>Ga0209043_1000183_pt1 | contig 39870 bp, 40 predicted proteins | sample SaaInlV_100m_DNA_3_FD_184654 | JGI IMG/M metagenome (GOLD analysis project Ga0209043, IMG submission 184654) | Marine microbial communities from expanding oxygen minimum zones in the Saanich Inlet - SI037_S4LV_100m_DNA (SPAdes) (version 2) | ecosystem: Environmental > Aquatic > Marine >... | reverse complement strand
AAAACCTCTATTGCAATACAGCATCTATTAACTAATCAAGATTTTTTTAATTAAGGTTAAGTCGTAAGTATTTTGCTTTAGCATAAATTTTCGCAAAATATTAAAAATAAAAAATAATCTAAATTCTTAATATTTAAACTAATTAAAAATAAGGAAAAGAACATGTCTACTCTCATCACTGACGAATGTATTAACTGTGGGGTCTGCGAGCCAGAGTGTCCTAACGGCGCTATTTCTGAAGGTGAAGACTTCTACGAAATAGATGCAGACCTCTGCACGGAATGCGTGGGTTTTCACGGAGAAGAAGCCTGCCAAGAAGTTTGTCCTGTAGATTGCTGTATACCGGATGAAGATAATAAAGAGTCCGAGGGAGATCTTTTGGAAAAGGCTAAAAAAATTCATACCGACCAAGAATTCCCCGCGTTAGAAGAATTAACAGCTGAGACCTCGTTATTCCATAACCCAAATCGTAAGAACGCAGGATTATAATCCTGCTAGCATAATAAAAAATCTTCCGGCGCACTTAATATAGGTGACTAGGTTAGATTTTTTTATACTTTTTAAAACCACTTAGGGTATACCTGGTTAAAATGATAATAGTCTAATGACTGCTTGACAAAATATAGAAAGTCTATACTCTTTCGGTTCATCATATATAATAAAAAATTCCGGATTGGATTTAAAAACGATGCGGGGTGGAGCAGCCTGGTAGCTCGTTGGGCTCATAACCCAAAGGTCGTCAGTTCGAATCTGGCCCCCGCTACCTTAAAAAGTTGACAACTAATTTAGTTGGACTTTTTAAAGAACACTGTCTATACGAATATTCAATCATATACGCCTATAATAGTTGCACAAACCCTGATATTTGTGTGCAAATTAGGAGTTTCTATTCATTTATTCATCAATTAGTATAATCGAAAAATATGCTTGCAAAGAACAAAGAATCATTCGAAACAAATACGGATCAAACTTTTTTAGGGAAGGACGCTTTGTTTAATGGGAACTTGAGCTTTAAGGGTACTTTATCCATAGATGGAACCTTTGTAGGCCAAATAAATACAAGCGACATTCTCATAATTACTGAAGACGGAAAAATTGAGGCTGATATAAAAGCGGGAACCGTTATTTGCGAAGGACTGGTGAAAGGAAATATAATTGCTTCAAAAAAAGTAGAGCTACGCCCAAAAAGTAAAATTATAGGAAATATCGAATCTCCATCGTTAACCATTGAGGTTGGTGCGAGTCTTGACGGAAAATGTAACATGACAGGCAAAAAAGAATAATACTGACTGTTCAATTTAAAAAAATGTGAACACCAGTCTAAAAATCAAACCTTAGCTTCTAGTTTTTACTAAATTTTAAACAACAGCTATAAAATTTCTACCCCTCTCAATATATCTAAAAAAATATTTTGCCACTCTATTCAAATTAATGAAAGGGCCTAAAGACTCCTTTAATTTTGAATCCATAGGCACCTACCAATTTTCTATAGTTTCATTTGAGTTAAGACTATATTGAATAGGCTACAGATAAAATACAGCCTTTGGTTTAAATAAAAAATGCAAGTAGTGAATTTGCATTTATATTAGTTTGAGTAATATAAAATATGTCTAAGAGTGCGATTTCACGTACTCATCATGCTCATATTTCAAGTCAACAAATTGCGAGTTCATATTGTCGAGGTGAATTGCAAGAGACAGCAGCAACTGTCGATGAAATTTTATTTGCGTAAGATGATTGAGACTATCAATTAATTTTTTAGAAATTTTCATAAGTACTACTTCTTTTGAAAAAATCCGAGCGGTAACGTTTCTTTTGCAGTTAGTAAGCATAGAAACCTCTCCAAAAATTACTCCAGATTTTAAATTGGTAATATGTTTTTCCACTTCTTTTTTCAGAGATACTTTCCCCTCGACACTTTTAATCTCACCTAATCTATACAATCCAATCTGCCCCTGAAGCACTAGGAATAAACTATCGCCCTGCTCTCCCTGTTTAAAAACTATGTCATTCTCTTTAAACTTTAAAAAACAGGTTTGATCGGACAAAAACTTATGTTTTTCAACTTCATTAAATGCATCAAAAAAAGAAACAGAGTTAATGAATTTCTCAACACCACTTCCTGACATAAGAACCTCACTATAAAGACAAAAAACAATATTGACATTAAAGGTTAAATAAATCAATTATTTATAGTTATATATTAAAAAATATCAGCTATCTAATTAATTGAATAAAGATTTTATACGTTTTGTCCGTTAATCTAACCTTAGACCTTTTAATTTAGTACTTTCACATAAAATTTTTATCATTTGAACTGGTTGATATGGAATGTCCTAACTTTAAACCTAGGAAGAAACCTGCCTTTTACACAATACTAGTTTTTGTGATGGCATTTCTTTTAGGAGCGCTTCCTGCAAATGCGTTAACTGAAGGGCCTTATTTTACGTTAACAGGTTCAATAGATACGTTTGGTGATTTGGCATTATCTGGAAAAGTAGACTCTTTGGTCCCATCTGGAACATCTATTAAACAAGAAACAGGCATCGGATTTAACCACGCTATTGGTTACCAATTTAAAAACTCATTAAGCACAGAACTCGAATTTTCCTACAAAGCAGGAAATTTTGGCCCTAGTTTATCTGGTGATATGACTTCCAAGTCGTTTCTAGTTAATGGCATTTATTCTTTTAATATTAGAGAATTTTATACTCCATACATTGGATATGGGATAGGCTACGCATTCCATGAAGCAAGTATTGAAGGCAAGGGTAACCGAGATGATGCAACACTAGCTTATCAACTTAAAATAGGGGTTGACGCGGAGTTATCTAGAAAGTTATCAATTCTACTGGGATACCGATTTTTTACAACAAATAACCCTAAGTTTAAAGGATATTTTACTGCAGAATCCGCCGTGCATAGCATTGAAGCTGGGCTAAAGTTTCATTTCTAAATTAGTTTTTATCTAAAGAGTCGTATGGTACCGCCGCATCGTCTTTTAATCGTTAATCCATGGGCAAATATAAGTCAACACCGACAAAAAAACACATATCTTCTCACAAGCATTCAATCATTAAAGTGCCTCACTAGCACCCTTAAAGTTTAAGTAAATTCATTGCGATAAACTACTTTCTCAGTTAGAATTTATCCAATTGGTTAAATTTAAAAATTTCAAACTACGTTGATCTTAAGGAGAAATAATGTCCTCTGCAGCTGCGCGTCATATTTTAGTAAATACTGAAGAAGAGTGTCTCAAATTAAAAAATGAAATTGAAGCGGGTACAAAATTTGAGGACTCTGCAAAAAAACATTCCAAGTGTCCTTCTGGTGCTGAGGGAGGTAGCTTAGGAGAGTTTAACCCAGGTCAAATGGTACCAGAGTTTGACAAGGTTGTTTTCAATGAAGAGGTTGGAAAGGTCCACGGTCCCATAAAAACACAATTTGGATACCATTTAATAGAGATCACAAGTAGAACTTAGTATTTTTAAAATTCTATCTTTAAATATAACAACTAACCTAATAGTGTGGCTAAAAAAAGTACTCCGAAAAAGAGAAATGAAAATCCGATCTTTACTGTATTTGTGCACGCAGGCTATACAGTCCTGATTATTTCCATGATTACTTGGATGATATACATCGAAATTGGAATATAAAACTACATTTATTCCCCTTACTAAACTTTCGATTCATTAATATAGAGAATAATGAAAGAAAAGGCCTCCATCATCGATTATATCGGTAGTTTCATTGGGGTAGTAGTTATAGGCTTCATTCTTTTTATTTTAGTTTGGCCCATTATAGATCCAACGCCAAATAAGTCTTCGACCTTAAAAGAAAATGCACAACAACTTACAAAATAAAAAAATTTGTCTTAAACAAACCAACCTTTAGGCCATTTTCTCAGAGCAAACTAACATCACTCCATATTAACTTAACTGCTAATAATATTAAGTTTAAACCAGTTACGTTTTCCGACCTTAACTACATCACCAGCGGCAATATCTATAGTGTCGTCAAATAATGGGATGTTTTTACCGTTAATAGAAACTGCCCCCTGTTTAAACAATCGACGCACTTCGCTATTACTCTTGGAGTTATCGAAATACTTGTTTATTAAATCTATAGCAATCCATTGAGAGTCGACGACTTCCATTGTAGGAATATCCTCAGGAGTGATTTTTTTTGAAAAAGTATTTTCAAACCATTCTCTTTCTCTCGTGGCAGATGCTTCATCGTGGTAACGTTTTATTATTTCTTCAGCAAGAAATTTTTTCCACTTCATCGGATCTTTGACAATCTCTTTGTCTATAATGGAAATCTCTTCTATTGAAATCTTAGTGTAAATTTTAAGATAATCTACAATTAATTCATCTGGAACTTTCATACAGCGTCCAAACTTATCTCGAGAAGAATGCCCAAGTCCAATATAATTATCTAGGCTCTTACTCTGCTTGGCCTTACCATCAATTCCTTGTGTTATTTTTGTAGTGATAATTACTTGCGGCTTCTGCCCAAACTTTTGCTGATAAAAGCGTCCTAGCATTTCATTAAATAACTGATCTGAACCTATAATGGTTAGATCCGACTCGAGCACATAAGAATCATAACCCTGAAGTATAGGGTAAATCATCTCATGCAAATAAATATCCTCCTGATTCTTTATCCGCCGTTGAAACATATCTCTTGAAATAAGGCGAGAATGAGTGACCATGGCTAATAACTTCAAAAACTCTGAAAGGTTGTACTTGGAAAACCATTCCGAGTTTCTCCTAATCTCAAGCAAATCAGGATCATCAAACCTCAGAACCATCTTAGCCTGTCGGATAAATTCATCAGCATTTTTGTCAATCTCAGATTGAGGAATGATGGGTCGAGTATTATTTCTACCTGTTGGGTCACCAATCTGTGTAGTAAAGTCGCCAATTAAAAAAATAACTTTATGACCAAGATCCTGCAATTCGCGCATCATCCATAAATTAACGGCATGCCCTATATGAAGATAGGGAGAAGTAACATCAACACCGTATTTAATTCGGAGCTTTTTTTTAGAATCAATCAGTTCCTCAAACTCATTTAATGAAAAAAATTCATCTGTAGTTCTGAGAAAACTCTCAAGAAGTTCTTTTTTTGCATTACTAGGTGGCATAAAAAAATTTTCAAGTACAAGTTAAAGTATAGAGAAACGATAAGAATCGTTAATAAAAGCAATAAGTTAAATAACAATAAAAAACAACGATTGGAGTCTAGGGGTTTTAAAATAGAAAGTCAATTAGAGGTATATTTAATAATAAGAAGAGCCGGCATAGACTAGAAATGTTTTATCTTGATAAAAAAATTATAGTAAATTTTCAAAAAACCTGCTTAATAAAACAACCACATCTTTTTTAAACTTATGTTTTTCCAATTAAAATGACAAAGCAAAAACTATTAAATGTTTAAATATTAATGGAGAATATTACATGGCAATTTATATGACAGCTCAGTATCAAGTTCATCCAAGTCAAACAGAAAAAGTCAAAGCAAGTATTCGTCCATTAGTAGAACATGTAAAAATGCATGAACCATTAACCACTATCTATATTGCTCAACAACAGATATTGGACCCATCTAAGTTTATGCACATTTTGAGATTTGAGGATGAAGCAGCTCTGAAAGTTCATCAAAATTCACCAGCATCAGCGCAGTTTGTGCAAACAGTATATCCGAAAACTCTAAAGCCAATAGAATTTTCCGAGTATAACTTGATAGCAACAGTAAATCCTTAAAACAATCCTAGAATGCAGGTTGTTAGCTGAGATCTTTCAACATTTTTGAAAGTTCAAACAAATGCTTCTCCATATTAGGAGGAAGATCTTGGGAGGAAGATATTTTTTGAGTAGGGAAGTAGTCAGACAACTGATAATGTTGGTCAAGGCGTACCCAGTTTTTCTCATCGGCAGATATTTCATCATCTTTTTGAAGTTTTCCCTGTTTAATATTAGAAATCAACGATTGAGCCAAGACATTTCGAACTACTTTACCCGACCTACGAATCGATACGTGCCTATGTAAAATCTTCGGGTTTAATCCTTTAGCCATATAAAAAACCTCAATTAGCCTAGATTAACTGGGACGCACTAGGAATGATGACTTCTCAAGTTTTTTCGATAAAGTACTAACAACATAAAAGATGATAAAAGAAAAATAAAAATCCCCACAAACTGTGAAGTCGAAAGAAGCTGCTCAAGTGGGAATCCCCTGTCATCTCCTCGAAAATATTCAATCAGAAATCTACCAATTGAATAGAGAATACCATAGGACCAGAGTACCTGCCCATCAAATACTTTTTTCTTACTTAGTATCATTAAAAATATAAAAATAAATAACGCATTTATCGAAAGATAAATTTGAGTAGGGTGCAAAGAAGTTTCAAGAGGGGCCAACGATCTAGGGTTTGTAAAAGTTATTCCAAAAATAGCATCAGTTTCTTTACCATAACAACACCCTGCAAAAAGGCATCCCCACCTTCCTATTGCTTGCCCGATGGCAATTGAAGGCACAAGCAGATCTGCAGTTTTCCATACAGGCATATGATGACGATTTAGATACCATAAGGATACCAAAACGCCTAAAATTAACCCGCCATAAAAAACTAAACCACCTTTCCAAAACTTAAAAATTTCTAAAGGATAAGCCCAGAAATATTTGTATTCAACAACCACATAGAGCAAGCGTGCTCCAAGAAGAGCTGAAACCATAATATAAAAACAGAGATCTAAAACCTTTTGCGAGTCAAGCCCTTCCTTCTCGGCTCGCGAGGAAGCGAACATAATAGCAACCAAAAAGCCAGTCGCCACAAGTAGTCCATATGTGAAAATTTTTAAAAAACCAAATTCAATTAAAATGGGGTACATAGGCTATGAGGTAATTAAGATACGACAAATAAAAAGGCTAGAGTTGCTCTGATTTATTCGGTGGATTTGAAATATTCGTTTTTTCTGGATAACCAAAAAAAAGATCATACATCATAAAGCTAACCCCAATGGTAATACAAGAGTCGGCAATATTAAATGCAGGCCAATGAAAACCATTATAAAAAAAATCTAAAAAATCGATCACTTCTTTAAACACAATACGATCGATAAGATTGCCTACGGCTCCACTAAAAATTAAAATCAGCCCGATTCTTGCAGCCTTTTTGTTCTCTGGTGATTGGTGAAAAATAATAAGAATAGCAATAATCGCAATCAGAGAAGTTACAACAAAAAACAATACCTTATATTCAGATTCATGACTAGCAAATAACCCAAAAGCCACACCAGGATTTCGAATATGAGTAAGGTTAAAAAACCCCTCAACAACTGAAATCGAATAATGCCTTGGGATATGGAGAGTAATCCAAAATTTAGTCACTTGATCAAGTATGATCAAAACATTTGAAATTAAAAAGAGTTGGGAGTATTTATTTTTCAAAATAAATCACTCCTTTACAATTTCTAGATTTTTGATGCACCGAAAGCAGATCTTTGCATGTTCTCCCTTATCACTACTATCTTCCTTAAAGTAGTTCCAGCAGCGATCGCATTTATCTCCCTCCATGCGGCTAACTCCCACTTTTAAACCTTCTATTTTTTCACTGGAGTAAACTTTATTCTCACCTCCTAAGTCAGTAACTACCTCAAGAGAAGACACAATAAAAATAAATTTTAAATCCAAATAATTATCACCTAAAACAGAACTTATATTGTCCGGCAATATCATCTTTACTTGCGCATCCAACGAATGACCAATCACCTTCTCGCTACGACACAATTCCAATGCTTTACTTACCTCTCTCTTCAGATCTGTCAACATATCCCATTTACAAACAAACTCATCATCAACCGACACATCAATCGAATTTGAAAATGAATTCATATGAACACTTGTATCATCTGAATGAGAAAAGTAGGACCAAATTTCTTCTGCCGTAAAACTAAGAACAGGAGCCATCAAACGGGTCATCCCAGTCAGCAATTCATGTAAAACCGTTTGACCTGATCTACGAGCTAGTGATTTATTAGGATAGGTGTACAGCCGATCTTTCACGATATCTAGATAAAAAGCACTAAGGTCGACAACGCAAAAATTATAAAAACTCTGGTAAAAAACATGAAACTCATAATTCTCAAAAGCTTTTAAAATTTTCTCGTTCAATAATTTAAAACGATAAAGAATATATTTGTCTATCTCTAGAAGATCACCTGCAGGGACCAAATCGGAAGTCAGATCAAAGTCGTGCAAGTTACCTAGAAGATATCGGAAAGTATTTCTGATTTTTCTATAAGCTTCTGTTAACCGCTTTAATATTTCTTGAGAAACACGCATATCTTCTCTGTAATTCTCAGAGGCCACCCAAAGTCTTAAAATTTCCGCACCATATTGATCAATGATTTTTTGTGGAGCAATGACATTCCCAGTAGATTTTGACATCTTCTTTCCCTTACCATCGACAACATACCCATGAGTGAGTGCCGCTTTATAAGGTGCTTTATTTCTTGTCCCGACTGACTCCAACAATGAACTATGGAACCACCCTCGGTGTTGATCACTTCCTTCAAGATAAAGATCGGCCGGCCAATCTAGGTTCGGATCACTTTCAAGAACAGCCGCGTGACTCACTCCTGAATCAAACCATACATCCAGAATATCGTTAGTTTTAGAAAATTTCTTTCCTCCGCAAACACAAGTGGTATCTTCTGGTAACAGCTCTAAAGAATCTTTTTCGAACCAGAAATCGGCCCCATTTTTTTTCACAAAATCTACAATATGAGAAAATACTTCTGGTGAAAGTAGCATCTCATTACAAGTGGTACAGTTAAACAAAGTAATGGGAACACCCCAAGCCCTCTGGCGGGAAATACACCAATCAGGACGATTCTCAACCATACTAAAAATTCTGTCTTCTCCCCAACGAGGTATCCACTTTACCTCCCTAATAGCATTGAGAGCTTTCTTGCGCAAATCATTGGCTTCCATAGATATAAACCACTGGCTTGTTGCTCGAAATATAATCGGTTGATGGCAACGCCAACAGTGTGGATAAGAGTGATTCACATTACTATCATGAATCAAATACCCGTCTTCTCTGAGTTTCTCAACAATTAATGGGTTCGCTTTTCTTACAAAGAGTCCACCGAATTCTGCAACTTCAGGTTTAAACAAACCTCCATCATCAACCGGGTTATAAGTTTCGAGATTGTATTTCTGCCCAACAATATAGTCCTCTTGTCCATGACCGGGAGCAGTATGAACACAACCTGTCCCCTGCTCTAACGTCACATGATCACCGAGAACAATACGAGAATCACGGTCTATAAATGGATGCCTACAAATGACATCTTCTAATTTTTTCCCTAAGCAACTACCAAGCACCTTATAATCTTTAATATTCCACTCCAGAACTAACTTCGATAAAAGTTTTTCTGCTACCACGTAAACTTCACTGCCAAACTCGACAGCCGAATATTGGAACTCAGGGTGTAAACATACTGCAAGATTTGCAGGCAAAGTCCATGGAGTAGTCGTCCATATAACAAAGTTAACTTTTGTTGAATCGATTTCACCCAACTCCCCATTCAACCCAGACTTGACTGGAAACTTGACATAAATCGTTGGGGATTGATGATCAGCATATTCTACTTCTGCTTCCGCTAATGCTGTGCGGCAAGAAGTACACCAATGCACCGGCTTCAATCCATTATAAATAGAACCGCTGAGGGCAAACTTTCCCAATTCCTCTACGATAGAAGCCTCGTAGGAATAGGACATAGTTAGATAAGGATTTTCCCAGTCCGCGAGGATTCCCAAACGCTTAAACTCTTGCGTCTGGACACCAACAAACCTATCTGCATACTCACGACATAGTTTGCGAATTTCTGATTTTGAGGGAGTCTTTTTTTTTTCTCTCTGTTCTTTTGTTACTTGATGTTCTATAGGAAGGCCATGGCAATCCCATCCCGGAACAAAGGTGGCGTCGTATCCTTGCATGGTCATAAAACGAACAATAAAATCTTTGAGAATTTTATTGAGAGCATGCCCCATATGAATATGACCGTTAGCATAAGGAGGACCATCATGAAAAACAAACTTAGGTTTCCCTTTAAGTTTTTCACGAATCAAAGTGTAGAGATTATTCTTTTCCCATTGAGCAAGAATCTCTGGTTCCCTCTTAATCAAATTGGCTTTCATGGGAAAAGGTGTCTGTGGTAAGTTTAGCGTTTCTTTATAGTCCATAGTCATAAAGGTTAAATAATTTTCATAGCTGTTTTCGCTTCAGATAATGTAGCCTGTGCCACACCTCTAGCTTTTTCCGTTCCCGCACGAAGTATTTCGTATACCTCTTTAGGTTTTGCTGCTATATCTTTTCTCTTTTCCATTTTTGGAAGCATCGATTTTAACAAATTATCTGCTAGTTTCTGCTTACAGTCACCGCAACCAATCTCCGCTTTCTTACATGCAGAAATGATTTCCTTCTGCATTTCTACAGGAGAGTAGATTTTGTGCATGGGAAACAAATTGCAGACATCTGGATCACCTGGATCAGTTCGTCTTCCTCGCGAAGGATCAGTAAGCATACTCATAACTTTTTTTGTAATATTTTTTTCTGAGTCACTGAGAAAAATAGCATTATTATAACTCTTGCTCATTTTACGCCCATCAATCCCATTTAGTTTTGGGACAGCTGAAATCTCAGCTTCAGGTTCGATAAACACTTTTTTCTTATACAGCTTATTAAAACGCCGTATGATTTCCCGTGAAAGTTCCAAGTGAGGGACTTGGTCAATCCCTACTGGCACAGCATTTGCTTTGTAAAGAACGATGTCAGCAGTTTGCAAAACAGGATATCCCAAAAAACCATAAGAACTCATATCAATATTTTTAACTTCATCCTGTTTTTCTTTATAGGTGGGATTGCGCTCAAGCCAAGGCACGGGAACCATCATCGAAAGAATTAGGTGTAATTCAGCATGTTCAGGTATTGCGGACTGCACAAACAAAGTACATTTTTCCGGATCCAGTCCTGAACTCAGCCAGTCAACAGCCACTTCAAAAGAATATTTTTTAATACGTTGTGGATCCTGATATAAAGTCGTAAGTGAATGTAAGTCAGCGATGAAGAAAAAACAGTCTAAACTACTCTGCATAGTAACCCAGTTTTTCAATGCACCGTGATAGTTTCCTAGATGTAATTGGCCCGAAGGCTGCATACCACTTAAAATTCTTTTACCTGACATATCTGTTTCTTACTATCCCTTGAGTGTGAAAAAAATAAACATGAGCACTTGGCTTAATTCAGCAAACGCATCTTGTGAAAGAAACTGAACCACAAACATAATTGGTTCCCATAAAACGTACCCAATAATTCCTGTATGCGCAAAGAAATCCATCAAAAAGATTCCAATAAGAAGGATAGCCCCAAATCGGTCCAAGTCACCTAATCGAGCAGCCATATCAAGAGGGACCAAGCCTTTTATAACGCTTGAACCATCTAAGGGAAACACAGGAAGTAAATTAAAAATTGCTAACGCCACATTTACGTACACCCCGAAACTCAACAAAGCAAACAGAATGGCATTATCTGAAGGCTCTATAATACGAATAAAGAAACTAAATATCACAGCCAGCGTTAAGTTCGACAATGGACCTGCAATAGCAACATACATCATATCCCTTCTGGGCCGTTCAAAATTATCAGGATTAACTGGCACTGGTTTAGCCCAACCAAAACCCACAAAACAAAAAAATAGGGTACCCATCAGATCAAGATGTTTAAAGGGATTAAATGTAAGTCGCCCAAGAAGTTTTGCCGTATTATCACCTAACAAAAATGCTATCTTCCCATGAGAATATTCGTGCACTGTAAGCGAAAAAAATATAACAGGAATCATTAATATCAATAACTGTGGTTTATTCAAAAATTTACTCCGAGGAATGTAACAACTGGGAAAATAGCTTTTTGCATTAACAGCTTTGTTAGTTTTCTATACCTTGATTAAAAACGACTACCTACTACCCTGACGCTAGAGGTGGGGAACAACAAATCTATCAAAAAATATAAACTTTTCACCTAAATATATTATCTTAAAAGGATTTAAATTCCTAATTTTATAGGCAGATTTTAATGTATTGAACGGGTCTTGGCATATTTTAAGTAGGTATAAAACATCATTGAAAGGGCCAAAAAAACACCAAGAAACCCCTCCCTAAAACCTTGTCTAAAAAAATAATTTTTCATAAATGCCCAAACCGGTCTAATGTAGAGATGGGTCCAGTCAGCCTTCCAATCTAACCGTTTTTTTTCCTCTGCATAAAGAGATGAATATCGATTCTGGCGCTTTATGTAATCTTCCATCCCGTCAAACGAATAATGGAAAATAGGCTGGTTTAAGATACCTGCTTTTTCGTCTGGAATTAACCTTTCGTGCACCATAGACTCAGAGAATGAAACCCGCTCCCTGTCATAAAGTCTAGCGATTAAGTCGGGATACCAACCCGCATAACGCACCCATCTATCAGCAATAAAATTTTTTCTTGGAAATCGATAACGTGAAAATTTCGGCTGACCAAACAACAACTTTTGAATTTCTGCTGCACATTCAGGAGATATAACCTCATCGGCATCAATATTTAATATCCACCTATTAGATGCCTTTGAAGCGCATAGGTTTTTTTGCAATCCATACCCTAACCAAACTTCTTGAAATACTTTGTCAGTAAACTTACGACAAATTTCTACAGTGCAATCAGTACTAAAGGTATCAATGATAACTATCTCATCAGCCCATTTAATACTTTTTAAGCAACGTTCAATATTTTTTTCTTCATTTTTTGTAATTATAGTAATTGAAACTTTGTTCATAAAGATATCCGTGACAAACAATAAATTCTATAAATAAAGATCCGCCTACCAACGTAGCTAAAAACTATTGGACTGATTTACTAAAGAGACCAAATTATAACACTTTATATGTTATTCAACTCTAAGTGATTAATTTTTTTGGCTTTTTATAAAATATATTAGTATAATCTGCCCTAGTATAAGGTCTGAAATATTGACTTCTCGGCAATTACTTTTCTGCCAATAGGACCAAATGGAAACTATTCTTGTCAATATTATAGAAGTTCTTGAACCAGTCTGGTTTAAGCTTGTAGATCTCTTGAGCCTGAAAGAAATGAAAACTCTAGACTCAATTCAACCAATTTTAGCTAAAATTTTATCCGATCCCCTTCTCCTTGGATTAAGTTTAGCTATTATTGGGGTAGTTCCATACACCATAATTAAATTAAAAAAATCCTATACCTTAAAAGAAAACCGCCTGGATGCCTTACTGAGTGAGTTAACAGAAGAAGATAACGAGGAAGTAAGCACAAATCAACCCCTGCCTCAAAACCAAAGTACAAAAAATTCTAACTTAGATCAGCCAACTAACGAATCAGATACGAAGGCGTATGGGAATGAATTTGAGTTGCCAAGTTTGCAGAAAAAAACAATTACCTCAGGAGATCTTAATCAAACTCCGCAGGAAATATTTAAGAACCGTAGAATTTCAAATGACGATTTTGGTTGGGAGACTGATGTCGAGGAGTGGAATGAGCTTTATGATTATATTTCTAAACCATTCCAAGCAGACAAACCTAAGCAAGAAAATGAATCGGCAACGATTCCTCAAGAATCACAAAAAACAGGGCCCCTCACGCAAGAAAACTTAAATCAAACACCACAGGAAATATTTAAAAATCGAAGGATTTCAGACGACGATTTTGGTTGGGAGACTGATGTCGAGGAGTGGGATGAACTTTATGATTATATTTCAAAACCCTTCCAAACAGATAAACCGAAAGATGTTGCTTCAGAGAACGAAGTTCTTCAAGAGTTGGAAAAAGAAGTCCTTACTGAAGTAGCACAAAAAGAGGAAACAGTTCCAAGTACAAATCAGGCAACCGAAATAACAACTGAATCCTCTTTAGGTATTGGCATTGATGAGCTTGCCGAGCAGATCATAGAAGAAACTATTTTAAAAGAAGAAAGCACTGAAGAACCATCAAATATTAATATCGATCAACTCACCGAACTCATTGAAGACGAGGAAATATTTATAACGGTTGACCAAAAGAATAAAATAATAACACCAAAAGAAGAAGTGCGTGTAGAGGTTAACCAGCTAAACGAATCAATAACTGAGCAATCATCAAACATTGATATCGACGAACTCGCTGAACTCATTAGAGAAGAAAAAAGTGTCCCTGAGGAGAAATCTCTTACAACCAATACTTTAAGCACCTCAGAAACAAAACATTTAGAACCAAATGAGGCAGTTTCTAGCACATCGGAACCTCAGTTTTCTACCTCTTCTCCTGTTCCTCAACGCGTCGAACTCACCCTTGAGGATGTAGTCAAGACTGACCTTGAACCCAAGCCAGCTTTACAATCAAAAATATCCAATAATTCTTCAGAAACAATTAAAGAATCACCTTCTACTCGCCCATTACTTAACAGCATTCTAAACTCTTCAGTTTCAGCACAAACAGATGCCTTGGTCAGCAGACTAAAAACATTTCAGTCTGAATTGGAAGTTAGATTTCAGTCACTGGAACAAGAATCTGAAACAAGAGTAGAAGCTGCCCCGACCGAAACTCTCCGAAAAAAACAAGGAAGTTATCAACCCGCCAATGTGAGTTATAAAAGCAAACAAAAATCAAGATCGAACAAGGAGTATTTACGTCAACTAGAATCATTTATCTTTATGGCAAGACAAAAAAGCAAGAACACCAAGCTATAAAACAAAAAATACCTCTATTCCCAAACATGAAAATGAAATATAAAAGGCAACGACAGTGAATATCATTCCAGTAGGTGGAGGAAAAGGTGGCATTGGGAAAAGTGTGATATCAACCAACCTTGCTGTAGGGATAGCGCTTAGCGGGCAAAAAGTTGTTCTTATGGATGGTGACTTTGGTGCTTCAAATTTACATGCTTTACTTGGTATTAGCCATCCACTGTATGGTTTTCAAGATTTGTTCACCAACGACAAAGCTCCTGACTCACTGTTAATAGAAACTGGAATAAGCAATCTCAAGTTTATAAGTAGTGCCGGTGATAATCCCGGTAGCGCAAATATTGATTCAGAACGTGTAAAAAAAATAATATCTTTCATCAAAAAAATTGATGCGGATACGGTTATTCTGGACCTTGGACCAGGGACGAGCTTCAATGTGTTAGATTTTTTTAATATAAGCTCAAAAGGGATCATTATGAGCTCGCCTGAAACAACCTCTGTTATGAAAACTTTCAGTTTTATTCGTTCTGCATTATTCAGGCGATTGAGTAAAAAACTAAAAAACCTTTCCGCTCTACAAAAGCTGGTGGACTACTCAAAGTTATCAAAGAATGATCTGGAAACCTACACGTTAGCGACACTAAGAGAAAATATTAAGAAAGTTGACGAAACTCAAATTAAGAAACTTGACGAAATAGTTAATGAGTTCAAACCAGCAATCATCATAAATCGAGTCCGTAATAAAAAAGATTTACTCGCAGGGAACAACTTGGTCAACTTGGCAAAAAAGTATCTAGAGGTAGAATTAAATTATATTGGATATATCGTCGAAAGCGACGGGGTTCGAGAGTCAACTGAAGAGATGGTTCCGTTTCTCATAAAAAATCCACAAAGCAAACCTTCTGGAAACCTTCAGCAAATCATTGGGGCATTGACAAACACCGACCTTCACCTAGTCAAAGAAGATGGAAGAATTTTTGTTTCAAAACAAGTTCGCCTTAATTCAGGATGGGATGCTTAGCTCACCTCGTAAATACTAAAAATCCGCTCTATGACCTTGGCAGTCTTGTTAAAAAAATGATTGAGAAACAGCTCCAAAATATTTTACAACTTCGTAAAACATACCAATCAGAATTATATATTGTGGGTGGTACCCTAAGAGATCTTATTTTAGGTCGTCAATACTCCGACTTTGATTTTTCTGTCAAAGGGGCTTCTATTCTAGCCAAACAATATGCTCATGCTACAAAATCTGCTCTTGTTCCGTTAGATACTACGCCAGGGCGAGAAACATTCCGCGTTGTCATAAAAAAAGATTTGTATTTCGATTTTTCTGAACTACAAGGAAACTCTATCGAGGTTGACTTAAGTCGACGAGATTTCTCAATCAATGCCTTGGCAATTTCACTACCAGATTTTATAAAGGGAACTGAAAAATACATCGATCCTCATAACGGTCAAAAAGATATACTAAATAAAGTCATTCGAGTTCTTCCTGGGTCCGCATTCTCAAAAGACCCCTTAAGAATGCTTCGTGCCTTCCGTTTTATGAGTATCCTAGAGTTTAAAATCGAAAGCTCTACACTAAAAAAAATAAAAACTTTACACTCAAAAATTAATCGAGTATCACCTGAGAGAATAAGGAACGAGCTCTACATCTTACTTAGTAATAAAAAAGCTAGCCCAACAATTCAAGCAATGAAGGGAAGTGGTTTATTGGAAAGTATTTTCCCAGAACTCTACAAAAACGAAAAGGCGCATTCTTGTATAAAAATACTGAGCCACGTGGAAAAACTTCTCTCCGACCCAAAGCAGGTGGGAGGGAAGCCTCTCCCTGAAATAAAGAAACTGCTTTCAGAAAAACCACAATTAGTAAGGCTTGGATCCATGCTCTACCCATTAACCCAAAAATCGTCAATTAAAAAAAATACCAATAAAAAATCGAACCGAAAAACTATAACCAGTAAGATCCTTACCAAACTTCGCGCTTCAAATGCAGATATTGATTTTGTTGGAGCTATGATTTCTTGCTCACACTTTGTTCCCAGCATTCATTTAACCGGGACAGACAGCTCGGCTAGCCGAATTAGAATATATCAATTAATACACCTAAATGAACAGGGGCTAATTCCTGGGCTATTTCTATATTTAGCAAATCGATCTATTATGCTAAAAGAAAAGGAGTGGCAAGCGGACCCCAGTGCAATGACAGTAATAGAAATTTTAAATTTTTATTTTCGAACCTACCTTCCCGCAAAAAGAAAAAATCCTCTATTAAATGGAAATGATTTACAGAGGGAATTAAAAATTAAACCTAACTCTATAATTAAAACTATTCTTTATAAGGTTGAGGAGTCTCGCGTCATAGGAATCATAAACACTCGACCAGAAGCGATTCAATTAGCAAAAAAAATAATCTTAGAAAAAAAGGATGTTCATTAATGTCGTTTAAATACAAAACTACTGAATGGAATAACAAGAAAGTTATTTTAGGAGAAGGATCATTAAACCCAAGAGAACCGATTAATATTTTAATAGGATTTCACGGTGCAGGATCTACTCCAGAAAACATGCTAGTCCATGGAAACAAACTTTCATTAGACAACACCTTTATGCTCTTCCCCGAAGGACCTATCGACGCTGAAGAGGGTCGTTGGAGCTGGTGGTTGGACGGTCCTAAACAAAAAGAATCCGTTAGCGATTTTTTAAAGTTTTCATCCAGAGTGATAGAGACGGCTCAGGACTATTTAAACAGCCGTTTTGATAAATCAGAAACTCGTATTTGCCTGTGGGGATTTTCTCAAGGTGGTGCGGCTGCTTTGACATACACTTTATTAGGTAAACACCCGTTACACAGAGTGGCCTCAGTCTGTGGTTTCCTTCCAGAATTTTCTGAGCATGAAATGGTTCCAGACACACCTGTGCCGATCCTTGGAATTTTTGGTACTAATGATGATGTGGTTCCATCATTCCTGGCCGAACATGCGCTTGAAGAAATGAAAAATAAAGGTCACAACCCAACGCTGAGAGAAACCTCTCAGGGTCATGAACTTAGCGCAGAAAACCTTAAAGAAATAGATGATTTTTTTAATTTCTGAGTCTGATTTTAACCACAAGCATATATAAAATAAATGTTTTCTCCATTTTCATCCGTGGTAAAACAGTTTAATACGTTTTACAAAGTTGATTATTTATTGACAAATTAAGTGCTTCTGATATGGTCTAGGCTGAAATTTAAACGATTGTTATTCAGTAATAGGGAAGACGGTGTGAAACCGTCGCGGACCCGCCGCTGTAACCGGGGACGAAATCTACACTAGCCACTGCATTTTATTTTGTGGGAAGGCGTAGAGAGTAGGTCAATCCGGGAGCCAGAAAACCTAACTGAATAATTTATTAATCTCTTCGGGCCTCGAGAGGTGATGGGTTTTTGTTTGTTCCCCACTACCTAAGGAGTGGGGTTTTTTATTTCCCTCCTTCTTAATCTGGAATATTTCTATTCCAAAGAATTCCGAAATAAAACTTGTTTACTATTAGTTAAGGAATTTTACATGCATTTACATTACCTAGCTCTGTCATTAATTATCACCCTACTTTTCAATTCAACTATATCGGCAAAGGATCTCATGGATCCTGTTATCGTTACAGCCACTAAAGTCAAAACTAAAGATACAAAAGCAACCTATGCCTCTGAAGTATATTCTCGAGAAGATATTGAACAGTCGGGCGCATTGTCCCTCTATGACTTTATTAGTCAAAGTACCTCAGTAGTGACTATGCCATCCGCTGGAAATGTTTTTAGTCAGAAAATTGATATGCGTGGTTTTGGGCTAACCGACGGCTATAAAAATACTGTGGTCACTATCAATGGCCGTCGACTAAACAATGTTGATTCCGTGCCACAAAAATTAAGTGAAATTTCAATTAACAATATTGAACGCATCGAAATAACAAAAGGTAGCGGATCAGTAGTACATGGAGATGGTGCCACTGGAGGATCAATTCAAATCTATACCCGTGACACAACAGAAACGACCTTGGAAGGCTCAGTAGGTAATTACGGTATATCAACAGGTTCATTCACAACCGGGCATTCCGATGGGAAATTTATATTATCTGCATCAGGCGACACATATCATCAGGGTGGATTCAGTGATAAGGATCCTTTTGGTCATAGAGATAGTGGAAGTTCTGGAAATTATTCGACCAAGCTAAGGTATTTTCCCACAGAATCCAGCGAAGTATTTATTGTGAAAGACCATGCTGCGGTTAATATACGATATATAAACTATTTATCCCAAAGTACGTGGGACCAAAATCCAGGGTCTAATGACAAGGGAGGTGGCAATGGTCCAACAAGGTATAATTTTGAAACTTCTAGCACAAACAACCTGACTCTTGGTGGCACATTAGAACTATCAAATAATCTTGAAGCCAGCTTCAACTTTACACATCAAGACAAAGTCATTGTCCTGGATACACAAAAAAACTATCATAACAATGCCATTGATAGCAGCATCAAATATGATAATGGTCCTCTAAAATTTATTACTGGTATCCAAACATGGGCTGGCATGCGTAATGCTGATACCTGGGATTTTAAAAGCACCGATACTGCCAAAAAATCAAACATCGGAATCTTTGCACAAAGTTCTTACGATACAGGTAGTACAGTTTTTTCACTCGGCTTGAGGGGTGAACGGGTTGAGTATACCTATGAAACAGATGCTAAGGATTATCACTTTTTAGCTTACGACCTTGGTATCAATAAGACTTTGAGTGACCACCTCAGTATATTTTCTAACCTTAACTATGCTTTTCTAGCTCCGGATGTTGACAGATTATTCTCGGGAGTTGGGGCGTTCCAGGGATTTTTAAATCCTGCCAAGACAACCACTCTTAATATTGGCGTCAATCATGTAACATCAAAAAATAAGATGAAGCTTACTTTGTGGGGGATGACATTAAAAGATGAATTATATTACAGTAGAAAGGATAGAGGAGAAGGAACGTTTTTAAACACCAATCTTGACAGTACCTACAAGTATGGACTTGAACTGAACAACAAGTACTCCTTCCACAACAACCTGTCTGCTAATGTCAACTACGCATATACCAAGGCGATGATTGACTTTGAACGAGATGCTGGAGACGAACTGCCCCAGGTATCAGAGCATACTGTTTCACTTGGAGTAAACTATAAACCAACATCAAAATCCAGGGTTACGGTAACGAATATTTATCGTAGTAAAATGCTGATGGAAGAAGATTTTGATAATGCTGAGGCCAAAAATAATGCATACAATTCAACAAACCTATCCTACACATACAGCTACAAAACTGATTCAGGAAAAGGGTTATTCAACTGGTGGCAGAGCGGTCCCCGCCAAGCTGATATTTCTCTAAACGTGGATAATCTATTTGAGAGAGCTCATGGATCCTGGCTCAGAAAAAATGTGATATATCCCTACCAATTCACACGAAACTGGAGAATAGGAACTAAATTATTATTTTAACCTCCGACCAAAAATATGAGGATAAAACCTTCTATATGGAAAACAATAATTAAAAGATTTCTCACTACACAACTTATCGTTTTCTATCTTTGCCTTATGGGAGTTCAAGAGGTCCACGCTGCTTCGCAGCGTGTCATCTCTACCTCTCCGGCTATCACGGAAATTCTTTTTGCAATAGGAGCAGGAGACCGCGTTGTTGGCGTGACAGACTACTGCAATTATCCTAAAAATGCATGTCGCCTACCAAGTATCGGGGGACCATTAAATCCAAGTACCGAAAAATGGATCGCATTAAAACCAGACCTAATAATACTTCAAGACGACAGTGTAGTTCTAAACAAGCACGCAAAGGTATTCAAAATACCCACTCTTGAAGTATCAGTAAATAATCTGAACAATATTTTAACGTCCATTCAGGTTATTGCTGATGCGATGCAAACACCTAAATCGGGAAAGCAGCTAGTTGATAAAATAAAATCACAAATCGATAATTACCGTACTAGCATAGGAAACACTAAAGCCCGTCATGTATTGATGTTATTAAGCGACACCAATGACCCAAGCCGCGATCTTTATGCTGTTGGAAGAAATACTTTTCTCAATGAACTGTTATCTATTGCTGGCGGGGAAAATATCCTTCCTGACACCATGGCAACCTATCCTAAAATATCCAAAGAATTTATCATCGCTAAATCACCTGAAATAATTATAGAAATTGGACCAACAGCCAACCTCTCAAATGAAGGAATTCTAAATAGAAAAAAGGCATGGACAATTTACCCTACAATAAACGCGGTAAAAAATGACAGGTTGTATTTTGTAGGAGCTGATTATATTTTAATCCCTGGCCCGCGCCTGGTGCAAATTCTAGATATTTTAACTCGAAATATTCACCCAAAATTATTCTCAAGTACTGCGAACATAAAACAAGAAATAATATCCCAATGAACTCATCTATCCTTCGAGTTCAAGATATTAATTTTTCTTATGATAAGGATACCGTTCTTCACTCTATTTCAATGAATGTTAGTCCTGGAGAGTTTATAGGTGTTATAGGACCCAATGGATCTGGGAAGTCGACTCTTTTAAAACTATTAGGCGGTGTGCTCAAACCTAATTCAGGACAATTACATTTTAAAGAGAGAAACTATCTAGACTACAAACAAAAACAGTTAGCACAATCTATTACTTGGGTCCCACAAGAACACCCAATGGCATTTAATTTTAAAGTTTCAGAAATAGTTCTTATGGGACGCCACCCTTATCTATCAGCATTTACTTTTGAAGGAGATGGTGATGTCAAAATTGCTCATAGTGCAATGGAGCGGACTCAAACTCTTCAATTTGCTCAACGAAACTTTAACGAAATTAGTGGTGGTGAAAAACAAAGAGTCGTGATTGCAGGAGCTATTGCTCAAGAACCCGAATTAATGATCCTTGACGAACCTACCTCTGCACTAGACATCAAGTATCAGATTCAAATTCTAAACATTTTAAAACAGTTAAACGAAAATCAAAAAACTACCATTATTCTTGCTATGCACGACCTTCATCTAGCTTCAAAATTCTGCACTCGACTTATCCTTCTTGATCAGGGAAAAATTTTTAAGGACGGAACAACTGAAGACGTTTTACAAAAAGAACCTATTGAGAAAGTTTATGGCGTCAAGGTTCATGTCATTCATGACCAGAATGGGAATATCATAATTTCACCAGACCGGTTATGCACTCAATGAATATAAACATAATAAATCGCAAGCAATATATTAGTGTTATTTTTTTATTTTTTTTATTTTTGCTTATAACTATAACTATCACTCCATTGATTGGGTCAGTGCAAATCGACTTAGGAAATGCATTCTCAAGAGACTTAGCATTTAACGATAATGTTGATGCAAATATATTATTTTTAGCCCGTATCCCAAGAATAATTTTAGCAGCACTAACTGGGGCAGCTCTTTCAGTTGCTGGCGCTATTCTCCAATCACTCCTAAGAAATGACCTAGCTGCTCCTTTTACTTTAGGTGTCTCAAGTGGAGCTGCACTAGGAGCTGTTATAGCAATAAGTCTAGGGTTGCCTTATTCAATAGCGGGCATCCCAACTATTCCGATTGCTGCCTTTTTAGGATCTTTGGGTGCGATTAGCCTGGTTTTCTCGTTAGCTAGAACTCGCACAGGAGACTTTCCCACACCAATACTTTTACTTGCAGGAGTAACTGCAAATTTCTTTTTTGCGGCATTGGTTATGTTAATTCATTACCTTTCTGATTTTACACAATCTTTTAGAATCGTTCGTTGGCTAATGGGCGGTCTTGATATCACAAGCTACAAAACTCTTTTATCGATCTCTCCTATGATTTTTATAGGGTTTGCAGTCCTCATATTTTACGGGAGAGACTTTAACGTTATGAGTACTGGAATTCAATCCGCAATGAGTCGAGGCGTCGAGGTAATCAAAGTACAAAAAATAGGATTTATAATGGCCTCTTTATTAACTGGGACAGTAGTCTCTTTAAGTGGACCTATCGGATTTGTAGGTCTCATTGTACCTCATATCGTCCGCTTAATTGTCGGGCCTGATTTAAGAATATTGTTACCCGCGTCTATTTTTTTTGGAGCAAGTTTTCTTATTATCTGTGACACGTTAGCAAGAACTCTTATAGCTCCGACAGAAATTCCTGTAGGCATTATTACTGCTATGCTCGGCGGTCCATTTTTTGTTTGGCTATTAAAACGACCCAAGTCGTAAAGAGAGGAAAACTACAATGAAAAAACCAGCGAAGAGTGATCCGAAAAAAAGAAAAGGACTCATCATCGTCAATACGGGAGATGGAAAAGGAAAATCTACAGCAAGTTTTGGATTAGCGCTTCGTGCTGCAGGCAATAAAATGAATGTCTTCATCATGCAGTTTATGAAAGGACCATGGAAAGCTGGCGAACGGAAGGCACTAAAGGCACTCTCAGAATATGTTGAATATGAAGCCATGGGTGATGGGTTCACTTGGGACACAGAAAACACAGAACAAGACAAAAAAACAGCACGAGATGCATTTGAAATCGCCAAAGAAAAATTAATGAGCGATAAATACCAGATGATTATATTTGATGAAATCAACTACGTCCTTGATTACCAATTTTTTCCGCTAGAGGAATTTTTAGAAACTCTACGAAACAAACCAAAAAATGTACATGTAGTTTGTTCAGGACGTAATGCTAATGAAAAATTAATAGAAATGGCTGATTTAGTCACTGAGATGAAACTGATTAAGCATCCATATGATGACCAGGGAATTCCTGCGCAAAAGGGAATCGAATTTTAATGAACCCTTTTACTACAAAGCTCAGCAATAACCCATTGCAGGCAACATTGCTATTTTCAATATTGTTGCATGCCGCAGGTTTTTATATTTTATCTGGTGTCTCCTTTAACCTAAAATCCAGGTCTCCAGACATAACACCAATTAAAGTCACAGCTCTAATTCAGAGTAAAGGAATTCCATCTACAACTATAAAACATGTCGCTCAGAGATACTCAATACAATCAAAGCATTTGCCTAAAGTAGTTTCCTCTGAAATCAAAAAATTAAATCATGCAAAAATAACTCCAACTCATAGCAACAACTCGACAAAACATATGCATAGTCATTTAAAAATACAAAACCCTAAAACTATTGATCAAACGCAATTAACCTCGAGTACTAAATACTCACCTTCTCGAATAAATTCTAAGGCATATTACAGACAACCGATTTCAACGATATCGCCTCAACTTTTAAAAAAAGACTACTACTCACCAAAGAATATAAAATTTTCTACAACCCCTACTAAAAACATAGAGATCACACACAAAGAAAACCAATCCAGCGCCGTTAAACTTTCTAGTAGTTCAAATGTTCCTGCGCACGATTTAAATAACTCTAGATCTTCCTCAATATATAAAACTAAAACGAATCAAAAGGTTGGATTTTCCATTTCTGTCCGAAAGGTCTCCCATACTGATGGTTTTAGTGAGGAGTCTATCAAAACATCTCAAGCGAGCACTACGGAAAAAATAGTTTCAACGTTTAAAAATTCACCTTCTGTAAATATGGGAGAGTTACAGCGAGGATTTAATAGAGAAATCTGGCAAAGAGTAACAAAGGCAAAATACTACCCAAGGATGGCACGTAAAAGAGGTTTTGAAGGCGTACCTATAGTAACCTTTACTCTGGGTAGCAAAGGTGAGTTGATTGACTTAAAATTAATCGAGGTTTCAAGCTACAAAATACTTAATGAAGCTGCTTTAGAAACGATTCGACGTGGAACCCCTTACCCGTCGATCCCAGAACCTCTTGGCAAAAAATCTATTTCATTTAATCTCCCTATTTCTTATGTATTGGAGGAATGATGATAAAATCAAAATTTATTAGCCTACTTATTTTTATGTTTTTTAGTTTCTCAGCCTACCCGGTAAAAGGAGAAGTGTTGGAGGTAGATAATAATTTCGATGGGGAAATGGATCAATGGCACCACATATCAGATGATAAAAAAATTATCAAAATAGAATATGATCATAATGGTGATAACATAATTGATCAGACCGATATTTACGAAAAAAACAAATCACCTATTCGTGCTGAAGTGGATAGAAACTACGATGGGAAAATGGATCAATTTCAATATTATCGTATCGATGGATCTCTTGAGAAAATTGAAAAAGACACCTTATTTTCTGGGAAGATTAATCAAAAAGAATACTTTAAACATAATGGCTCTATAACTAATATTGAGCTAGATAAAAACCAAGATGGCAAAATAGATGGTTGGCAATTATTTAACGATCAAGGAAAAGTATTTAGCTCTAACTATGACACTAACTATGATGGGAAAAAAGATCGTTGGGAGATTTTTAGTCCAAATGAGACTATTACAGAAGTAAAGTTTGACACCAATGGAGATGGCACACCAGACCAATATCAAAAGTTTTATCCATCAGGAAAGCTAAATATAATTGAATTCGATACAAATTCAAACGGACAGGTTGATCGTTGGGAATATTACAATGAAGATGAAACGCTAAATCGAGTAGAGTTGGACCGCAATCATGATGGCAAACCTGATATGATCAAGAAAAAATAATTGGAGCTTTTATGAAACGATACCAAGTTTTGATAATGCTATTAACTATCATACTATTTTTAGCAAATTCCTGCGCACCAAAACCTACTAAAAAAGTTCCCATAGAATTTGAATCCGGTCAAAAATATTTTCATCGAGTTTGTGCAAATTGTCATGGCGTCGATGCACTTGGTAAAAACACTAGAGCACCAGGGTTTATAGACCTCGAGTATCTACCTGAAAATTTTTCTGATGAAGAGTTTTATCAGCAAATCATTGAGGGTTCAAAAAAAATGCCTTCGCAGCGTAATAAAGTATCCGACCCTGAAATCAAGGAAATCATTAAATATCTACGTTATTCACAAAAAATCGCAGACCTTATAGTAGAAGATGATGACCCAGACAATGAGGATGAGGAATAACTACTCTCGCTAACTTTGAAATCATTGACAGCCATTGCCTTTTTGGATAGATTAGTCCGCTGCTAATCTATTTCCCCCATTCGTATATCAACTGTTTTAATGGAGTGATTTAATATGTCCGACAAAGAAAATTATATTCAAAATCTATTTGCAAACCGTCTTGGTGGAAATAAATTCGGCAAAGACACAAAAATATATAAATTTGAAAAAATAAAACGCGCTAAGCGTGCGGCAATGGAGGAAAACCCTAAGAAGGAACTTTTTGACCTAGGAGTCGGTGAACCTGATGAAATGGCTTTCCCCGGAGTGATTAAAACGCTTCAACTAGAATCCGAAAAACCAGAAAATAGAGGTTATACAGATAATGGGATTCAAGAATTCAAGGATGCCGCTGTAATTTATATGGATAAAGTTTTTAATGTTAAGGGCCTTGATCCTAACAAACATGTAAATCATACAATTGGCGCTAAACCTGGACTCGCTATGTTGCCATCGATCTTCATTAACCCGGGTGATATTACTCTAATGACTGTTCCAGGATACCCTGTCATGGGAACCCACACGCAATACCTAGGAGGAGAAGTTGTTAATTTGCCTCTCACAAAAGAAAATAATTTTTTACCTGATCTCAAGTCAATCACCCCAGATATTGCAAAAAAAACTAAGCTTTTATATTTGAACTACCCAAACAACCCTACAGGTGCAAATGCTACTCGTGCATTTTATGAAGAAGCGATTGATTTTGCCAAACAATATGATGTGGTCATAGTCCAGGATGCAGCTTACGGAGCTTTAAACTTTGATGAGAAGCCAACCAGTTTCCTATCCATTCCAGGAGCTATGGATGTGGGTGTAGAAATTCATTCACTCTCCAAGTCATATAATATGACAGGGTGGAGAATTGCTTTTATCGTTGGTAATGAATTAGTCGTTAAAGGGGTCGCTCACGTAAAAGATAATATGGACTCTGGTCAGTTTGCAGCTATTCAAAAAGCAGCAGTCTATGCCCTGGAAAACCCTGATATCACTGAAAAAATTCTAGCAAAATATCGACGCAGATTGGCCACGTTAGTTGAAGCGTTAAACTCTGTGGGGTTTGATGCAACTATGCCAGGTGGGTCATTTTTCCTTTACGTAGAAGCCCCAAAAGGTATAAAGGGCGGACAAAGATTTAAATCTGGGGAAGAATTTTCACAGTACCTGATTAAAGAAATGATGATTTCAACTGTCCCATGGGATGACGTTGGAAACTTCACTCGTTTTTCAGTAACTTTTGCTGCTAAGAGTATCGAAGAAGAAATACGCATTATCAACGAAATTAAAAATAGACTATTAACTGTAAATTTTGAATTTTAGCTAGATTTAGATTACTAAAAATTTAAATTGATTACCGAAGAAAGTAATATCGCTTCATAAACTGGTTCTATAGTTATCCGAAACTAGCTCCTCCTTTAAGAGCTATTCAATGCAGTGAAACATATAGCCTACATTGCAATAGGGTCAAACATGGGCAACCCAAGCGATAACTGTATAGAAGCGATTCGTGAAATATCAAAAAATGCTTCTATAAAAATCATATCCAAGTCTTCGTTTTATCAAACTTCTCCTATTGGTCCCATTCAGCAAGAATGGTTTATTAACTCAGCGATCAAAATTAACACCTCCTTAACTCCTATAAAACTACTTACTAATTTATTAAATATAGAGTCTACTATGGGAAGAGTTAGAAAAGAAAAATGGGGACCTCGACTGATTGATTTGGACTTGCTATTTTATGACAACCAAATTTTAAACGAGGAGAAGATCACCATACCTCATCCTGAAATTTCAAAACGAAATTTCGTTTTAATACCACTGTGTGAAATAGCAGCAAACCTTAACCATCCTACCTTAAAAAAAAGTATCAAAACTCTTCTACAAGAATCAACGGATAACGCTAAAGTGAATAAATTAAACTCTACTCTTTAACTCATCGAGATTAATTACTTCAACAGAAGCTAAAGCCTGAGCCATAAGCTCTTCCCAAGGATATAGTTTCTCATCTAATTCTAAGTATTTTATCTTACTTCGTGTGGTGGGATGATCAGGCATGAAAACTGAACAACAATCAGGCTGTGCCTCGATACTTATATCGTATGTACCTATTTTCTTTGCATCTTTAATTATTTCATGTTTATTCATTCCTATCAAAGGTCGAAAAACACTCATCTGCGTTACACAAGATACTGCTGCAAGGTTTTTTAAAGTTTGAGAGGCTACCTGCCCTACTGACTCTCCGGTAACCAACGCATGACAATTATTTAATTCAGCTAAAACGTTTGAAATTCGATACATCATCCGTCGATATAAAACAACTCGGTTCATATCATGACAATGGTCCCTTATTGCTACTTGTATATCTTGAAATGGGATAATAAATAATTTTCCACCTCCTTGATAACGATTGAGTCTATTTGCCAAACGAACAACTTTGTCATAGCCACCACGACCAAGAAAAGTGCGATTGTCAAAAAAAACACTATGAACGCGACAGCCTCGAGTCATTAGCTTGAAGGTCGATACTGGGCTGTCAATACCTCCTGATAACAAGCTAAGAACCTGGCCCGAACTACCCACAGGCAAACCCCTGAGTCCAGGGACTCGGTTATCAAAAACTATAGTTTCCTCAGGTCCAATTTCAACTTCAAGAATAAAGTCCGCACCGTTAATATCTACAGACAGACCTTTACTAGAAAGCGTTTCCATAATTCGAGATCCTACTTCAAAGTCAAACTCTTTGGATCTAATGGGAAAAGATTTATTAGAGCGTCTTGTTCTAACGCAAAATTTGAGTTGCCCAAGGGCTTGAAGTTTAGACTGAATCAGACTAATCCCAAGTTTAGCAATTTTATCAAAATCCGGCTCTATTGAGTGACCAATACTTATAGAAGCTATTCCTGGGACAAAACTTAAGGAATCGATACATATATCTGCATCTGCTAAATTCACGAGACCAAGAATACGTCCATGAATTTTATTAATTTTAATATTATGAATACCTCTTAAAGCGCACCGAATATTTTTAACAAGCTGATTCTCAAAGTGCCTTCTATTTCTACCTTTAAGACCAATTTCATCATAACGAATTAAAAGGGTTCTTATTCCCATCACATTTTTTTACTTATTTTGTAAAAGGTTGGATATAAATTTTTATACGCTCTGGAAAACTCTTCAAGAAAAACATCAATATCATTAATCGTATTGTTTCCAGAAAAAGAAATACGCAAACTACACCTCGCTTCCTCTTCAGATAGACCAATTCCAAGTAATATCCTCGAAGGTTTTTTTGAACTTGCACTGCAGGCGCTTCCTAATCCGACAAAAATACCTTTTGCCTCTAAATGGTGTAAAAGAACTTCACCTTCTACCGGAGAAAAGCTAAAGTTTACAATTGAAGGGGATTGTCTTTCATGGTCATCATCAACTAGAGAATTAAAACGAATATTTAGCTCGGGAATATGATCACTTAAATCATATAACCCTTGAATCAACCTATTTTTTAAAAAATCATAGTGTTCTTGCATCTCATCAATCCGTTCAGAAGCAATTGATATTGCTTTTGCCATTGCACGTATGAGTGGTACAGGGGGAGTACCAGAACGAACTCCATCCTGTTGATTACCCCCATGAATAATTGGAGTAATAGATAACTTTGCATCATAGATTAAAAGACCTATGCCTTTCGGCCCGTGAATTTTATGCCCTGACACTGAGTATCCAGACAAACCGCGCCATATAGTTGAAGAAAGTTTACAGATACCGACTGCCTGTACTCCATCCATAAATAGTTGAGTATCAGGAGATTTTTCACACAGACCTTCATAAACTGAAATAGGATCATTAACTGTTCCTAACTCATTATTGACATGTGATAGACATAAAAGCTTTGAACGAGTATCGGAGAGAACAGAAATACCTTTCAAATCAAGGCGTCCTTCAGTTTGATATTCAAGCATATTAAATGGAGCATTCCCAAAAGAACTAAAATAATCTAAAGGTTCTCTGACACTAGGATGCTCTAGCCCAAGATATGCTACTTTTTTATCCGGAAAACAACGTCCTTTAATAAATAAATTATTTGATTCACTACCCCCACTAGTAAAAACAATTTTGTGGGTCGATGGTATATTTAAAGCAATTGCGATATCTTCTTTCGCTCGATCAATTAATTTTTTTGCATCAAGTCCAATAGAATAAACCGTACCAGGATTAGCAAAATCCGAGTCCATAGATTCCTTTAGCACGTCCATTACCTTGGGTGTTATGGGAGTTGTTGCAGCATTATCAAGATAAATCATTATATTAATATCAAACAGGGTTGATTATCAGCCTTGATATGGGGGCATAAGATCTTGATCTATATCTAACTGATCTAATATTCTTGCTACGACAAAATCGACAAGATCTTCAAAAGTTTTTTGTCCTGAATAAAATCCAGGAGATGCAGGTAATATATGGGCACCTGCTTCATCAAGGGCTAAAAGATTTTTTAAATGTATGGTACTGAAAGGACTTTCTCTAGGCACAATAATCAATTTACGCTTTTCTTTTAGAATAACATCAGCAGCTCTCTCGACCATTGTTGTTGATACCCCTGAAGCTATTCGCCCTATAGTTCCCATACTTGCAGGAACCACTATCATCCCATCAGTTCGAAATGAACCACTTGCAATACATGTATTAATCTTAGAGTTTTTATAAAGTGTTACATTTTTACCTGAAAAATAAGACGTCTTTAGATCTAGTTCAATTTTAAGGAGCTCAGTACCACGTTCAGATATCACCACGTGCAATTCTGAACAATCTTTAAGAACATCAAATAATCGCTTCGCATAGCAGGCTCCGCTGGCTCCTGTAATTGCAAGTATAAATCGTTTCATTTTATATACCTATTAACTGATGGACATCTTCACATAATTGAGTGTGAATATCTTTAATTGTCCCACTACTTATTATTCTTTTAATATGATTTTCATCAAATGAATCAAATATTTTTTGGACCTGATTGAGATAATCCAACTTCTCAAACGAACTGTGGGATTCGCGGGAGCTCTCTATTCTCGATAAACACTCATCAGTTGGTGCTTTAAAAATATAAGTTCTATCTGGGACTGGTGCAAAGTTCTTATTTTCACGGAGAATTTCTTTAGGGTCTAACCCCAGTGCCCCTTGATAAGCGGCCGTAGAATAATAGTATCTATCAAGAAGAACGACCTTATTTAAATTCAACGCAGGTAATAGATTTTTTTTTACGTCCTCTTGTCTATCTTTAATAAACCAAGAAAGCTCCTCCTCTCGAGTCACATCCCCTCTACCAACAGCTAATATCTTTCTTATTTTCTGTCCCCAAATACCATCTGTTGGCTCCCTAAACAGAGCTACCGGAATTTTAATATTTTTTAAATAAGATTCCATTTCCCGACACTGAGTACTTTTACCAGTACCATCTATTCCCTCAAAAACAATCAACCAGCCGCGTCCAGGCAAAAAATTTCTCCTAGAAAAATATGTTATAAGGGAGCAATACTACATTATTTTTATTAAATTATGTGGGCTTTTTAAAAAAATTGCGGTAAGTAAACCTATGAACGATGGGATGATTTAAGAGTAAGGAATTTTATAAATAATTGCTGAGTTATCTACTCAAATCCTGGAGTCATTACACCAAACTACCCAAACACCTAGATGAATAACCTGTCTACCTAAATCGATTAGATCAAATCGACAAATTCGTTAGTTATTCTTTCCATTTTGCGTTGATTGCCAGTGACCCCATTCTAATACCTCCCATTCGAAGGCTCGTTAAAAGATCTAGAGAAGGGATGAAAAATATTCCACGAGAAACTGCTGGATGAGGTACGTCATCAGCATAATCTGACAGTTTTTGTGGGTTCTTACTAAATGTAACAGTGTATGCACCTAACTCTGAACCCATTTTATATGAGAACTTATGTTGTGGAATTTCATAAGAGAACTTAGCGTCAGAAATAAATTTTTGAGTCAGAACAAAGCTACTTTGCACTGTGTCAAGGTTACCAGAGCTATCCAGTAGCACTTTTTCTTTTTGGCTAGCAATGTCAGAGTGCGTACCCTCATTTAAAACTACTTCTTCAATAAGATTACCACTGGGCCCAAATAGCTCTTTGACTTCATCAGCAAGAATACGGTTAAACTCCTTATCTTTAGAAGAAAAATATAAAAACATATCTCCCTCAGTCGCTGGCACTTCCGTATCATTAATATCTGTTTCATCAAGTGAGTGAAAACCACCACGAACTGGAGCATCGGGTGTAATCAAAATCCACACCATAGGACCAAAACCAACCAAAGCGCTAACTTCACTTCCATTTAAATTATTTTTGGGACGATCATTAAAAAATTCTGACTCTAATTCACTGGCCATTCCAGGAATCTGCGCCCCAATTCGAACCACATTCATGGCAATTAATGGCAAACTATCAAAATTATATATTTGAATTAATGAATGTTGTTTTGGATCCGTTAAAATACCTGATTGGGCTTGCAATGAAAATCTCCCTAGAAAAAAAACCCCCTAAAAAAACATTAGAGGGAAGTAGTGATTTATACTTTTAAGTATTGGTCGATAACTTCTTCTCCAAGGTTTTCCATTTTATCGGCTGCAACGTTTCGTCCTTTATCAAGAATATAAAACTGCTGGGCAACACGGCGCGCAAAGGGTAGTTTTTGTTCAACCAAAAGAATGGTCATTCCTTTCTCTTGATTAAGGCGAATAATGATATCCCCTATTTCGTGAACGATATTAGGCTGAATGCCTTCCGTAGGTTCATCTAGAATCAATAATTTTGGATCAATCGACAATGCTCTTCCAATCGCCAATTGCTGTTGTTGACCTCCAGAGAGATCTCCTCCACGTCGGCGAAGCATCTGCTTTAATACAGGAAAAATTTCAAATATAAACTCAGGAATCTCACGCAATCCATCTCCGCGAGCGAGTAGTCCTACTCGAAGATTTTCCTCAACACTTAACTGAGTAAAAATTTCTCTACCTTGAGGAACATAACCAATTCCTTTATGTGCCCTAATTTCAGCAGGCTTTTTAGTAAGATCATAGCCATCATATATGATAGAAGATGATGCCGTTGGCAATAGGCCCATAATAGATTTCAAGAGAGTCGTTTTACCAACACCATTTCTTCCCATCAAACAGGTACAGGACCCAGCCAAAACGTTTAAATCTACATCCCAAAGCGTGTGGCTTTCCCCATAAAATTGATTTAATTTCTCAACCTTTAACAAAACATCAACTCCCCAAGTAAACTTCAACGACCTTTGGATCATTTTGTACGTCTTCCATCGAACCCTCTGCTAACACTCGCCCCTCATGCAAAACCGTAACCCTATTTGCGATAGAGCGAATAAAGTCCATTTCATGCTCAACAACAACCACGGAATGTTTTCCCGCTAAGGAACTTAAAAGTTCTGCCGTCTGTTCAGTTTCTTGATGCGTCATCCCCGCAACCGGCTCATCAATTAATAATAGCCTGGGGTCTTGTACTAATAGCATTCCTATTTCCAGCCATTGCGTTTGACCATGAGCCAGCAAACCCGCACGTATATTTTTTTGCTCAACTAAGCCAATGGTCTCCAGAGCTCCCTCAATCATTATTTTTTGATCTGCATTTAAACGTTTCAATAGTGACGTCCAAATACCCTTGTCAGCATGAAGGGCCAATTCTAAGTTCTCATAGACCGAGTGGTTTTTAAAAACGGTCGGTTTTTGAAACTTTCGTCCAATGCCAGCATGTGCAATTTCATACTCTGTCATCTGGGTTAAGTCCATTGATTGACCAAAGAAAACTGTACCCTCATCTGGCCGCGTTTTACCGGTGATCACATCCATCATAGTGGTTTTGCCAGCACCGTTTGGACCAATAATACAACGCAGTTCTCCATCGTCAATATAGAGGTTAAGGTCATTGAGTGCCTTAAACCCATCAAAGCTAACCGTGACATTCTCTACATATAAAATACAACCATGCCTAGTATCAACCGAACTTTCATTTGTTTGATTATCCTCACTAGTCATTCGTTACGTCCCTATTACTGTTCTTTGGAATAAAACGATCAAAAATACCAATAAATCCTTTAGGTAAAAATAAAGTTACCACTATAAAAAGAAATCCTAAAAAATAAAGCCAATAGTCTGGAGCTGCAACGGTAAACCAGCTTTTTGCTACATTGACCAAACCTGCGCCAAGGATTGCCCCAACTAATGTTCCTCTACCACCAACGGCTACCCAAATTGCCATCTCAATAGAGTTTGCAGGTTGCATTTCACTTGGATTGATAATACCCACTTGAGGAACATAAAGCGCACCAGCCAAACCACATAAAAATGCAGAAACCGTCCAAATAAAAAGTTTGTAGTTCAAAGTATTGTAACCGGAAAACATAACTCGGTTTTCAACATCTCGTATCGCAGTAAGAACTCGACCTAATTTTGATTTCACAATATAACGAGAAAGGACATAACTTAAAAAGAGCACTAACACTGTAATGACAAACAATCCCATTTTTGTAGATGAGTCCTGCAATGAATACCCTAAAATTCTCTTAAAATCGGTAAGCCCATTATTACCTCCAAAGCCTGTATTATTACGGAAAAATAAAAGCATTAAAGCATAAGTCATCGCCTGGGTAATGATTGCAAAATAAACTCCCTTTATACGAGAACGAAATGCAAAGTACCCAAAAGTAAATGCAAATAACCCAGGTAGTAAAAAAATAACCAGTAACGTAAAAGAAAAATAATCAAAACCATACCAGTACCACGGGAGTTCCTTCCAATCTAGAAAGACCATAAAGTCAGGCAGTTCACTTTTATAAACCCCTTCAGTACCAATACTCCTCATCAAGTACATGCCCATCGCATAGCCGCCGATTGAAAAAAATACTCCATGACCCAAACTCAAAATTCCTGTATACCCCCAAATCAAGTCAACAGCCAAAGCTACTATGGCATAGCACAAATACTTCCCAAGAAGCGGAAACATATAATCCGGAATATGGAAAAAAGATTCTTCGGAAATAAATATATTTAAAACAGGAAGTAAAAAGATAGCAGCGAACAATAACCCAAAGGTAAAGAACCAACCTCGAAATGAATGTAATTCTAAAATTTGTTTTATCATCTAGTTGATACTCAGTTGTCGACAGAGCGACCCTTAAGAGCAAATAAACCTTGCGGTCGTTTTTGAATTAAAGCGATAATAAGAATCAGAACTATTATTTTACCCAGTACAGCCCCAGAAATAGGCTCTAAAAATTTATTAACAATCCCTATTCCAAGAGCACCTGCTACTGTACCTGCAATTTTACCCACACCACCTAAAACAACGACCATAAAAGAGTCAACAATATACATTCGTCCCAGTTCAGGTCCTACGTTTCCGATCTGGGAGAGCGCGAGCCCACCAAGACCCCCTACACCAGATCCTAATCCAAAAGTCCACATATCAACCTTACGGGTTGATATTCCCATGCAAGAAGCCATCTCTCTATTTTGTGTTACGGAACGTACTTGAAGACCAAGTGATGTTTTCTGTAATAATGCCCAGATGGCGGTTACCACAAAAACCACGAACACAATAATCATGATTCTACTGTAAGGGAAAACAACCCCATTAAATACCTCAACACCACCAGAAAGATAGAAGGGATTGGCAACCTCCACATTTTGTGCACCAAAAGTCAGCCTAACAGTTTGGATTAAAACCAAACTTATTCCCCAAGTAGCAAGAAGAGTTTCCAAGGGACGACCGTAAAGATGCCTGATAACACTTCTCTCTAAAATAATTCCCACAATAGCGCTAGCCAAAAACGAGACTGGTATAGCAACAATAAGATACCAGTCAAAATAACTGGGTAAATACTCTACAAATAAATTTTGAACAACAAATGTTGCGTAGGCGCCAATCATCAACATTTCACCGTGGGCCATGTTAATGACGCCCATAAGTCCAAACGTAATCGCCAAGCCCAAAGCCGCAAGAAGTAATACACTGCCGAGACTCAGCCCATAAAATAAATTGGCTATTTGGTCAATAAATATCTGTCGCTGCTTAATGGATTTGATGGCCTTGGCAGCACTATCTCGAATTTCAGAATCCTCTTCGAGAAACTCACCTTTGTCATTTTTTTGTAACACCCTTTCAAGAACAGTATAAAAATCTTTACTCCCAAATTTTTTAATCGTGTTTATCGATTCAATACGTTTATTTCTATCTTTTCCTTCTATATTAATTTTTGCTAAAACCAATAAAAGAGCCTCTCTTACATCATTATTTTTCTCTATTTTGAGTGAAGCTTCAACTAAATCCAGAACTGAACTCGAAGAACGTTTCAATAACTCTTTCGCTGCTTCTAAACGAACGGTAGATTCTTTAGAGTTTAGTTTTAACTTTGCAATCGCCGTAGCCAAATATCTTCTAACGGTGTTATTAATTCTAGGTTTTTTAAATATTAACGACTCTATATTGAGTTTCTCTCCTGTCAGAACATCAACAGCTTGGTTTTCCGACTCATTTAAAATAACTATATTTCCTTTACCCGTAACTGCTAGCCGTTTACTTTTAAGTGCATTTAAAGCTGGAAGTGCGGCGGGATTACCAAGCTCGCCCAATTTTTGTACTGCTATTTTAATTTTGGAACGACTTTTATTACCCAAGTCATTTAATAACGACTCAAACTCATTTGCTTCGGAAATTGATATAGAAGATATAAAAAAGGCGACAACAAAAATTAACCCAATAGGCCGTATTAAAAATTTCAAAGTTCTAGAAAAACTAATAGAACAAAAATATTTTATTGGGGAAAATTGATTGACCATTAATTCAACTCTTTCTATAAACAAAGAAATTCCATTCACCTTAAGTGAATGGAATTATCATCACATCTCTCCGGCGAGAGAGTACAAATCAATTTTAGAGAAAACTAGTACCGATCACCCGGAGAGAAAAAACCGAAAAATTAGAACTTAGCTTTTGTACAATTACCACATACCCAAGGGTAAGTCCAATCAGCAACTTTTTTAGAGCTTTCAGGGATAAAAGGGCTCCATGCTTGCGCTCGAATAGGTCCATCTGTTTTCCAGACTACCTCAAATTGTCCATCCTCTTGAATTTCTCCAATGACCACAGGTTTATGCAAATGATGATTCTTTGCGTCCATTGTAATCTCAAATCCAGAAGGGGATTGAACTGTTTGACCCCCGATTGCCTGTCGAACCGCATCAATGTTCGTCGTACCTGCTTGTTCAACTGCCTGAGCCCACATCTTGATTCCAATATAGGTTGCTTCCATTGGATCGTTAGTAACACGTTTGGATCCACCGGGTAATTTATTCTTCTTAACATAAGCATTCCACTTTTTAATGAATGCTTTGTTTTCGGGTGTCTTAACAGACATAAAATAATTCCAGGCTGCCAAGTGTCCCACTAACGGCTTAGTGTCAATACCACGTAATTCTTCCTCACCTACCGAAAAGGCTACAACGGGGATGTCTTCAGCCTTTAGCCCCTGATTCCCAAGTTCCTTATAAAAAGGCACATTCGAGTCCCCGTTTATTGTAGAAACAACCGCGGTGGGCTTACCAGCAGCAAATTTTTTAATGTCGGCAACGATCGTTTGATAATCACTATGACCAAAGGGGGTGTAGGTTTCCATGATATCTTTTTTAGCGACACCCTTGGATTTTAAAAAATAGTTAAGAATCTTGTTAGTCGTTCGAGGGTAAACATAATCTGTTCCTAAAAGAACCCACCTTTTAGCTCCACCACCATCTTCGCTCATTAAATATTCTACTGCCGGAATGGCTTGTTGATTTGGAGCCGCACCCGTGTAAAAAACATTGTAAGAAGATTCTTCACCTTCATACTGGACCGGATAAAAAAGTAACCCATTTAACTCTTCGAAAACCGGAAGAACTGATTTTCTAGATACGGATGTCCAGCAACCAAAAGTAACAGCAACTTTCTGCTTTTGAATTAACTCCCTAGCTTTTTCAGCAAATAAAGGCCAATCAGAGGCAGGGTCAACTACAACCGGCTCTAATTGTTTTCCAAGCAATCCACCATTAGCATTGATCTCTTCAATAGCCATTAAAGCAACATCTTTTAATGATGTTTCACTAATAGCCATCGTACCGGAAAGCGAATGTAAAACCCCTACCTTAATTGTATCCGCAGCCTGTGCTATACCGCTAGCAACAAAAAAAACAATGGCAAGAATGAAAAACTTTAAACTAAAAAATGAAACTCTTTGTTTTGATTCTAAATAATTCATCTTTCTAGCATCCTTTCAAAACCAAATTAATAATTATGTTTTTTAAAACTTAAGTTCTACATAACTATCTAATTAGCAATTCCAATGCCAAAAGAAAATAAGACAAAAACCTTTAAAAAACATTCCCTTTATGCAATTTGCTAAAAACAACAATCCCAATATTGCTCCAAATGAAAGCATTCAAAGTTAATTTTGCTAGCATTTGAACTTTATTAAATAACAGAGAATATCATTAAGGATGAACCCGGTTAAAGTTATAGAATTATGTATTGCATGAAATTTAATTGAGAAACTAAGGAATGGAAAAAAAAAGGGGAAAGGCTTAAAAGCCCCTCCCCTTATATCTTCGATAATTAAAACTATAACTGGAACTGGAAACCCATTAAAAAAGTACCTAACTCATTAGCTCCCGTACCATTTTTATCTACATAATAAGTGGCATTTATTTTTGCATTATGGCCATCAATAATATAATTAACTCCACCTTCTGTTCTCCAGCGCCCACCATCGCTATTAGTTTCACGAACAAAATGCTGCTGACGTACATAGGGTTGAAGTTTTCCCCAACCAATACTATTAGGCATCAAATAACTGCCTAATAAGAGATAACTTTGTCCCTGAGTAATAGTGGTATCAGCCTTATCATCTGAATCATAATTATAAAACGCACCTTCAAGGTTAACAACTGCCCCATTTTGAATTTTTTTCTCCATTAAAAAATCTATGTTCCAAGCATTAAAATCGCCTCTAAGGCTATCAGTAGTGCCTGTTCCCGCACCATCTTCCTCGTACTGATAGACAAAGGCTAATGCTAAAACATCCTTCGCACCATAATACGAGCTCGTTGTGTAATAACCCGGCTCAGGATCCCAGAAATTAATTGTTGCGCGAGCTGCGTGAAGAAAATTATCTTCCTGGTCAGGGTTAGTATCTGCGTTAGTACTAACGGTTCGGCCTTCAAAGAGTCCGTATGACCACTTGAATTGGCCCCCATTATACTCCTTCATAATTGTCACACCATTATCACGACCATTGTGAAGCGCTGGATACGCCTGAGCAATGGGAAATTGATAAGCGTTTAGAAAGTAAGGACCATCAAGATTTGATCTATCACTAGGAGGCAAGAATCTTCCAGTCCAAAAATCAAAACCGGCTACAGAAAACTTAGCAACAGCATCTAGAACACGAATAGACTGATCTGTGTTGAGGCTACCACTAGAATTACTACCTTGATGTTCAGTGTTAAATTCTAGCGTTATATTTTTATGTACTTTAGCTGCTGTATAAAGACGGATAAAATCGAAACCAAAATTTGTAGCACTGCTAGTACCATCATCAGCTCCATCTTCGGTAACGGCAATAGAGCTTTGTAAACCTAAACCCACACTAAACCAACGTGTGTCATCAATTTTAATTTTAGCGCCAGCAACTGCAAAAGTTGGTAATCCTAAAATAATAATAAGCAATGCAGATGCACCGTAAAAATTTTTCTTAATACGTAAAAACATTTCTTGTCTCCTCTATAGTCATATACATTTCAGATACGGCGTAGCTACGGCAATGGTCGTATAAAATTTTCACAATGTTATCAATTTTTTACATTTAAAACCAGCATTAGATACATGATTCATTTAAACTTAAAAACTTTATTGTTTTGGTTAATTGAATTTT
>Ga0209043_1000179_pt1 | contig 40654 bp, 33 predicted proteins | sample SaaInlV_100m_DNA_3_FD_184654 | JGI IMG/M metagenome (GOLD analysis project Ga0209043, IMG submission 184654) | Marine microbial communities from expanding oxygen minimum zones in the Saanich Inlet - SI037_S4LV_100m_DNA (SPAdes) (version 2) | ecosystem: Environmental > Aquatic > Marine >... | reverse complement strand
AGAACGGCTTGTCGGCCGTCACGAAGTTGCGAACCCGAGCCTCAAATCGAACGTTGCCCGAAGCGATGTAGCCCCAGACGTTATCGATATCTACAAGTTCGCCGATTACTTCAGGCTCGGCGCCAACTGGGGCTGCTCCGCCGGCAAACATCCCGGGAGCCATCTGATGAATGATCACGACGGGAGCTGGAACTCGTGGCACAACCTGCTCGAAGTATCCCGTGACATTCTTCGTTAGTCGTGGGATTCGGATGCGAATCATCTCCGCTCCGGCTTCAACCAAGTCTTCCGCCAAACGAATTGAGTCGGTGACAGATGAACTATCGACTCCTCCAACAATGAACTTTTCGCCGTTTCGAGCGTTATTCACGGTGCGAACAATTTCGAGTCGTTCGGCCTCTGACAAAAACTGCTCTTCACCGTTTTCAGAGTTCAAAACAAATCCCGATAGCGGAGTCTTGATCCACTTCTCTACATTTCTTTCAATGGCTGCGTAGTCGACCGAGTCGTCATCCTTGAACGGCGTAGGGCTTGGAGCGACAACGATAGGATTTTGAGTAGGAATTGGCATTAAGCTAGATTTTTCAGAGGGTTGGTAGGAGACAGATTTCAAGTATGCCGGAAGTCGAAGTCGACTGCCGAATGATCTCTCATTGGCGAATAAGGCTGACTGACCTGACGAAAGTCCGAATAGCGGTAAACTAATCTAGCTGTATTAGATTGATTTCACGAAGACAAAGAACTCTTGGGTCATTGATCGATAACGCTTCCATCGGCGTGAAGTCGCGTAATTACTTCTCTAGGCTTTTCTGGACACATTTCAACTGCATTCGGTTTCAGTTCGAGTCCGATTCCAGGGCCATCTGAAATTGCAAGATAGCCGTTGCCGTCGTGCTCTGCCATCCCCGTGACCATGTTTATTTTCGGTTCAACATCTTCGCCGATCGGGTATTCCTGTAAGGCGAAATTGGGTGCGGTTGCAGCTATTTGCAGACAAGCGGCTGTAGATACTGGCGATAGCGGATTGTGCGGTACAACGCCCACGTGGCGCGCCTCGGCTAGAGCGGCGATCTTTCGAGCGCCAGAGATTCCGCCTACTAGGCATACGTCAGGACGAATGTACTGTACGGCGTTTCGTGAGAGTGCCATCTCGAATTCCCAGATCGACGTGAATCTCTCGCCAGTTGCGATTGGAATGTTGATCTTGTCGGCAACATACGCCATCTCGTCGAAGTTGTCTGGGGTTACCGGGTCCTCGAAGAAGTAGGGGTGGAACTCTTCGATACCCAATCCAAGCTGAACCGCTTCGGTCGGGGTCATTCGACGATGGATTTCGATACAGAGATCAACGCCAGTGCCTACGGCTGCTCGGTAGCCGCGAACTGTTTCGATGGCATCGCCAATTTTATCGGCGTGAGTTTTGAAATAAGGAACGTCGCGGTCTTCATCCAAGAAGGGTGTCAGGTGACCAACGGCAGTGAAGCCTTGTTCCTTGGCATCGACGATTCCGTCGGTCAGAACCTCGGTAGTGTCCCCGAATACGTGGTAGTAAACGCGCGCCTTGTCGCGAACCTTGCCACCCAGCAACTGGTGAACGGGAGTGTCGAAGTGCTTGCCCATGATGTCCCAAAGCGCAATATCTATTGCACTCAGCGCACCCATGATTGCCGCCCCACGAAAGTGAGAGAAGCGGTACATGTACTGCCAGTGATGTTCGATACGGAGTGGGTCTTCTCCAACTAGGTATCTACCGAATTTCTCTATAGCCGACTGTGAAGCCTCTAGGAAACCCCATGCTCCCGATTCGCCAAGACCAGTAATTCCGGCGTCAGTTTCGACTTGTACCAGAAGGTATCGGTCGAGCATCAGCGGGGTGACTTTAGTTATTTTCATGGATACGAGCTTCGTTTTCTGTAGGCGGGAATTGCTTCCTACGGTCGTGAAAGAGTTGTTCGTAGGTCTGATGGGGGCGATAGTATGCCCAATGCAGCGTTTTCGCCACAGGAGCTTGCTTCTGCTGTTACCAAGCTAGATGTCAATGAGATGGGAGTTCCTGACTAATCTTTCACCTCAGTGCTTGGTACCGCTTATTACGGGGATATACGACGTAAAGCGTTTGAAGTGCACAGAACTCAGTATTCGCCGCTCGAACGCATGCCAGCACCTGAACTCGAAGCTGTTTGTTGAACTAGGATTTCTTTTATACTGGTCGACCCGCCGGTTCCTGCGGGTCAAACAGGAATTTTCGGAACCGATCTCTTCTAAGGTGTTGAAGAATAGTCGTGTGGCGATTCACTCTCCCTGATTACACGACTGCTCTTCTCGATCCTGATTTCGCAAAGCTCCATGCACAGACATGACCGATTACACACCAAAAGTTGAGCGTCTTCGCAACAACCCGATCATTCGCCCGAATATGGACTACCGTATGGGCGACAACATCAACGGGCCATCGCTTATTCAAGTTCCTGATTGGGTAAGAGATCGACTCGGCAAGTACTACTTGTACTTCGGTCATCACAATGGCCGATACATACGGCTCGCCTATGCAGACGAACTGGAAGGGCCGTGGCGAATCTACAGCGAGGGAGTTCTTTCGCTTGAGGACTCACATTTCGAAGGGCATATTGCGTCACCCGATGTTCATGTCGATCACAAGATCGGCCATATCAGAATGTACTTTCATGGCTCTAACACCGTCTCTGGAGGAGGAACAGGTAAGGATGGGGCGCAATTCACTCGGGTTTCGATTTCGAGAGACGGACTGAATTTCAATGCAGACTCCGAGCTGCTGGCCAACCCGTATTTGCGCGCATTCCAATGGAATGGCAACCACTACGCAATAGCAATGCCTGGGGTGTTCTATCGATCCGAAAACGGAATGAGCAATTTCGAGGACGGTCCTACCCTCTTCACAGAAAACATGCGGCATTCAGCGGTGATTGTTGATGACAACGTTCTTCAGATAATTTTTACTATGGTTGGAGATTCACCCGAGAGGATCAAACTTTCCACCGTTGACCTTTCGGACGATTGGATGAACTGGACTGCATCAGATCCGATCGACGTACTATCACCTGAATTGCCGTGGGAGGGCTCAGAATTGCCGCAAAAGCCCTCGAAACGTGGACTTATAGATGGGCAGGTCAATCAGCTGCGAGATCCCGCTATCTACCAGGAAGATGGACGTACATACCTTCTATACTCGATAGCCGGCGAGAGCGGGATTGCGATCGCCGAGCTCACGTTCTGATCTTCATCTCGTTAGCCAGACAGGCCGCAGCTGCAGAGCCAGCTACTATGCCGGTGAATGACGCCCTATTGAGAATCTTTACGCTAGTGATTGCGGTCAGTTGAGTGAACGTTTGGTGACTTTTCCGGCGAACTCTTCTGTTATGTAGAGAGTTGAGTCGGTTGTTAGGAGGCTGGTTGGTGAAACAACATCCTTGACAAATACTGTCGTCTCGCTTCCATTCCATATGAGGACTCGACCGGGCATGGATTTGGCATTTTTACTAAAATCTCCTCCCTCGAGAACTTTCTCCGTATCTGATGAGAATTCCGCTATGTAAAGAGTGCCATCGGTGCCAAATGCAATATCGGTGACAGCGGTGAGTCCGGTGACAAAGGGCTCAGATTCACCCTGGTCCAATGCATCTCCATCACCGTTTAGGTCTTCGATTCTCCAGATAGCAGCTTCTCCGTCAGGGTATGGATAGCCTGTCAGCGTGCCAACATAGATTGCACCATCAGGGCCGCGCGCTATCCCCGTTGGCACCATCTCAACTGGCGCCTCATGATCCGGAATGGCGAAGTTGTAGAACACCACATAATCACGAATATTGCCGTCCAGATCGACTGCTCGCAGCGAGTTTCCACCGGGGTCCGACACGATCCACCCATCGACTTCAGGTGCGTTGACCATGTCATAAGGGTTGGATAATCGGTTATCAAGCGGGGCCCAGCCATCGGTTATTGGTGTCACAGGCTCGTATCCGGTATCTGTGATGCGGTACATACGCGCTGACTGTTCGCCAATATATTCGCCCACGATGAAAAATAGCTCTCCGTCGAGAAGAGTGATAGCTGATGGACCGGCTTGGTATGCCCCTTCGGGACCTGTTTTCAGTGAGAACGGTAAACCGGTGGCGATAGGACTGACATCGCCGTCACTGGTGACCTTTAGCAAGCGACCTCGACCAGATTCTGCGATCAGTAAGTTCCCGTCCTGATCAAAAGCAAGTCCGCGTGGCGAAGCAAGTCCTTCAGCCACAATCCCCTCATCGTCGGCTGATCCGCCTCCGCACGCCATCGAAGCAGCGATTATGAGAAGAGAAAGAACGATCGCTATTCGGCTCGCTGATAGATGAAGTTTCCGTACGACGAACTTTAGATATGGGTTCATGGTTATTGGGAGCCTTACGGGTTTGTTATCCGTATTTTGGGAGAGTGGATGCTATTGCTTGAAGTAATATTCCCGGCTGTAAATATACTGGTCTTTTAGACTGGTTGGCTCGGAGGATTTTGTGGTTTTTACGGGCTGGCCCAATTCATTAGATCTAGAAATTTTCGTTTTCAGAGATTTCTTATGCAAATAGTAATTCACTCACCCGGCTACGCTCTGCGCAGGTCTTTCGAAAGTAGAAGTGCGATTCCCGCAACCGGGGTTCCGAGAAGGGCACTAATTACGAGCGCCTCCTCATTACCGAGCCATTCAGCGACCGCTCCGCCAAACAGCCAACCGAGCGGGAACGTGTTCATTGCTAAAACATAAAGGCTCATCACTCGACCGCGCATTTTCTCTGTCGCTGCCTGCTGGAACATGGTCAACACAGAAGTCACCCACGGCATTGAGATAAGTCCCATCGTGAACAGTACGCCGAGGCTTAGAGGGACCGAGCGTGAGAATCCGAAAACGACCATGCCGATGTCCCAAACGACACCCATGATGACCATCACATAAGCGTGCCGACGATGAATTCCGTACAACGAAACTAAAACGGCGCCTATCAGCGATCCGGCGCCGAAGACTCCACCCATAATTCCGAATCCAGATGCGCCAATATCGAGCACATGTTCTGCGTACACGGGCATAAGGGCGAAGATCGCCACGCCGAACAAGTTCTGGGCGATTACGAGCAGCGTGAGCCACAGAAGAGGCGGAGTGTCACGGGCGTATCTGAGACCTTCTACAAACTGGTTTGCGAGCGATGGTTTTGTTTCACCTTCAGGGATGACAAGTCCCTGCGGGTCACGAACTCTTAAGAGCAGTAATATCCCGAAGACGTTGCCTCCAACGACGAGCCAGTAGACGGTCTGTGCACCAGAAGCAGCAATTACGAAACCGACGATCATCGGGCCAAGCATTTCGCCGGTGGTTTGAGCTACGGCGAGGATACCGTTAGCGTTTACGAGACGGTCTGATTTCACGATGTCGGTGATCAAGGCGTAGAACGCAGGGCCGTATAGGGCGCCCCCAATGCCTCCGATCACGGAAACCGCGAGCATGTGCCATGCGACCAGTAGTTCCGAGGAGATCAGGATCGCTGTGGCTGCAGATGCCGCGGCGATTAGGGCACCTGCACCGATCATGAGGTTTCTTCGCCCAAATCGATCAGATATCACTCCGCCCATTAATGCGAAGGCGATAATCGGGATGGCGCGTACGCCTGCTACGAGCCCGATCCACAGCTGCGACTGCGTTAGCTCAAAGACTACCCACGAACTCGCCGTGCCACGCATGAATATGCCGAGGTCGAACGTTGCTTGGCTAATGATTAGGGCACGAAACTGCGCGTCGGAAAGTAGGTCCGCCGCTTTTGGTCGAAATCTCATTTACTTGATAGCTGCGACGAGTTTTTCGAGCACGATAGCGACACCGTGATCGTCGTTGGAGGCGGTTTCGTATTTCGCGAGCGACTTGATTTCAGGAATTGCATTTGCGACTGCTACCGACCAGCCACAATCACGTATGAGATCGATATCGACGAAGTCATCTCCGAACGAAAGCACGTCGGTAAGCGGAATATTCGCCGATTCCAGCAGATCGGCGACAGCGCCAGACTTGCTGGCTTGCGTAGGAACGATGTTCAGGAATTGCACTCTAGCTGCTCGAATCACGTCTGTTTCAGTTGAAAGTTCGCTCTGCAACATATTCACAAGGTTTTCTAAGTTTTGATTCAGACCGTTGATCGAAATCTTGACTGGTCCGAGTCGTAAAGCTTCTTCAAACGACACGACCATGGTGGGTGTTGCCATGTTGAATGCCCATAGTTCGTTTATGTCATCGTCGTGATTGACAGCGAACTGGTCACCGTCGATTTCTAGCGTCATTCGTGCCCACGGAGTTTGTTCATTCACTAGTCGCCAGCAGACTTGAGCATCTCCTAGGCTCATTTCGCACTTGAGGGATCCGGTTAGCCCTGCTTTGCCTTGTGCGATCGTGCCGTTCATTTGAACTATTGAAGTGATTTCGAGAATGTCTTCACCAACCAGCGTTGGCAGCACCCGTTCGGGGCGCGACGTGGCGATGATCATCGGTATACCAACGGCTTGAACTGCGTGCAGGGCAGTGCGCGTGCGCTCGTCGAGCCGAGTGTTCGAGTTGAGAGTTGTTTCGTCCAAATCCATAGCTACGGCCTTTGGAATTTCGGATGAAAAGTCTGGAAGATTCATTTTGGGTTACTGGCTGACCTACTGGTCCTAGGAGAATCTACGGCAGGCGATGATCTGATTGATTTACGGAGTAATGCAGGCCATTTAATAACTGCAAATACGGTAGCGATTAATCCAATCGCACCCAGTGTTCCGATCATTGCTGCTGAGCCAATATCTTCCGATATCCACCCTCCAAGAAGAAGTCCAAGTGGTAACCCGTAAATGCCGAGCGATCTGATTCCCATCACGCGCCCTCGTGTTTTTGATGGTGCTGCCCTAAGTAATCCAACCACCATCGCTACGAACGTCGCACCGCCGCTGAAACCCCACAAGACGAGTATTAGGGTGAACAGCCAAAGCGGAGGCACGAGCGCGAGAGTTAGCATCAGCACGTGCCATATCAAAGAGCCTATTATCATGATTCGTGCGGGGTTGCCGACGTTTGGTCGAAGGCCGATTGCTAACGCCCCCGTGAGTGCTCCTATTGATGCTGCTGCTCCCAATAGGCCGATTCCGGTTCCGCCTAGATCGAATAGTCCATCTCCAATAACTGTCATTAATCCGTTAACGATCGGGAACGCTGTGAATTCGATAAGGAACGAGAAGAAGATTAGACCGGGGAGCATTTCGCTTTTTCGCACATAGCGAAATCCCTCCCGTAGTCCTGTTCGAATGCTTTCGGAATGGACCGTACTCGCCACCACTCTGGATGTGACCTTTAGAGATGCGAGCGTCGCCATTAGGTAAAGAACCGTGATCGCTAGGTACGCCCAATCAAGGCCAAGCGTGGCAAAAATCGTTCCACCGACAATTGAACCGACCACCCTTGCACCGTCGAGCGTCGAACGAGAGAGTCCGATCGCCCCATGAAGCGAGTGAGCCGGCACAGCATCGGCAGTCAGTGCTTGAACCAATACCAAATCGAGCATGCGAACCATGCTGCCTGCAGCAACGATTACGTAGGCGTGCCACAGTTCGAGAGTATCGGTGAATATGAGAATTGTGAGAACGATTGCCAGGGTGCTACCGAATGCACGCACCAAGATTTGCAATTTCTTGCGGTCGAACCGATCGACCATTAAGCCGTAGAACGGGCCCAGTAACGTGCCTGTGAATTTAAGAGCGCCGATTAGCCCGACAAGCAGTGGGGAGCCGGTATCGCTAAGGACGAACATCGCCAGAACGATGATCTCCATTTCAATCGCCCATAGGCTGAGCGCTTCTGATGACCACACGAACTTATAGTCGCCGAATCGCAGAACGCTAAATGGGTTTAATCCTCCAGCACGCGTCGAGTCGCCAGATATTTCATCCTGTGCAGCGGCCGGTTCAGTGTGTGTGGGTTTTGCCATCGGCGCGATTTTGTCATGTCCAGACCAAAATCTGTGAAACGAAGTCGCTAGCGAGCTTTTCGAACTGCTGGTGTCAAGATTATTGCAGAGCCTGCAACGGTCAAACCACCGACTACTCCAAGGAATAGTGTTGGTGCGGTTCCGATTGTTTCGATTCCGATCCCGCCAATGATCCAGCCAAGTTGATGAGTAAGTACGACCATGAAGTACAAACTCATCACCCGCCCACGCATTTCCTCAGACGCCGTGGTCTGCAGAAGCACAGGAACAGAAATCATCCAACCGGAAAACGCTAATCCAAGCGTAATCATCGAAATACCAGTCAAGATTACGTTTGGTGCTACTGCGAAAAGTCCTACGGAGGCGTTGAACAACAGCAGTGCTGATATCAGTAGGTAGCCTTTACGAATTCTTTTACTTAGGGCGAAGAGGACTGCCGATCCGATTAGTGCCCCCACACCATTAAGCCCGAGTATCACTCCGTACCCGAACTCACCTAGCCCGAGTTCGTCTTGAACTTTTACTGGTATTGCGGGCTGGTACGTGCCCATAAAAAGAGCGCTCGAACCAATAATCAACAATGCGCGAATGATCGGTGTGCGGTATGAATACGCTAGTCCGTCTTTGATGTCAGAGATCATATTTCTGCCACTGGGCACGGGTACGTAACGAGTTTTCACGAAGAAAATCATCAGTGCTGAAAAACCGTATAAACCGGCTAGAACATAGAACGCCATATCCTGACCGAGTAACAGCAAAATGCCACCGACGCTCGGACCAGCAATTGTCGCTGTCATGGATATTCCAGTGTTCAAACTGGAGGCGGAAATAAGCCGCTCCTGACCAACTACATCAACTGCGAATGCCTGACTCGTCGGGTTGTGCAAGGCAAACATTGATCCCGTAACCAGTGAGATTGGAATCAGGTGCCACCACTCGAACAGGTCCGTAGTCAGCAGTACAGCGGTGAGAAATGCCATCGAAGTGATGACCAGTTTGGTTCGCCAGAGTAATTGCCAGCGTTCTGTTCTATCTGCCAGCGCACCGCCGATTAGCGAGATAGAAATGATCGCTATTCCGGGCATTGCGTTTACGAGCCCCATTAGCATTGGCGAATCGGTGCGCTCTAGCACGATCCAAGCCTGTGCCATGTTCCGAATCTGGTAGCCAGCGAAAGTCGCTAGGTTCGACAGGATCAGTAGTCGGTAGTCACGGATCGTCAGAACGCTAAATGCGCTGACCGACTTCGAACTCGGCGCGGGTATGACTGATTCATCAGAAGTCTTCGACTCAGCCGTATTTGCGGTGTTTTCTGGCAGAACCGATTCCTTGACGAGCTGTGTCCCGTCGGGACGGGCAAATTCGAAACATACAATATGTCACTGGATATTGCGTGTTGATATAGCGAGTACTGGTTAAGCCATCGACGTGGGTAAGCGCTCAACGCGACAAGTATGCGAGGTAATCAAGTCATCATCGATTAGTTAAAGATCTCTTGATTCTAGAAACTGCAACTTGGCTTGGTGTAACTCGAATGTCGTTCGGGGAGCTCGGCGATTTAGTGCTTAACGATGAATGGTTCGAGCTGCGCTTCATTGATTTCAACGCCTATTCCCGGTCGATCGGGGAGTGTGAACCCTCCATCCGCGTAGCTCCATGCCGAGTCTGACGCTTTGTCGAGACGGTCTGAAAGACCGCCTTGGAACTCCTGAAGATAGTCAGCAGGGGCAACGGCGGCGCACTGAAGAGTCGCAGCTTGGAATACCGAAACACCGGTTCCCATGTGCGGAGTTGTCTTGATTCCAGCCTTAGCGGCAATTTCCATCTGAGCCAAGTAATCGGTGAAACCGGTTCGTCCGATATCAGGTTGATACACGTCGAGAGCTCGGGGCTGTTGCACCCATTGACTCATTTGGTATCGCGACCTGAAGTGTTCGCCCAGAGCGATGTCGGCCCCCGGTTTTTTAACGAGTTCCTGATGACCGATAAGATCTTCCGGTTGGAGCGGGCACTCGAAGAAACGGACGTTTCGCTTGCCGTATTCTAATTTTCCTATTTCAGCAGTTTCCGGTGTGCCCATCCATAACGTATCGACCATCCATTGCTCAAGTTCTGGGGCGCCTGCCATTAGTCCGTCGAGCTCAGTGGTTCCAGCCTCGACATCGCCTGTAAGAAATATTTTTGCTCCACGAAGCCCTGTGTCCATCCAAGTTTTTACGTGCTCGATTCTTTCGTCGAGGGTAGCCCGGCGGACACCTGACAAGTACACATCGAACTGGCTTCTTGGGTTCGGGTCGAGCAGGGCAGCTACTGGAGATTGCTCACGTTTGCCGATGGCGTCCCACACTGCGATGTCGATCGCTGCTAACGCATCGAGCCAGTATCCAGACGAGTAGCCGCGCCCGCGTTGTGTGTCGTAAAGGAAGTCCCATAGGGCTCTGGGGTTCTCGTATTCCTGCCCTTCGATCATCTGAGCAAGGATGCCGTTCACTATGAGAGTGACTACCTCTGGGCCGATCCCGGCATTCGCTTCTCCCCACCCGACTGTTCCATCGGAAAGGGTTACTTTTACGAGCGGAGTTTCGATGTTGAGTGCATAGACGGTCTGCCATCCTTGCTTGAACTCGAACCGTTCGGTTTGGCGATCACCTTCGTTAGCTCTGTAAGTCTCCCAGTAGGATGCAGAGTTCTTGAAAGCTAGGTGAATCGACTCGATTGACTTGACGCTGAAGCTTGTGTTAGTCGGCATTTGGAGTCTCGACCCGCCGGATTCGTTGTTTAAACCCGTGGCGAATATAGAGGTGGATATTGAAATTGTGCACCAGAAGTTTACCCACATGAATTGTGCGTTAGTGGTAATAGCGACAATATTTTGCACTTACCCTGAACCGTGTTAAAATTACGTTAGCGGACGTTGACTTTTTATGTCATGCGTGTATATTTTCCTCCTGCTTATGATGGTGGGATTGGATAAATTTTTATTATTCAAACGCCGCGTAACAAGGCAATTACTAAGCTGGAGCACCGCTGGTAACGCGTTGAAAGGTTTTCCTTTCGCTAGCGTCGCTGGGCAGACTCTGGTTATGGAAGAGACAGGTTTTCTTGTGGAAACCTGTAGTTTCTTATTTGTCCTTTCGGAGGAAATATGATGGATCTTAGTATGAATAAGAGATGGGCACCGGTGTTTTTAGCACTGGCAAGCTTGTTCCTTGTTGCTTCAATCGCTTGTGGCGGTGACAGCGACGATGGTGACAGCGGCGCATCTAGTGGTGGTGGCGTTGCAGCTACTGCTGCTCCAGCAGCTACTGCTGCCCCTGCGGCTGCAGCAAAGGGTGCTGCTAGCGGTGGCACCAGTGCCGCTGCAGGCGCAGCATCCAAAGCAGCTGACGCAGCTGATGCAGACGCCGCAGCCCCAGCCGCAACAGTGGCACAGGCTGCAGCAGAGGCCACCAAAGCACCTGATAGTGCAACAGGTGGACCAGAAGGCTCAATCGTTCGGGCATTCCGAACTCTTGAATCTGTATATGGTATTGGCTATGTAGGCCCTTACCGCACTTCAGCAACGAACCAAATTGGTGGTATCGAAGAGTCACTCTTCAACTACCAAAACGGTAACCCGATGACTCCGTTCCTTCTGGACAAGTGGGACATTGACGCCGCTGGTACACGTGCACGAATGACTCTCAAGAAGGGTCTTAAATTCAACAGCCCAGTCGGCTATGAAGACAAAGACTTCGGTGAGCTTGACGCTGCCGAGCTTGTCGAGTGGTTCAACCGCTCGAATGCAACGACTAACCCTGAATCCACATATGGTGACGGTGGTGACTTCGCTGCGATCTTCTTGGAAGCTACGGCAATTGACCAGTACACGATCGAAATTGGTCTTGTAGCACCGGTTTACTACTGCCTACCAGTATCACAGTTCGGTTGTCTTTCAGCCGCCCGTGGTCCTCACAAAGTAACTACTGCTGACACCGAAGGTGTTGAGTGGGCCCGAGCGAACCACATTGGTACAGGTCCTTACGTGCAGGGCGCCTGCACACCAGGTGACCGCTGCACAGTTCACGCAGTAGCAGATCACTGGCGACAGACTGGTAATGTTGCAGAAATTACAGGAATTCAGGTTCCTGAAGCAACAACCCAGATTGCGATGCTCAAGAACGGCGCGATTGACATGACCGAGCTTGACTACAAGCTCCTCCCAGACGTGGTAGCCGATGGCTTCACATTCTTGGAGACCATGCCTGGTGGTTTCGTTGGTCAGTCGATTCTCTTCCCAGGAAACCTCTGGGAGCACTCACACGCTCGAAATAACGAAGAACTTAAGCCATGGGACGCTGCTCCTCTAGCGAAAGACTACCCATGGATCGGTAACCCTTGGGGACACCAGGGTGGCACTTGTACAGATGGTGATGGCGAAGGCCGCGATAGATGTGGAAACGCTCCTTACACCGACTCTGACAACCCGGCCGGCATGGACGACATGGAACAGTCTCGACTAGTTCGACTGTCTCTGTCGATAGCTATCGACCGTGGTTCAATCAATGACGTTCTTTTGAACGGTATTGGTACTCCGATTTACTCTGAGTACATGGGTCCTGAGTACCCTGGCTGGGATGCTTCACGTGAAACCGGTTGTTGGGACTGGATCGGTGGAAAAATCGACTGCTCAGGTACGATGCAGAGTGTTCCTTGGGAAATTGCTGATGGTGACCTCGCGGTTGCCGGTGCTCTTCTTGACGATGCGGGTTACCCGTTAGTTGATGGCAAGCGCCAGGGCTTTGAGCCTTTGACCCTTCAGGCTTACTCAGCTGAAGCAGGACCTGTTGGTCTTGAAGTAGCTGACACGGTCATGTCCGACTGGGCCCGTCTCGGTATCGAGATTTCTGGTCTTGTTGAGGACTACGGTGGAGTTATCAGCCCACGAATGCGACAGCGTGTTCAGTACCTACCTGTTCTAAAGAACGGTGACGTTCACTCGAACGTATACCCAATTGACTGGCCGCTGCCGGTGGTGGATACATCATCGTCACGTCCTGGTTGGGGTGTTGGTTTTGAGTCACAGGCTGGCGCGAAGTGGTTGTTCGAAATTCTTGGTGAACAGGACGCTAGCGTCCGATCCGAGAAGCACCTGACTTGGGTTGACTACAGCATGTACTGGCTGCAATACGCCGGTGTATTCCAGGTTCCTAAAGGAATCGTTGTAAACGAACGAATCAAGTCTTGGGACGGCTACCAGCAGCACTATTCAAACGTGTCTGGAAACCCGGAGTTCATTGAACTCAACTAAGAGCCCATGCTCTTAGGAAGCAACTAACTTGCTTACTTAGACGGGGGTCGGATTTATCCGGCCCCCGTCTTTCTTTAACTGTGGTTTGTACCGAAATTTGAATACAGTGGAATTAGTAAGTGCGGGTAAGTGGTATTTAGGCTCGTTAGTGGTCGTTGACATAGATCGCGCAGAATGCTAAATTTCCGATCCACTTACTGTGTTTTAAAAGTCACTTATTGACTCGGTTTCCAGTAAGATGCTGTTCTGCGCAGAGAGTCGGCAGACCACGTGGCGAATGGGTCATCGTGGAACAACTTTGGAAGTACTTAACAAATGGCTAATTTTTTAGCAAGACGATTTCTATCTTCGTTGGTCTCTGTGATCGGCGCGACGATAGCAATTTTTGTCTTGATCCAGTTCCACAGCGACCCACGTGAGTTGTTTATTCCGGACTCCGGATATGGCATTACTCAAGAGCAATGGGAAAATCTGGGCGAACGAATGGGGTTGAATGACCCGATTTGGAAGCAGTACCTCAATTGGATGGGTAATACACTCCGGGGTGACCTTGGTGTATCTCTCGCTCGTGACCGAGCTGTGACTGATCTGATCAAGGGCAAGATTGGCGCTACTGTTCAGTTAGCCGTTGGTGGTTGGATATTTGCTATAGCGCTGGGTATTCCGATGGGGGTGTTAGCTGCAGTAAAGCGTGGCACTTTCTGGGACTATTTCGGCAGGATGGTGGCCATCGTCGGTCAGGCTGCCCCGCCGTTTGTGACGGCTCTGGTCGCTATATGGATCTTCGCTGTGTGGCTCAACTGGTTGCCGGCCGGTGGGCGCTCGCCTGACTTCAACTGGAAGGAATATCTTCTTCCTTGTATGGCTCTTGGTTGGGGGGCTGCGGCTAGCCTTATGCGTCTTACCCGATCTTCAATGCTCGAGGTTATGGACGCTGAGTACATCCGCCTTGCTCGCGCAAAGGGTGTCGGATGGAACTTGGTTATCTATAAGCATGCGCTTCGTAACGCTTTGATCGCACCGGTAACTTCGGCTCTTTTGGTGTTCTCGGGTTGGTTGAACGGTGCGTTGGTTGTCGAGATTGTGTTCTCGTGGCCTGGCATTGGTTACGACGCTTTGTACCGTGCGGTGAACGACAACGACTTCCCGTTGTTGCTCGGAACCGTGTTCATATTCATTCTGATCTACTTGGTGTTTGCGACTCTCGCTGATATTGCTTACACACTTATCGACCCCCGAGTACGTCTCGGCAACTCTGCGGACTAGCGAGGAGTACTCATGGCAACGTCTGAAACACAGGGCGAGGTTCAGCACGTCGATTCGTCGACGCTGGATGCTCCGCTCAATCCGGTAATCGTTAATAGGTCCATTGTCGGCAAGGTCTGGTACGTATTTCGCAAATACCCGGTTTTACCGATGTTTGTGCTGATCCTTCTTGTGCTTGCAGCCGTCATCGGTCCGACAATTGCTCCTTACGATCGGGATATTGGGCCGATCGGTGACCGCCACTTAGGTATGTTCAAGACTTCTGAACTGCCGCCTGAAAAGCGTGACGCTCCGAAGTACAGTGCTTGGCCAGATGGCTTCCACCTATTCGGATCCGACCATATTGGTCGAGACGTGTTTACCCGTGTTCTTCACGGTGCTCGTGTGTCGATGCAGGTGGTATTGGTTTCATTGGTACTAGGCATGTTCATCGGTGTGGCACTCGGTATGATTTCCGGCTACTACGGTGGCATGGTCGACGAGGTGATTACGAGGTTTGTTGATATTTGGTATGCGATGCCATTCCTGATGGTCGCACTAATTGTGGTGCTGATTTTCGGACGTGGTTTAACGGTGCTCCTGTTTGTGTTAGCTCTTGTAGCTTGGGCAGGTTTCGTGAGGGTTATTCGCGCACAGGTGTTGGTGCTTAAAGAGATGGATTATGTGGCGGCGGCCCGTGTAAACGGTGCTTCCGACTTCCGAATCCTCTTCAAGCACTTGTTACCGGGAATTCTCAACACTGCCATTGTTGTTGGGACGCTGAATACTTCAGGGCTGATCCTTTCAGAGTCGGTACTCAGTTTCGTTGGTGCTGGTATTCAGCCGCCAACACCAGCATGGGGTGTTATGACGAACGAAGGTCGGGACTATCTCTCGATCGCTGCTCACCAGGTGTTAGTGCCTTCTGCGGCCATCTTTATGGTTGTGATTTCATTAAACTTCTTGGGTGACTGGCTACGGGACCGTTTGGACCCACGGTTGCGACAGATCGACTAGGTTTCCCTAGTAAAAATCGAATTTAAAAACGCCCTCGGCATAATAGCTGAGGGCGTTTTTTTCTTGGTTTTCGATGACGATCTGTCGAGAGGGGCGGGTGTCTCTTTGTAGTGGGGAGAGTAGGTCTCGTACGATTACGCGGAGCAGGCTTACCCGTGGCTTTCGTTACTTGCATTTCGTTCGGAGCGCTAAATCACGATGGGCAAGGACTTTGTGGCAATTCGGAGAGCCCTACCGTCTACCAATGTCTGTGTCTCTGGTCAATTCTAGTCTGCTTAGTGCTGTATCGCCGATTTAGAGCTTTCCTTGGGTGCCAATGAAGAGATGCGAGACGCCACTTTTACCATCAGGCAGACTCTAGCGCTGCCGTCATGATGCTCGGCAAGCAGTCGGAGTCTCCGTCCAGTCATGTGTCGACTGAGTTATCCACATCTCTCAGACGCGACAAGACCGCTCATTATGAGCGGTCTTGTAAACAGATTTATTTAATCTGATTTGTACTACTCAGCGACCACACAGACAGCACCGGTAGCGGTGTCACCAGAGAATAAAGATTTGTAAGTAAAGCAGCCTTCAACTGTAAACGTGTATTCGAAACTAGGATCTTCCTTGTCGAACGGTCCTTTGTTAAAAGCGCCAGAATCCCATTCTTCAGCCTGGCCGGGGTCGGATGTTGAGCTACTTGCTGATCGTCGGTCGTGCCCCCATTTAACCGTTGAACCGACAACAATTTTGATGATGGCGGGGTCGAACACAACGCCTTCGGCACCTCGTGAGGGGATGTCGACTTCGATCACGCCTGTTAGAGCCGGGCCTTCGGGAACTTCTACATCGAATGCAGCACCCTGGGCAAGTTCGCTAGAGCCAACACCCTCGGCGACGATACCTGCTTCAGCTTCAGCGGTGGCCTTGGCTGCTCTTTCCTCGTTAGCCTTTCCAGCTGTACTGTCATCTGAAATCTGAACCTGAATCGTTGCATCAGGGTCACCACCGCTATCAATCACCGCTTGGCGAGTCGCTTGGGCATTGTCAAGCTTGTTCTGCGCCTTCGTAGTCTCAACGATTTGTACCGTTGTTGGCCTGCTCGAACAAGCAGCCAAAATGGTGGTAAGAACGAGTGCCCCCGCAAGAACCAGAATCACACGAGCCCGTATCGACATTAAAGTCCCCCGAAAACGAAGCGTTTATTTCACGTAGGATAAGAGTTTTATCAGTTCAATATCTGCTGAAAGAATCTTAAGATCATTGAATCATTAAGTTCAATGTTGCGGAAGGATAACATGCAGTATCCGGTAGACGGGTGAAGGATGCTTCGGTTCCGGGCATTTACTACGTATTAAATAGCTGTCAAAGGCGGTCTATCGAACTTTTCGACGAAGTCTCAGAACAATCAAACCCGAAATAACAGAGATGCCTGCGGCGATGAAGTAAGCGAATTGATATGCCTCGGCAAACGTAGCGCTCTGTGACTCTTGTCGCCAATTCAATAGTGATGTCATAAGAGCGATAGACATCACGGTGCCGATCGTTTGAGAAACGGTAAGTGCTGCCGATGTAGAACCTGCGTACTCGCTTGGCGTTCCTCGCAAAGTTAGTGCGTAAACGGCGGCTTGGTGCATTCCAAAGCCGAATCCAAGTACAGCTGTCGAAATCACGACTCTGCTCATCTCCGGATTTTCGCCTGCCGTACCAACAAACACTAACCCAGTGGCAGTCAAGATAGTTCCAATGAAAGTGATTGGTCGATCTCCGACACGATCGGCGAGCCACCCAGCGATTCCCGATCCAAGGAAATTCATACCTGCCATCAGAGCCAGTAGTGCGCCGAGAGTAAATCCGCTTCTTCCCATCACATCGGCGACATAAAACGGAAATAGGAACCACATTACGAACGAGGCGACCGTGAGGAGCAGATTCGAAAGCGTTCCGGATTTGAACCCTGAGAACGCTGTCAGGCCAGCAGGGAATATCGTGAAACGTCCGCTTTTTTTGCCTTTTGCAAATACCAATCCCAGAACAAATGTGAGAGCGAACAGTACCAGTGGTAGCGGAGTCAGCCAGCCTTCAACTCGGGCGAACGACATGGCGAGCACGAATGCAAAAAGTGTTGCGAATACCGTTAGCGATCCCGGTAGATCGAACCGGTGATTTGTACGATCTTGAACCGACTTCGCTAAATTTCCGTTTAGAGCGACTAGCGAAGCTAACAGCAGTGCAATCCCGATGGGAATACGTGCCCAGAAAATTGCAGGCCATCCGATTTCCTGCCCCAATAAACCACCACCGAGCGTTCCTACGAAGGTGCCGAGTCCCATTGCCGCGAGCGTTACGCCTAGGGCAGCGCCACGTCGGCTGGATCCAAATGCTCTCGCAACCAGCGCAGGGGCGAGTGTGAACAAGATAGCGACGCCGATTCCCTGAGGGATGCGCAGGGCGGCGATGGGTGAAAGAGAGTCCTGTAACGAGATTAGTCCCACAGCGGTTGTGTACAGCACGATACCCGCAATTAACGGCCACTTGATACCGAATCTGTCGGCGACACCTCCGGCGACAAAGCCGGTTCCGCTTCGAGCACCGTGATACATGATGATTATCAGCTGGACGCTAATTATCGTTTCGCCAAGATCAGATCGAAATCTCGGCAGATTTACGTTGATCGAGAAGTCGAGTGCGCCAAGAAACAGAGCACCGCTACCTATAAATATCGCTAGAATCTGGGCTAATCGAGTGACGTGCTGGCTCGGCTGGTTCTGCGGACTTTGTGAAGTCGTTGTGGCGGCAGTATTTGCGATGGCTAGTGACCGCCGCCGAACGCTGGTGGCGAAGCCGTTATTTCCACAGTAATGCTCGCAATACTTGTGGTATTCGTCCTATCTTGAGCGTCCATGAGAATGGTCATAATTCCTATGTACTTCTATCGTGAACCTTGTGTAGTAATTATCGCATTTATTCAGCCCGAACCCTCGTATTTCTACATTGGATTTTCGAGATGTATGCCGAGATGAATGAATGTATCGGTGTATTCGACTAGGTTGTATATTCTTCCTGAACTCATCATCGGTGCTTGTTGTTGACACTATGTCGCCAGCAGCACGACCACAAGTTGAAAGCAGAGAAATATAAATGGGACACAGCGTCATCTATTACGGCGAGCACGATGGTGCACGAACCGTCAGGGCACTTGAGCTTGCGCCGGATGATCTTAACTGGGGAGTCGTTAGTCCTGAAATGCCAGAATCTGAACGAGCTGAGGCTCTGGCTGACGCGGTTGCTGTGATTACCAATGGGCTGTCGATAACTACAGATATGTTATCGAAGATGCCGAAAATGAAATTGCTTCAGGTAATGAGCGCGGGATTCGACAGTCTTGATGTTCCCGCTATTCGTGAGATGGGCATAGAGGTTTGTAACAATTCGCCGGCAATTGCTCGCTCGGTTGCCGAGCACACCATTGGCATGATGATGATGGTTTACAAGCGACTTCCACAAGGCGTTGATGGTGTGAAGGCTGGAACGTGGCAGAAGCCGGCGAAATCGGGGGAGTTTGGCAAGGTTTACGAAGTATCAGGTCGGACGGTCGGAATTATTGGACTTGGCAACATCGGAACTTGGGTCGCCAAGATGCTCAAAGGATTCGAAACGACAACCCTCTACACTGACGTACGAGAATTTTCGACCGAAAAAGAACTTGAACTGAATGTGACTCGTGTTTCGATGGATGAACTTCTTGATCGATCGGATATCGTCACTGTTCACGTTCCTCTTTCGTCATCGACTACTGGTCTGATGGGGCGACGGGAGTTCGCCGCAATGAAATCGGACGCAATATTTATAAACACTTGCCGTGGCCCAGTACAAAACGAAGCCGATTTGGTAGATGCGTTGAACGCGGGCGAAATCATGGGTGCTGGATTAGACGTGACTGAAGTCGAGCCGACCCCGCTCGATAGTCCGTTGATGGATATGGACAACGTGGTGCTGACTCCTCATCTCGCCGGTTCTTCTCAGGAGAGAGTCGATCGGGCGCTGGAGTTTTCATTCGAGAACGCTCGTCGTGCGTTGAACGGTCAAGAGCTACAAAATCCGGTGCAAGTGCTTGATTAGTACTTCACCAGAGAACGATTCAACTGCATTCGAGATGCCGTCTGGATTGTTGATCGATCTCGACGGCACGGTGCTGCCAGAGAATAATCGACCAACTAAGCGGGTTATCGACGCTATTGGCGAGGCATCACGATTGATTCCTGTGGCCGTTGCTTCTGGTCGAGTTCAGGACGATGTTTGTCATTTCGCCAGATTATTCGGTCTAACTGGCCCTCAGATATCTGACAACGGAGCGACATTAATCGACCCTGTCACCGGGCGAGCATTGAAACGACACATTCTTGATCGTGAAACTGCGGAATTGGTTGTATCTGACTTGAAGAAATCGTCGGATAGAGTTTTGGCGTGTGATGCAGGGCGCTTTGTAGATGATCCTGACCATATCGAAGATTGGAAGATCACTATCGTCATGGCGAAGTTCGATTCCGAAGTCGAAGCGCGAGGGTGGATCGATGGATTTCCTGCCGACAAAGTGAGTTCCTATGCAACCGTAGATAATATTGGTCATTGGTATGTGGATTGCACACCGTTAGGAGTGGACAAAGCTACTGGTGCTCGGAACTTCGCCAACGAAGTAGGAGTCGATGCATCTAAGCTCATGGTAATTGGAGACGGTTGGAACGATTTGCCAATGTTCGACGTCGCCGCCACTCGAATAGCGATGCAAGGCGCACCACAGGAGATGCTAGACAGGGCGACGGAAGTTGTTCCGGGCATCGCACATGACGGTGCGGTGTTAGCTATCGAAAAGTACGTGCTAAACCGAAGTTAATAGTTTCGGTTTCGGCTACTTGAGCTCAAGATCATCGTCTGATTGAAGAGCTATTTCGTCTAGCTCATCGATCTCGTCAAGAATTTCGTCGTCATCTACAAACTCAGGGCTCTTGTCGACATCCCCTGATTGGCGTAAAGCTCGAACACCAGCGGTGAGTCCGACCTGCCACGCCTTAGTTTCGCGTCGGAGTGCGGTTCGGTATCGGTTGCCGTACTCTCCGATTTTTCGGAACTTTTTCTGGCGGCGTCGTACGAGGGTTTTAGTGTTTTTGCCCGTTAACGCCGACATCTCACGCATCAGCGATCTCTTCAGGAGGCGAGCTGCCTCGTCTGGAGATCCATGGGCGCCGAGCTCTGGTTCAGGGACGATCTCGTCGATGATCTCCATCTCTATACAGTCGATTGATGTCATTTTCAAAGCGCTAGCGATATCCGATGCTTTGTTCGGGTCGCTCATTTCCGACTGTGCACCACGTTCAGGATCTATTGGGGTGTAGATGGCGTTTTCTAGCATCAACACACGATCTGTTAGACCGAATGCAAGGGCAGCTTCTGAGCCGCCTTCGCCTATTAGAATCGAAAGAGTTGGAGTTTTCACTCGACCCATTTGGTCGATCATTCTGGCGATAGCACTGGCGAGGCCACGCTGCTCCATGTCGATACCGAGCTTTGGACCCGGCGAATCGACGATCGTAACAACGGGAATCTTGAACGTTTCAGCAAGAATTACTCCACGTCGCGCTTTGCGGAAACCGCCAGGGGTGATATCTCCGGATCGACGTGCAGCTTTTTTGTCGTCACCCACTTGCATGATCGTCGATTTTTGCTGTGCGATTACCATCACGCTTTGTCCGCCCAATCGGGCAAGACCAATAATTACGGAATCATCGTCAGTGTATACCCGGTCGCCGTGAAGTTCGAAGAAATTGGCAAATACATTGTCGATGTAGAACCGAGCTCGCGGCCTATCAGTTCGGCGCGCAAGCTTGACCATCTCCCATGCTTCACGAGGGCGAACCGCTACTGTTTCAGGAACCAGACGACGTGATGATGTCAGCCTGAATTCAGGCGAAATGAGATCGAGGACAGAGGCTAGTTCGTGCTTCAGTCGGTCACGTTCGATGATCGCATCGACGTGCCCGCGCTCTAAGTACGCTTCTGCGGTGTGTTCGGTGTCGGCACGTTTTCCTTCGATTTCACGAAGATCACCGAGCGGCGAAAACCCAATGTGAGATCCGGGCTCTGCAAAAATGATGTCGGCCATAGATGCAAAACTGCCCAGTACTTGGCCTGTTGCCGGGTTGCTAAGCGAAACGATGAACGCCTGGCCTTTGTCTCGAAGCGCTCTGGCGGCGAGGGTAGTTTTTGCCATCTGCATTAGCGATAGCACTCCCTCTTGAATCCGTGCGCCACCAGATGTGACCATTGCTACACATGGCATCTTTTTTCGTGCTGCGAGTTCGAGTGCGAGAGTGACTTTTTCACCTACGACAACACCCATAGATCCGCCCAAAAAGCTGGAATCAAGCACGATAATGACTACTGGAGTGCCACCGATAGAGCATGTGCCGGTTACGGCGGCTTCGGATAATCCGGTGCGGGTTTGATCTTGGAGCAGGCGGACTCGGTATGAAATTCGCGGTGAGAACTGGAGTGGATCGAGCGACTGAATCCACTTACTCGTCTCTTTAAAGCTGCCTTCATCCGCTATAGCGGCGATTCGCCGTCGAGCTGTGATCGTGTAGTGGTAACCGCAAGTTGGACAGATTCTGAACCGGCGGTACTTGGTAGATTCGGAGATATTAGCTCCGCACGATAGGCAAGCTTTGCGGGGCTGGTCGAGATCGATAGAGTCGAGTTCTTCCGACAGCTTCACTATGGCATCTTTGTCCAGCGGCTGATTATCTTCTGGCGGAAATAGTGGAGTGACGTTATCGGGCACGGCTGCGAGTGTAGCTCCTGACTCGGTGTGACTCGCTATGTTGCGAGTAGTCCGTACTCATTCTATGCGAACGAACGTTACGTATACTGAGGTTCCCAACCTGCTAGCGGTTGCTGTTGGGGCGAAGCCATGGCGCTAGTGGTTCAGTAAAGCGCCCTAAAGAACCGGTCGTGGTTTGCCTGGTTCTCCAGCTCCGACTACGCCTTCGTCTTCTAGCTCGTCCATTAGGCGTGCTGCCCGCGGATATCCGATGCGAAGTCGACGTTGTAGCAGTGAGACCGATAGTGTCTGCTGCGACTGAGCGAGCATGGCTGCCTGATCAAACAGTGAGTCGCCATTCGTGGCGCTTGATGCCGTTTCGCTGTTGTCTGCTCCCGCGTCGTCGAAGCTCACTGTCAGCTCCGGCAAGGCCGGTCCGCCCATGCTCTGCCACGACGACACGACGCCCTCGATTTCTTGATCGTTCAAGAACGCGCCTTGAACACGAGACGGCTTAGGCTTGTCGATTGGCATATAAAGCATATCGCCACGACCGAGCAGCTTTTCGGCGCCAGTTGAATCTAGAATCGTTCGTGAGTCGATTTGCGACATCACTGCAAATGAAATTCGGCTAGGGAAGTTGGCTTTGATCAATCCGGTGACAACATCGACTGATGGACGTTGTGTTGCGACAACCAGGTGCACACCCGTTGCTCGCCCTAGCTGTGCCAGTCGTACAAGCAGGCGTTCTACATCGCCAGCCGCTGTCAGCATTAGGTCGGCGAGCTCGTCGACTAGAATGACCAGATAGGGCATCTTTTCGTCCATTTTATCGTTGTACGAGGCGATGTTTTTTACAGACGCTTGTTCGAGTTGGCGGAACCGCCCCATCATTTCGTCGACTAGCGATCGTAGAACGATTACGGCTCTATCGGCTTCAACGATGACTGGGTGATAGAGATGTGGGATGCCTTGATATGGAGTTAACTCGACTCGCTTGGGGTCGATCATTATTAGCCGCAGTTCGAGCGGCGTTTTTGTCATGATTAGCCCGGTGATGATGGCGTTCATGCACACGCTTTTGCCAGATCCGGTTGATCCGGCAACCAAGGTGTGTGGCATTCGGGAAAGATCGGCCATTACTGGTTCGCCACCGCTACCGAGACCAAGCGGAACGGGCAGTGCTGCAGATTTCGAGAACGTATCCCATTCAGGCGAGTCCATCACCGAGCGTAATGTCACTTGAGTTGGGTTGGAGTTAGGCACTTCGATTCCAACCACTGATTCGCCGGGAACAGGAGCTTCGAATCGAAGACTGGGTGATGCGAGTGCGAGTGCGATATCTTTTTCTCGGTTGAGGATGGTGTCGACTCTAACGCGCTGACCGCCCGTATTTTCTTCTGAACGACCCTTCCAGCCGGGGCTGAGTCCGTACATAGTTACGGTCGGGCCTTGGCGAACTTGATCGACGCTAACGTCGATACCGAACTGGCCGAGCGATTCCTCGACGGCTCGACTTGTTCTGTCGATTTCATCTTGAGTAATTCCGCCGGGCTTTGCGATCGCCAGCATGTCGCGATCCGGCAGGTGCCACGGATATCGCTGGGCGGCAGAATAATCGGGCGGCGGGACAGCGATGTCTTCGGCGGCTTCGACTTCAGTGGGCGTCGGGTAGGCAACGGTTACTGGAGTTGCAGGATCCTGTGGGAGTCGGTCGACGAACTTGGCAAGCTCGGATTCCGGAACGGGTTCGTTCGTAGCTTTGGTAGTGCTTTCAGTATTCGAGGTTGTCGGTAAGGTAGCGGGCGTAGTGCCTACGGTAGATGTTTCGATTGCATTTTGAATTGCCGCGAGTGCGATAGCCTCCTTCTCGGCATCGATCTTCGCGTGAGCCACCTGATCCGCTTCGTGTTCGGCAAGATCAATTTTTTGTAGCCTCTTAGCCTCTGCACGGTCAGATAGCCAATTTTCGAGTTTGAAAGATAGTGTGCGTAATCCGCCAACCACCATTGCGTAGACGGTAACGATTGCACCACCGAATACTGAGCCTGTTCGTTTTGCCCAACTTGGAGAGCCGATTACCAAGGCGATCAGTAGCAGTGCGATCACTCTCACCCAGGCAATAGCGTATTCGGAAATACCAACATCGAAACGATCCCATTCCTGCGGAAGTCGGGATATCGCCATTCCAACGTCGCCGCCATAGGTCTCACCACTAAATGCCGTGAGTGGGGCATAAAAAATACCGAGTCCGCCCGATATTGCCGCCGTTAGCGACAACGCCGAGACTACCCATCTCCATCGTGCGAACAAAACAACTCGTTTGAACACGATAAGAAACAAGATGGCTACTAGCCACAGACCGAGCGGAATCCCTGACCATCCGACTAATTTGCCGGTGTCATCTTGAAAGAAGAAGTAACCGATCGCAGCCACCGCGGCAATTGCGACGGCGAACCAGAACTGCGCAGGCGCCGCAACCAAAAGCCGGCCAACGACCTTCGCAGTCGAGCCGATGAATCGGCCGAATTTGACGAAGAAGTTTGAGCCGGTCTTTTTAGTTGTGGATTTAGACGTCAATTGAGGATGTGATGATCAGCGGGCGGCGTTTTGTGCGCCGACCCAGAAAGCTTCCAACAGTGGTGCGTACTACATCTTCAAGATGTCCGTACTCTATCGGCTTCTTCAACTGTTTTTCGAGAACTAGAGTCAGCGCATCTTCAGTCTCGCGTAATAGACCGTCGGCGTCCTCAGTATGAACGAAACCGGCTGAGACGATTTTCGGCGTGCCCACGAGTGAGCCATCAACAGTGTCACGTGAGAATGCCACGCTGACGACACCGTTGTGCTGAAGCGATCGGCGCTCTACAACGACGTTGCCAGATTCGTCCCACATACCGAGTCCGTGTACGAATATGTGCCCCGCTTCGATTCGATCGACTACTTCCCCTGCCTTGGCATCGATCTCAAGGATGTCGCCATCGGTGAGCAGGAATGCGTTTTCGGGGGAGACTCCCGTTGAGATTGCGAGGTCGACATGCGCCTTCAGCATTCGATACTCACCGTGAACAGGTACGAAGTACTTGGGGCGTGTTGCATTGAGCAGCATCCTAAGTTCTTCTTTGCGGGCGTGACCAGGTACGTGTGTACGTGTTTCGTGATTCGTAATCACCTTAGCACCGAGTCGAACGAGTTCGTTGATCGACTCATTCACTGGAACTTCGTTGCCCGGAATAGTGCTTGCCGACATGATGATCGTGTCACCGTCTTGAATACGGATATCTCGATGATCGTTTCGCGACATACGAACGAGACCGGACTGTGGCTCGCCCTGGCTTCCAGTTGTGAGAATCAGAACTTTGTCGCCGGGAAGGCTGTTCGCTTCAGCAGCTGAGATAATGAGATCGCCGGGGATGTCCAAGTGACCAAGTTCTCGACCTGTCTTGGTGTTGTTAATCATGCTGCGCCCAAGAACACAAAGCTTTCGACCGTGTTTGACACAGGCGTCGGCTACGATCTGTATACGTGCGATCTGAGAAGCGAAACTCGAAATAATGATTCGATTTTCAGCGTCACCGATAAGACCTGGAAGATTCTCGACTACTTCACGATCGGAAGGCGAGTACCCTTCTTCTCCGGCGTAAGTAGAGTCTGCCATGAGCAGCAATGCGCCGTCTTGGCATATGTCGGCGAGTACGCCGAGGTCGGATGGAGGTCCGATTACTGGTGCATTGTCGAGCTTGAAATCACCAGTGTGAATTACAACTCCAGCCGGGGTGTTTATAGCGATACCAGTTGAGTCGGGTATTGAGTGGCAGACCGCGAACCATTCGACTTCGAGTTCACCGATTTGGTGCTGTTCGCCGGGGCGAATCACCTTAAGTTCGGCTTCATCACGCATGCGAGCTTGTCGCAACTTGTCGCGGAGCAACGCTTCTGCCATTGCTGGTGCGTAGACAGGCACGTTCACACGTTTGAGGAAATGTGGAACGGCTCCGATGTGATCTTCGTGACCATGCGTGATTAGCAGGGCTCGTACACGATCGGCGTTTTCTTCCAGATAGTCCATATCGGGAATAACGACGTCGATGCCGGGCATGTTCCACTCAGGGAATAGCACACCTGCGTCGATCACGACAATATCGTCGACAGTCTCTAGGACCATCATGTTTTTGCCGATTTCACCCAAACCCCCAAGCGGTAATACGCGAATCCATGGCGAGTTATTGTTTTTTGATGTCATACGAATCAAATGATGCCTGTCGGGATTTCGGGCACACTGCACGAGCGTTCTGGTTGCATTGCAATCAGATTTTTCTCGAACGAGATGATGTGATGCCTAGAACATTCCCAGTTGGCGATCTCCTTTTTCTTCTTTTGTTATTTCGTTCTTTAATAGAGGTTCAGATAATTGAGCGTTCGCAGCTGATGCGTCGGTTGTTTGGCTTGAAGGCCGGTTATTAGGTTCTTTTTCGAGTTCTTCTTTGACTACTTCAGGTGATTTTTGATCTTCTTGCGTTACCCGTGGTTGGGCGCTTGGGCATCTATTTCGCCGTTGCTTTTTTAGGCGATACCCGGTTGGCTTGGCGTAGTGCTTCGGGAAGTTTTAGCACATCTTTCTGAAGTTCTCGTTTGATCGTAGGATTTCTTAGCCCTGCGGCGGGATGGTACAGCGGAAATAGGATACGACCTCCCCATTCGAGTATCTTGCCGTGGTCTTGAGAAATTTTACCTTTTGGATGGAACCTAAGCATTGAAACGCGACCCAGTGTCACTACGACTTTGGGGTCGAGAAGTTCCATCTGGTGCTCCAAATATGTGCGGCATGCGGCGACTTCGTCGGGTAGCGGGTCTCGGTTATCGGGCGGTCGGCATTTAACGACGTTGGTGATGAATACCTCTTCACGGGTCATCGGAATCGAAGTGAGTAGTTCGTCGAGCAATTTACCGGAACGACCTACAAACGGCAGTCCTTGCTGATCTTCGTTAAATCCGGGACCTTCGCCGATGATAAAAATCTCGGCTTTGGACGAACCGCTACCGGGAACAGAGTTTGTTCGAGTGGAGTGGAGCCCGCAGGCAGTGCATGAGCGCACGGCGTTAGCGAGTGCGTCGATTGAATTCCATGGTTTGCTGCTGGTTTCGGCTGTGGTCAAAGGGTGAAGGTGGTTAGGACTAGAGCGTCCGGATCAGGACGTGGGTAAGTTCGTTCAAGTTATCACACGAAGGTTATTGGAAGAGGCGTGACTGTCATTGTGAGAAGGCGCTACGTGGCAATCAACTTTGGCTGAGCAACGCTACGATACCTTCAGCCAAAAATTTCAACGCCATCACCCAAAAAAAAACCGCACCGTTCTCAACTACAAAATAAATGAGAACGAATGCGACACTTTTCGATCGGTACCCAGCAAGCCAGGCCCTAGCAATCAACTAAACGAACCAAGCCGAATTAGTCGGTAATTCCGCGATCGGCCAGGTACTTCACTGCATCCTGAACTGTCTTGATACCTTCGGCATCTTCGTCCGAAATCTCGAGAGGCTGGTCGTCTGAACCAAATTCCTCTTCGATTGCCATAATCAATTCGACCACATCAAGAGAGTCGGCATTTAGGTCTTCGGTAAACGAAGATTCTGCCGAAACATCTGAGGCATCAACACTGAGCTTGTCGGCCGCTATATCGCGAACTCGATCCAACACACTGGCCATTTATTTCAACCCCCAGGAGGTCATGCGGAACGACGGTCCCGCTCGAACTTGTAATTTCAAATATTGTCGACTACAAAACATAGTCGAACGGCAACCTATGCTAGCAGAGCGCCGAGCACTCCGTTAATGAATTTTGGCGACGAATTAGACCCGAATAATCGAGCAAGTTCAACCGCTTCGTTCACAACTACGTTCTGTGGAGCCGCATCTTCCATCCCTAGCTCGGCCATCGCTACTCGTAAAACGTTACGTTCTACGAGAGGCATTTGGTCGGAAGGATACTGAGATGCGACCTTCGCTATTCGTGAATCCAGCTCACTTCGCTGATCTTCACACACTCTTACCAGACGGATTGCAAAATCTGTGTCGTCGTCTGTTAGTTCTCGCTCAATGGCGAGGCGCTTTACGGCTGATGTGGCGGGATGGCCAGAGGAATCGGATTCGTAGAGTGCCTGCACAACTGCGGCTCGTGAGCCGGTGCGACCTTTTCGAATCGGCGGGTCGCTTTCGCCAACGGTCTCGCCATCGACAAGTTCGTCGAGGCGGTCAGGCTCTTGTGGTATGTACTTTGATTTAGCTGCAGACACGTTTAGTTAGCCCTAAGGCGAGTACTTACTTGAGGGGACGGGATCCGGAATAACGATTGGGAGTCTAAAGCGGGGTAGCGCTACGAAGCGCTTGAGTAGTTGAGTACCGAAGCAAAGTCCCCAATGCTGGTCACGCTGGCAGAACGGTCGATTCTCTTCACCATTCCGGAAAGAATCTTCCCGTGTCCAATTTCGTAGAAAGTGTCAATTCCGTCGTTCAGCATGAACTTCACGGTGTTGTTCCATTGCACGCAGGAAGTCAGTTGCAAGCGGAGCTCTTCTTTGACTTGTTCGGCAGTAGTAAGCGACTTAGCTGTGACGTTACCTACAAGAGGAACGAGAGGGTCATGGAACGTAAGTGAATCGATAATTGCGTCCAAGCCGTTCTGAGCCGGGCTCATGAGACCTGAATGGAAAGCACCACCAACTTGTAGTGGAATTGCCTTCTTGGCACCACGAGCGCTGGCGATATCGATCGCCATAGCGAGACTGTGGTGGTCGCCTGCGAGAATAATCTGCTGCTCGGTGTTGATAGTCGACATCTGTGCGCCAGACTCACGACAAATTTCTTCGGCTGTAACTTCATCCAAGCCGATAAGAGCGGCCATTCCTCCCGGTCGCTCTTCACAAGCGCTCTGCATGAGTCGGCCACGTTCAAGAACGAGCTTCACAGCGTCTGAAATGCTCAGTACACCAGCAACTGCTAAGGCAGAGTACTCACCGAGTGAGTGGCCGGCTGTTGAGTTTGGAACTTGAAGAATGCCAGTGGCTTCTTCCATTGCTCGCCACGTCGCAACCGAAGTTGCCATAATGGCGGGCTGAGTGTTCTGAGTCTGTCGAAGCTCGTCGTCCGGACCTTCAAACATCATCGTCGAAAGCTTACGACCCAGAGTGTCGTCAATCTCGTCGAACACCTCGCGTGCTGCGATGGAATTTAAGTAGAGGTCCTTTCCCATACCGACGGCTTGTGAGCCCTGGCCTGGGAATAAGAACGCTATCTTCGAAGCTGTTTGGGTAGTCATATCAGGCGACTCTCCTGCGTTGGCAGTGCTTACTTACTTGTCAGAATCGCTGGAAGCAGCAATCGGCTGAACTTGTTCAAGTAGGTTCACTTGAGGCCAGTTACCCGGCATCGTGCGACCTTTGTGGTTTCCACACTCCGGGCAAGCAATATGAGGCTGGATTCGTTCCTGTCGTGAGCATGGGCAAACTGAAGACGCTGGCAACTTAATTGCATTATGGGCGTTTCGGTTGCCCTTTCGGGCACGGGTATGTTTTTTCTTGGGAAGTGGAGGCATATCTATATATAAAGGGCGTTAGCCCGCTCAATCTGCGAATTTTGCGCCTTTACTAGTTAGCCCTGCAAGCCCCGCCCAACGCGGATCTATAGAACTTTCGGCGCACGAACACTGGATTATATTGCGATTAACCCTACAAAGGGGGCAAATTCCGAGGCAATCTTCCTTGCAAAGTATCGCAATTGGCAGTGCACCGAGTAGAGCTTGGCCTAATCCCTCGGTCAAATCAAGATAGTTTTGATCGGTAATGGTGAGTGTGGGATCGTAGTAATCGTCGTCTGGCGAGCCATCTCTGTTCGAGCTTTTGCCCGATTTACCCACCAGATCAACGTTTACGGGAGAATATTCTTCTTCCATGTTCACGACAACGTTCATGGTCGCCGGTTCAAGGCACCTGCTGCACACACCGCGCATTACTGCTTCTATTTCGGCAGAAACGAGCACGGATTGATCTGTTCGCATGAGTCGGACCGGACCGTTGATCTCTCTTAACGAATGGCCGTCTATTTCAAGGCTTACGTTTTCTATTTCATACTGCTCACTATCACCGAGGTTCCCGGTAAGCAGCCCTGCAACGTTATAGATCATCTAGTCCAAATCCCCGTAAAGGGTCCGAATGTACTGCGTACGCTGGTCTTTTCGAACTGTCTTAAAGGTTATTTCGCTCGCAAAAAGTTGCTCACACAACCATCTACTCTAAGCAGGCAAGCGTGACGTGAGCAAGTGTTTACGTTGGGGAGAGATACTAGGCGTTGCGCTCCTAGTAATCATCGTCGCTGTCTTGAGATTGGTGATTTCGTTCATGATCTTACGTTGGCCGGTTTGGGGTGGAATCGTCTCTGCCATGGTCGATTCGATTGACGTAATACTGATCGACCTGATGCATCTTGGTGATTTCAAGGATTATCACGGCACCGACAAAATTCTCGACGCTTATTTCCTGGTGTTAATGTCGCAGATCGAGGGGAGTCGAGCGGAACGTTTCGCTGTGATTGTTCAGGTGGCGGATGATCTGATTTGAAATAACGGGCGTTCGTTGGATACTTCTGGTATTCCTGAACGTATTCCTCTGGTTTTGGGTATATGTTGCTTGGAGAAATCGTTTCAATCCCGCAATCGAGATCACCTGTCAACGGGCGGCGTTTGTTGTCGCGATGATGCTCGGTCCCAAGCTTTTACAAGAGACGATTTTCCCCGATCAGGCAACTCCATCGGGTGACGATCATGCAGGATATCTTCATCGATTTATGGAACGGTGTGACGCGGCTGATCGTTTGGTGTGAGACAGTATGGTTTTAGTTTTCGCCAAAGAGACACCTTGCTCAAATCCATCATGATAGCTGTACTGATCCTGCTCGCAATTGCTTGCGGATGCGGTTCGAATGATTCAGCCCCTGTCGCTCCTGATTCCGACGATACGAACGAGTTCGGCTTCGATGTGTCGATGATTGCTAAGCCCGGTTCGGTGTTCACTATCGACGATGTGAAGGCTACGGGTTGGAAATCGTCTAAAGAATTGCCTGCAGATCAGCTTGAAGGCGCAACAGCGGTTTGGTTCGGGTTCTATCAGCAGAAGAATCTCGAAGTGTGGATTTATGACGATCACGAAGACGCTGTGAAACTAGGCTCTGGTCCGGCTGAAGAAATCGTCGCTGCAACTCGTGGAGTTAGCGGTGGCGGAGCGGGACCGTACATGAAGCAGACAACTCACTACGGAGCCTTCGGGGTGATAGGCAATTTGATCGTTCTTTGTGAAGTCGAAGTTGCGGTGTGCAAAAGTTTTGGCGACGCACTCCCTTAGATGTGCGAGAATTAACGTTGATTGTCACACCACCAATCTTTTTCGATCTCAACCGTAGGCTCACGTCAAACTTGAGATCGAATTTTATTTCCCGCAGGGATCAACGCAAAAAGATGAAGAAGAGTAAGAATCAGCTGTCGAGTAGGGCACGGTTTATATTTGGCGCTGGTATCGGAATTGCGTTATCAGCTGCACTGTTCAACAGCATCGGCGAAACACTGGTGAAATTCGTTTTGATGACGATGTTTGCCGTAATAATGGGCTATGCACAAGTAATCGCTGGACGTGACACAGCAAGCTCTCGCAAATTTACGAAATGGATGCTTGCCGGAGGTGTCCTCGCGATGGCTGTGGGCATTATAGCTATTCTTGTCATCAATTAACCACAAAATATCATTCCGACTAATCGTTCCTGAAGATGTGCCAAATCTTATTCGGTGGCAACGGGAACCGCTAGACTTCAGCCTAAGACTACGATCTAATTGCCATTAGATCATCCCGAGCGCCTTCTTCCCTTTCGGGGGGGCGATTGTGGGAGGGTCAGATCGAGCAGCGCCAGAAGGTGATCGATAAAATTTCGTATGAAGACGGTCCATGGGTTTGAACTGGTCAGGTGAAGTCGGCGAAAGGCTAGAAGTATCCGCAGCTGAGTTTGGGTGTTGGTAAAGGAACGCGATATTTATCCAACGCTCGGCACGTTGTGTTCTATCTAGCGAACGGCTGGGTCGATTCGAAGGTTCATCAGTACCGTACCCGTGATGGCGATCCTATGAACGTGCACCCACAAACTTTTGGTACGCCCTCGACCCCAAGAACTACACCCTCTATTTCAATGCGATCGATAGGATTCCGTATATGGTGCCGTCACTGGTCGGAAAGGAAAAGACCCACGCGGCTGAGTTCCTGCCGATTCCTGATGGCAAACTATAGTGCCTACCAACGGAAAACAACGAACGGGCTACCCGACTCAGAAGCCGTTGGCGGTTCTTGAACGAATCGTGAAAGTTCACTTGAATGCGGGCGAAATAGTGATGGACTTCTTTGCCGGATCAGGAACGACAGGTGTTGCCGCAGCCACGAACAACCGAGTATGAACCGGAGTGTGTGGGCTTTACGCCGGAACCGGAGATTATTTGATTTAGATAATCATGGGTGACGGAGTCGACTAGAGGTCGCCGATCAGAGCTCGCGAAATCACCAATCGTTGAATTTCTGAGGTGCCTTCGTAGATTTCTGTCACACGCTGATCGCGGTAAATTCGTTCGACAGCCGATGGCTTGAAATACCCGACTCCGCCGTGGATTTGAAGCGCTTTGCTCGCTATACGGCCGGCGGCTTCGGATGCGTACAGCTTCGCCATTGCGGATTCTTTTCCATGCGGTAGACCTTCATCGTAAAGAGCGGCAGCTCGGTAAGTGAGTAGCCTTGCTGCATCGAGTTCGACCGCCATATCGGCCATCATGAACTGAATCGCCTGTCGAGTGGCGATTGGCTTGCCGAACGTATTTCGTTGCTTTGAATATGAGAGGGCAGCGTCGAGAGCGCCTTTTGCGAGTCCTAAGCACTGTGCAGCGATCATTATTCGGCTTGAGTCGAGAATTTTTAGAGCGAGTTTGTATCCTTCGCCCTCTTCGCCGAGTCGGTTTTCGATTGGAATACGGCAATTGTCGAACACCAGTTCGGCAGTAGCGCACCCCTTCATGCCCATCTTGCCGTGCTGCGGATTGATTGTGAACCCGGGCGTTCCTTTTTCAACGACGACTGCAGTCACGCCTTTATGCCCGGCATCCTTGTCGTGATTGGTGAAGACCGAGAAAACATCGGCCACTGCGCCGTTCGTGCAGAACAATTTCGAGCCGTTTAGGACGTATTCGTCCTTGCCCTCGGCGTTTTTGACCCGGGTCAGCGACGTTTCGAGTGCTAGTGCGTCGGAACCCGTGCCGGCTTCAGTTAGTGCGAAAGCTGAAATTTTTTTACCGGATGCGAGTGAGGGAAGCCAGCGCTGGCGTTGCTCGTCAGATCCACCGTGGTAGATCGTCTGTGATCCAAGTGAAACGTGCGTAATTAGAACTGTGCTGGTTGAGCCGCAAGCAGCTCCTACCTCTTCGAGCACGACCATGAAATCTTTGTATTCGCCACCCGAACCGCCAAACTCTTCAGGAACTGTCATTCCAGTGAGACCGAGTTCCGATAATCCACGGAACTGGTCGATAGGGAACACTTCTTTTTCATCGACTTCATCTGCCTTTGGAGCGAGATTTTCTGCGGCGAACTGTCGAACCGTGGTGGCGAGCATTGTTTGCTGTTCGTTGTAGAACGGCTGCATGTTTGAGTGTTCCTGAGTAGTGTTTGGGAGCGTGGTTGCGAGGGCTGCAATTATCGTCTGATTCTAGATCTCAGAGGTAACGATACACGGATGAGATTGGTTCCGAACGATTGGGATCCGCCATATCCACTTATAGATGAGAAGGGGATAAAGGTAAACTCTGCATCTGAATATGCACTTGATTTGAACCGTGCTCTGAGCAGGACGGTAACGTGATCCGAACGGAATATTCTTTGCGAATACTTGGAATTGATCCTGGTCTGACTAGCACTGGATACGGTTTGATCGACGTCGATGGGCGTAGTTTCAAGGCTGTTGAAGGCGGAGTTGTTCGGACGAAATCGAGCGAGCCGATGGAAAAGCGATTGTTTTCTATCTACAAAGTGATTCGTGATGTAATTCAGGAATTCAAACCTGATGCCGTTGCGATTGAAGATCTACACGCTCGCTTTGCCAAGACTGCATTGTTGCTGGGTCAGGCGCGCGGAGTCGCTGTTATGGCGGCTGGTGAGGCCGATTTGCCTATGTTCGGGTATCAGCCGACCCGGGCGAAGAATCTTGTTACAGGTTCTGGAAGAGCAGATAAAGAGCAGATGAAGCAAGCGATTGCTGCTCATCTTGGTGACCCTGACGCTGCCAAAAACGAGCACGTTGCTGATGCATTTTCAATCGCTATTGCTCATGCGATTATGAGTGAGAGTTCGGCCGTCGCCGCAATCGAAGCAGCTAAGTAAACTCGATGATCAATGATTAGTTACATCACCGGAAAAATTCGAAGCCTGACGCGTGAGCCCGGCCGAGCCGTAGTTATCGCTGGCGGAGTTGGTTATGAAGTTAGCCTGCCGACGTACGTTTATCAATCGCTGGCGAACGAAGGACTCAATGTGGGCTCTGAAGTTGAGTTGGAGATCTACTATCACGTTACCGATCGACAGCCGAAGCCGATGCTTGTCGGGTTCAGGCATCCTAGCGAGAAGCAGTTTTTTGAGCAGCTAATACAAGTCGAAGGTATCGGGCCTGCGAAGGCTGCGGCGGCGTTAGTGTTCCCCGTTTCTACTATCGCTTCAGCAATCGAAACAGAGGACTTGGCATCGCTTCAGCGGTTACCGGGCATTGGTTCTCGTGCCGCACAAAAGATTGTGGCTACTCTTCGAGGGAAGGTCGCTGCAACTGCGTTGTTGCAGGACGCTGGTATTTCAGAGCAAGGGCAGCAAACGGCTGTTCCTCAGGCGTCGGATGCACGGTCGGAAGCTATCGAAGCATTGGTTACGCTCGGCTATCGCCCGACCGAGGCGCAGGATAAGGTCGATGATGTGATTCGTCGGTCACCGGAAACGGTCGACGATTTGCAGGAATTGATGCGCGAGGTTTTCAAGGCACAGGTTTCGACTCAAGATTAGGTTCTTGTGTGACGAAGCACTTTGACGAGATATTTCAAACGGAGTAGATCATTGGCTTCTGGGCCAGACGAAAACGGTCGAGAGCGGATTGTTCAAGCGAGTAGTCCGTCGAACGACGCTGAAAAGCTTGCCGGAGATCAGGCGTTAGAAGAACGCGCCCAGGATATGGCGTCGGATCCAGAGAGCGCCGAGCAGACTAGGTCGAAGGATCTACGGCCTCGTCGATTTCAGGAATACGTTGGTCAGAGGGCTGTTGTCGACAGTATTTCGATAGCAGTGATGGCGGCTAAGAAGCGTGGCGATACTTTGGATCACGCTTTATTTCATGGTCCTCCCGGTCTTGGCAAAACTACGATTTCTCAGATCATCGCACGCGAGCTTGATTCACAGCTGATTCATACGTCTGGTCCTGCGCTCGAACGACCGGCCGATGTGGTCGGTTTGCTTTCAAATTTGAAAAAAGGTGACGTTTTATTTATTGATGAAATTCACCGACTTTCGCACGCAGTAGAAGAGTATCTATATTCCGCTATGGAGGACTTTCGAGTCGACTTTATGACTGGTGCGGGTGCTTTCGCTAAGAGCATCAATTTGCCTCTACAGCCCTTCACATTGATCGGTTCGACTACTCGTGCAGGAATGCTTAGTGCTCCGCTGCGCGAGCGTTTCGGTTTGGCGTATCACCTCGATTTTTATTCGACTGAAGAGCTTGCTAGGGTTGTTACGAGGTCGGCTGGAATTCTCGAAGTGGACGTTAGCGATAATGGTGCGCACGAGATCGCCCGACGGTCACGTGGTACACCGAGAATTTCGAACAGATTGCTTCGCCGGGTTAGAGATTTTGCTGAAGTGCGTAATTCGGGAACGATTACCGATTTAGTGGCTGCGGAGGCGATGGAGATCGAGGGGGTGGATGCGCTTGGTTTGGATCGTCTTGACCGTCTGTATCTGATGACGTTGTCAAAGAACTATCAGGGTGGTCCTGCAGGAATTCAGGCGCTTGCGGCGACGATCAATGAAGATCAGCAGACACTAGAAGACGTCGTTGAGCCGTTCTTGTTGAAGATCGGGTTCATCATTCGAACCCCGCAGGGTCGTAGAACGACTTCCGAGGGCTTCGATCACATCGGACTGACCCCGAGGCTAGGCGGCCCTACTGGACAGGGCACGCTGCTTTAAATGCCAACTGTGATCGGGTCAACATGTAACCCGGTCACAATATAGAACGTCAGCCGACTAAGTAGACGACTCTCGTGCAGCCTTGGTTGCCTGAGCGATTAGCTCATCTGGAATGTCGTCGAACGATGCGTAGTTCATCGAGTAAAGCCGTGAGTAGAGTCCGCCGTTCGCCATCAACTCGTCGTGATTGCCTTGTTCAACAATTCGACCGTCTTGTAGAACGATAATCCTGTCGGCTCCGCGAATCGTTGCGAGTCGATGAGCGATAACCATTCCTGTGCGACCTTCCATCAGGCGTTCTAATGCCTGCTGGATAAGCATTTCCGTGTAGGAGTCGATGCTTGCAGTGGCTTCGTCGAGCACTAGAATCTTGGAATCGGCAACGATGGCACGAGCGAACGACAATAACTGTCGTTGACCGAGCGAAAGGTTTCCGCCACGTTGTTCCAGTTCGGTCTCATAGCCGTCGGGAAGCTTCATGATGAATTCGTGCGCACCTACGGCCTGAGCGGCGGCAACTACGTCTTCACGAGTTGCGCCTTCTTTGGCGTAGATGATGTTTTCGAAGATAGTTCCAGAGAACAGGAACGGCTCTTGCAGAACCATCGAGACATGTTCGCCCAGCGATTCCTGAGTTACATCTCGTACGTCGTGACCACCAACCTTAACTGAGCCTTCCCAGATGTCGTAGAAACGGTGAACGAGTGCGGTGGTGGAAGTTTTACCTGAACCGGTTGGCCCAACTAAAGCGACGGTTTCGCCGGGTTTTACTTCGAAGTTGATGTCTTTGAGAATCGGCTGATTTTCGACATAACCAAAGGTGACGTTCTCGAAACTGATCGATCCGTCAATTTCCTCGGGGTGAATGGCGTTCGGCTTATTTTTGATGTCGACAGGCACATCGATAACTTCAAAGATTCGTTCTCCAGATGCCATTGCACGTTGAAGTACGTTGTAATGCATCGTGAGTGCTCGAATGGGATCGAAGAACCGCTGTACAAACAGTACGAAAGCGACCATGACTCCGAGTTCGACGGTTCCGCCAAGCACGAAGAAACCACCGATGATGACGACGATTGCCATCGCTGTACCGGTGAGAGTGTCGACGATTGGGAGCATCATCACACCGAATTTTGACGCCTTATTGGCAGCCTTTAGGTTGTCGGTTGCTCGAATATCGAACAGGTCGTAGTTCACGTATTCACGTGACATGCCTTGAACGGCTCGGATGCCGTTAATGTTCTCGGCAAGCGCACCACTGACGATGGAAGATGTGACTCTTGCCCGTAGGAACGATTGTCGAGCGTAAGGAAGCCAAATTATTCGGATGATTAACAGAATTGGCACAACTGTCAGTGTCATCAATCCCAGTCGCCAGTCGAGCCAAATCATGGCTCCGATGATGCCGATCAAAAGAACGATGTCACCGATGGCGAAAACAGCTGTTTGCAAAAATTCTTGCAAGGCTGCAACATCACCTTGAAGGCGTGACATGAGCTTGCCAATTTCTGTCTTGTCCATGAAGGAAAGAGAGACTCTTTGGAGGTGCTCGTACATTGCCCGGCGCATATCGATGAGAATTCGTTCAGCTATACGCCCGACGATCAATTCTTGGAAATAGTTCGCTACAAAATTGAAACCGACCGCGACCAAGAAAACTACGACCATCGTCGCCAGTTTTGATCGGTCGCCGGCTCCATCTTTAAGCGCGTCATCGAATACATTTTTAACGATCAGTGGAATCGTTATCGAAGAAACTGTGAACACGCCTACTGCCGTAATCGCTACCCAAAGTAGAACTTTGTATGCGGCGATGTATTTCATGAACCGGCCGACGACTTGACCATTGAACGCCTCGCCGAACACTTCTTCGTCTAGCGTTGGCCCAAGTTTGATCGAAGCTTTTGGCGGAATCTCATGGCTACGTTCGTGGATGTGCCTATCGGTCATTACGAAGCACTCCCTTCATCATTGTTGCCACTTTTCGCTCGGTCGAATTTGAAGTTCATACAGATCGTTGTAGTGACCGCCTTGGGTGAGAAGTTCCTCGTGTGATCCGCGTTCAACGATTTTTCCTTCCTCAATAAAGAGAATTTCGTCGGCGTGCATGAGTGAGCTTAAGCGGTGAGAAATGATGATTGTCGCACGATCTTTAGTTAGCTCGGTTAGCGCTGCTCGAATTCGTTGCTCGGTAGCGGCGTCAATTGCCGCAGTTGAGTCATCAAAAACGATTAGCTGAGGCTTGAGCATGATTGAACGTGCGATCGAAAGACGCTGTCGTTGGCCACCGGAAAGCGATACACCACGTTCACCAACCATCGTGTCGTAGCCACCAGGAAGTCGGTCTATGTAGTCGCCAAGTTGTGCGTGCTTCGAAGCTGATTCGACACGGTCGTCAGGCGCCCATGGATCGCCGTAAGCCACGTTATGTTCGACGGATGCGGTGAATAAAAACGTGTCTTGTTCGACCACTCCGACTGCCTTACGTATGGAGTCGAGCGTGACATCTCGAAGGTCTTGGCCGTCGATTGTGATGTGACCCTTTTTTGGGTCGTAGAAACGTGGGACGAGGTGGGCGATTGTCGACTTTCCGCTACCGGGAGGTCCGACGATGCCTACGGTGTGACCGGGTTCAACTTTGAATGACACACCGTTTAGTGTGTGGTCTTCTTCGTAGCCAAAGCTGACGTTGTGAAATTCCAGAGTGCCATTTGTGATCTCAAGATCTTTGGCATCGGGTTTGTCTTGAATACTAGGGTCGATATCTAGAACTTGGAAAAGACGCCCACCCGTTGCAGAACCACGGGCGTATCCGTTAATCATCATCCCGATTTGTCGAACCGGCTGCAGCAGAATACTCATGAATGCTAGGAACTGAGTAAGTTCGCCAAGCGTTAGCTCGCCGTCGATGACTTGTAGTCCGCCGACCCATAGAACTCCTGCCATGGAGAGCATGAAGGCGGCACCCATTAGTGAAATATTTGAAGCTCGGATTCCAACCTGTACGTTGGCAAGTGCGAGTGTCTCGTTAGACGCTTCGTCGAACTTTTTCATCTCGTGGTCTTGGGAAGCGAAAGAACGTACGACTCGAATTCCGCCGAGGTTCTCGTCCATAACTTTCGTAAGGGCCGAGAGTCGTTCTTGAAGCGAGTACCAGTTTGATCGTAGCTTTAATCGAGCGGTGGTTGCCCGCCAGGCTACAAATGGCACGAAACTGAGGCTAATGAGTCCCAAAACCAGATCTTCGCTCAGCATCAGGTACATTCCTGTGCCAATCAAAACAATGAGGAATACGGAACGCAGCAGTGCTGTTTGCACGAACATTCGGACGCCTTCGACGTCGACGATACCGCGTGTAATCAAGTCGCCAGTGTGGACACCGGCGTGATAGCTGAACGAAAGACGTTGAAGCTTTTCGTAGTAAAGCATGCGGAGTTCGTAGCCGATGCTTTGACCGATCGATTCACCCATATAGTTTTGGAACATGGCAGATAGACCACGACCGACGGATGTGATAAATAGCAGTACTGCGATGATGATGAGGGCTGTTTTTGACGGATTTGAACCTTCGCCGAAAATATCGGTGGTAGTGTCAATTAATGTGATCACAGCCGAGTTGGCAATTTTCAGGCTGCCTTCTTCGAGTCCTGTTGCGGCGTCGACGGCACTTCCAATAAGCATTGGTATTGCCAGTTGGAATCCTGATGCTAGGAATATCGCGATGAGCCCTATAAAGAGCCGTAATTTGTATTGCAGAGCCATTCGCGTGATGCGCATGAAAACTCCGACAGAGCTTGATCCGACGACAGGTCGAGATGACGTGCCTGCGGCTTTTCCTACTGGTGTAACTTGGCTAGTAGCCGTGACGAGTCCTCCATGTTTAGATCCACAGCGTGTAAGCATCGCGCAGGTTTATTAACTATCCATAAGGTTTAGATCACAGATTTTCGCGGTTTTTCGAATGGGTTAATGAATAAGGATAAACTCGTAGCTGCG
>Ga0209043_1000168_pt1 | contig 41429 bp, 31 predicted proteins | sample SaaInlV_100m_DNA_3_FD_184654 | JGI IMG/M metagenome (GOLD analysis project Ga0209043, IMG submission 184654) | Marine microbial communities from expanding oxygen minimum zones in the Saanich Inlet - SI037_S4LV_100m_DNA (SPAdes) (version 2) | ecosystem: Environmental > Aquatic > Marine >... | reverse complement strand
GCGCCACATAACTAATAGCGGAACAATCCCAAATGTCATCCTGAGGCCTTCGAAGGACGACAAATAGCGCTGTGATGCCCTGTTCTGTCCCCCTTCCTTTGGGAAGGTAGGGGATGGGTAGATTGCAGCGGCGACCAAATCGTTCGACGACGCCCGGAGCTAATCACGCCATGAAAGTCACAGCAGTAACCACTCTTTCCGTTTCACGATTCAACTACGTGAAAGTTGAAACCGACGAAGGCATCACCGGCGTCGGTGAGCTTCATCCGGCATCAGGAACTGGTGGAACGCCGTTCGTTCCACGTGCAGCGGTCGAATACTGTGCTGAGTATCTGGTGGGCAAAGACCCGGGCCACATCGAACGACATTGGCAGCACATGTTCCGTAGGCAGCTGTTCAGGGGTGGATCGGACATGATGGCGGCTATCGGCGCTATCGATATCGCTCTTTGGGACATCAAGGGCAAAGCGCTCAACAAGCCGGTTTACGAACTGCTGGGAGGCCCCACACGAGAAAAAGTGCGCCTGTACACGCATCTAGGCGGCAACACGCCTGAGGCTTTGGCTGAAGAGGCAACTGCCCGCGTTGAAGAAGGCTTTACGGCATTACGGGTCTATCCGTTCGGCGATTTCGGTAATTCCGATTTCGAAGAAGGACTCGGACTCGAAACGATGAGTTTTACGGGGATGCAAAACAACGCAGTTGAACGTATTGCAGCCGTTCGGGAAGCTGCGGGGCCTGATTGCGACATCATGATCGACGTTGTGAACCGACTTACGCCAGCCGAGGCGATTGGACTTGGGCGGGCACTAGAACCGTTCAACTTATATTTCTACGAAGACCCTATCGAGCCAGAAAACATGGATCAGTGGGGTTGGGTTGCGCAACAGCAGCCGATTCCGTTGGCAATGGGTGAGCGTTTGTACACGATCTATCAGTTCCGTGATCTGATGAATCATCAGGGTGCAGCGTTTGTTCGCCCTGATCTATCGCTTGCCGGTGGCATCACCAACGTGAAGAAAATAGCGGCGATGGCAGAAGCGGCCTATGTTGGCGTCATTCCGCATAACCCGCTTAGCTGCGTTCTCACCGCGGCATGCGTTCAGATCGATGCTGCAGTGCACAACATTTCAGTGCAGGAATACCCGTATGACGACGATCACGGCATCAAGGCCGAACTCGTAAAAGAACCTCTTAAGCGAGTAGGTGGCTATCTCGAAGTGCCAACCAAACCCGGTATTGGGGTGGAACTAAACGAAGAAGCATTCAAGCACTACCCGCCAGTGCCATACGAACGCCCAGCGCTTATTAATCCTGACGGAAGTTTGCGGGAGTACTAACCCGAAATTATCGATTCAACAGCGTTTGGAATTTCTATCCAAACCTTGGTCTCGATGTCGGGCATACTTTCGATCACGATTTTTCCTCCGTGGGCTTCGAAAATTGCATTTGCAACGAAAAGGCCTATTCCAGAACCTTGTTTGCCAACCGAACGTTCTATGTCGGACTTCACAGCGCAATCGAAGACGTTTTCCAAATCTTCGGCGACCGTTGCAGATCCGTTATCTACGAGTTAGATTCGTGCTCCATTTCGAACGTTGGTGATACTCGCTCTTATGGTTTGAGCCGAGTGTGAGAACTTTGAAGTGTTGCTTAGAATGCTGGTAATTCCTTGCGCAAATCGGTCAGGCTCAACGGCAACATAAATCGCTTCTTAGTGCTGCTCAATCTGAACGTTTTGTCCTAATCGATCGGTGACAGGATGGAATGATTCTACGATTTCGCTGAGCAGGATGACAACGAGCATCGCGTCGTTCACAATCGCTGGCTGAATTCTAAGATGATTTATATCGAACTTCCAACTCCGATACGCACCGGGGTGACAAACTTGCCGATTCCGGAACAAACATGCCAACACCTCCTACTTCCTACGATCTCGTAATCACTGGCGGTCGAGTACTCGACCCCACCAATAACATCGACACTAAACTCGATATCGCCGTGAACAACGGCAAAATCGCTGCTGTTGAGGTCAACATTGATGCTTCTGCAAGCAAGCGGACTATCGATGCCACAGGACTCGTTGTAACGCCAGGCCTAATCGACCTTCACACACACGCCGCTGGCGGTATTAGCAAGCCAAATAACGATGATTTCATGGTCGATCCCGATACCGCCGGGGTGAGCGCGGGTGTGACGACCATTCTCGATGCCGGTTCCATCGGTGCCTTGAACTCTGGTGGACTCATCAACTATCTCGTCCCAAATGCCAAAACCCGACTTTTGGCGCTTCTCAACATCGGGAAGATGGGCGTTGCAAATCTTCCTGAGGTCAAGTCTTCAAGCGATATCGATCACGCTTCATCGGTTCAGGTAATCCAATCAGCACCCGACATCATCAAGGGCGTAAAGGCTCGAATGGTCACACCCGGAATTACTGCTCTCGGAAATGACATGCCAAAAGCTGCGAAAGCAATTACCGATGAAGCTGGTGGATTCGTGATGGTTCACGTTGGAGATATTGCAGGACAAAACCCAATCGCAGCCGATCTCACGCCAATTCTCTTGGCCGACATTCTCGGCAAGGGCGATGTTGTTACTCACACTTTGAGTGGGGCTGTCGGTGCTTTACTGGCAGACGGATCGCTAATCTCACAAGCGCAAGAAGCCCGCAAAAACGGCGTTTACTTCGACGTTGGTGTTGGGGGAGGTAACTTCACGTTTGCTTCAGCACAGGCAGTAATCGACCAAGGGTTCCTCCCCGATACGATCAGTTCCGATATCACCGCAATGGGTATTTACGCTGGCCCGGTGTTCTCGCTAACTGAATGCATGGGCAAAGTAATGACGATGGGTATTTCGTTCGAGGATGCGATTCGAATGACTACATCAAAGCCAGCCGAAATTCTTGGAATCGCCAATAATCTTGGCTCGCTCAGTACTGGAACAACGGCCGATATCTCGATTGTCGATCTTGTTGAAGGCGATTTTTCGTTCATCGAATCTTCAGGCGCTACTAAAGCTGGTTCACAGGCGATCAAGCCAGTTATGGCGATAAAAGATGGTATCCCGCAACCACTCGATCACGGACCCCGACCGTGGGGCTGGCTACCGGCCCAGAACAGCTAACGCCAAAATCTCGGAGTACACACTGTGACCGTCTCTCAAGAACATATCCGTACAAAACTCGAAGAACTTCCACGCTTCAAGCTTTCGACTCTAAATACACCTGTTGAACCGCTTGATCGGTTGAAGCAAGCGATGACCGACGAAGGCGTTGACGTACCAAATAGGATGCTCGTGAAGCGTGATGATGTGACTGGTTTGGCTTTCGGTGGGAACAAGGGTCGCCACTTCGAATTCGAGATCGCCAACATCCTCAAAGGTGGTTTTGACACCGTGATCAACATCAATCACTATCACTCGAATCAGGCTCGATTTATCGCAGCAGGATGCGCGAAGGCTGGGCTGAAATACCACATCGTGTCTCACGACAACATTGATGCTTCGCTCACTGGAAATCTCCTGCTCTGCAAGCTTATGGGTGCTGTGATTCACCGAACTCCGATCGAGTACGCCCGACAAGTGGCTGAGAAGATTTTCGCAGCAGAAACAGCAGGCAACCGCAAGCCATACATCGTGCCAGACGACCCGTTCGTTGATGTAATGGGAATAATCGGATTCATGGAAACGGGATTAGAACTTGAACAGCAGCTTGCCGACGAGGGAGTCGAAGCTCCGATTCGATTCTGGGGACTCACCGGCCGATCAATCGCCGGTTTACGCCTCTACGCCAAGAACCGTGGTCTCGACTGGCGCACAACAGCATGCCAGTACTCTCCTGGGAAGATAGAAGATTTCCAGAACGTAACTGCCGATAGGTCGAAGCAGGTTGTCGAAATGTTCGATCTTGAGCAGCCACTAGATACTGACGATATTCAAGTGCTTGAGGACTATCAAGGTCCTGCGTACGGCGAACCGGACGACCGTGTGATCGAAGCGATTCAGATGGTCGGCAAGGCAGAAGGACTGATTCTCGATCCCAACTACACCGGAAAGGCGATGTCGGGATTGATCGGCGAGTTTCGTGCGGGACGAATCGACCCCGAAGAAACCATAGTGTTCATCCACTCCGGCGGACTCCCCCAACTCTTCGCCCACGCCGATAAATTCGTAGATTAGCTTAGACAATTTTTACAGAAATCATAATTCAAACCACACAAGATACTCGACACCTTTACAATTCCCGTTTTAGCCCAGATCCGCCAAGACATAGAAAAAGTGCCACTGGCACCCAGCACCATGACACAACATCTCACGCCCAACGAACTTCAGGCCAAGATCGACAAGCTTCCGCGGATGAACATCGCACATCTGCCAACCCCGCTGGAAGAAATGCCACGGCTTACCGAGCGACTCGGTGGTCCAAAAATCTGGATCAAGCGTGAAGATATGACCGGCCTCGCGTACGGCGGGAATAAAGCTCGGCACTACGAGTTCGAAATGCCTCACGTTGCTGATCTAGGCTACGACGTGATGATCAACGTCATGGACTATCACTCGAACAATGCTCGAATGACCGCCGCTGCCGCAAATAAAATCGGCATGCGCTACATTCTCGTTCTAAAGAACGCAGCGAATCGCAACATTCAGGGCAACCTGTTGATCGACAAAATTCTTGGAGCCGAACTTCACCTTCTCGACGAATATCAATCGGGCGACGCCGAAGGCTACGCAACTCGCATGAAAGAAGAGTTGGAATCTGAAGGCCACAAGCCTTACCTGATCCAAGACCATCTCTTCCCACGAATTGTCGGAATGGTCGGATTCATTCAGGCAGGAATCGAAATTCTCGAACAAATCGACGAAAACGACCTCAAGAACGTCCATATCATCGGCGTTGCGGGTCGATCTCTCTCGGGGCTCATCATTGCCGCGAAATCGATGGGGCTCGACTGGAAGTTCACGGGTGTCACGGTGAACTACGATGTTCCTCTTAGTGGATATATCTTCGATCACAACAAGGACATCCAGGAGCTACTCGATCTGCCGGTGACGTTCGAGAAAAGGGATATGCGAATACTCGACCAGTACGTTGGCGAGGGCTACGGTGTGATGAGTGCGCAGGTCAACGAGGCTATTCACATTGCTGCTCAGACCGATGCGATAATCTGCGACCCCAACTACACGGGCACCGCGATGGCAGCTTTGATCGATCAGGTCGGAGAGGGCGGATTCTCCGAAGATGAAACGGTCATATTCCTACACACTGGTGGACTTCCTGCTGTGTTTACTTTTGCCGATCAACTGGCATCGTTCAAGGGCTCGGTTTAGACCCAGCACGTAACGTGGGACCGCTAGGAATCACCACCAAAGGAAAGCGATTGTGAATATGTGGAACAGAGGCGATGGCGACCCCGATGGTCGACGTTCGGTTACAGTTCGCCAACTCGTTATTCGAACTATTTTCTACGTCATCATTTTCGCTCTGATCATCTGGTGGGCGAAGGGTTGATGGCGTAACCAGCTCTGTTCGTATTTTAATAAATTCCACCCGATATATGATGTGCATACGGCATCGAGTCTGACTGCTTCGTTGGACTTTCGAAGCCTGAAACAGAGTCTGAATGACCCAATGATCGGTTCCGATATCGAAGGTCGTGCGACCGAAGTACGAGCGCAGAGCCAACACCCGGCGTGTACGACACATATCTTCCATGAAGGGTATGTCGATCGTCCTCGCCATGCTATTGGTGTTATCGGCGGCGATGATCATTTGGATCGTTACAGATGACGTTAGAGTGTCAGTGAGTGAGGAACTCTAATCGGATCAGAGCCAAAGCCAACCTTGGTCACCGTCAACATACCCAACGACCACATAAAAATGATCAATAAAAAAGACCGGTCACAACTAAATGGAACCGGTCTTTTCGATTTCGTTCGTATTGTCGAACTGATGAAACTACGAAGTTGCGTTGCTGATCTTGTCAGCAACTCGAGCCACTCCTCGTGAGAATCGAGGCGTTAGGTAGCCTTCGAAGATTCCAGCGCCGAATGCGAATGCAAACAGTGCTAGCTGACCTGCGAATATTCCCGTTCCACCGTAACCTGCCAAGAAGGCCACCCGAGTGGTTGATTCCTGATCAGAAACTAGCGGCAGAGAGATGATTCCGGCACCAAACAGTGCGAACACTGCTAAAGCCAGAACTCCACCAACCAACGGTCGAGCCAAGCCGACCATGAACAACGCCACCTTTTCGGTGTATTCCAGCTGCATCGTTACCGCTCGCAGTAGCACTGTGAAAGCGCTTCCAGCGATACCGAAGATGATCGCCGCAAATACGATTTCAAGCGGGGTCGATAGGAATAGTGCTTCAACGCCTGAAACTGTCACCGTTACTGCCGCTAGTGCGGTCGCCAAAATTGTGAGACCAACCATTGGTGCAACAATGCGACGAAGCATCGTCCGAGAATGGATCATCTCACCCACGTTAGCGTTGAGAGTCCCTAAAATTTGATCGCCATCCCTAAGGACGTCAATTCCACCAGACATTGCACGATCTATCCAAGCTTGGAGATTATCGAGCATCTGGCCGTGATCCTTGAGATTCGCACTGCGAACTCTGATCATCAATCGTTCAACCGAGGCCACAAAAGGTGCTGATTCAACAAGCATTCCTCGTCCACTCTCTTTCGGAGTGATCTCTTCAGCCTCAAACCGTACCGGTTCCGTCATATCGTACTCCTCATTAGTCAACACTGAGTATTGAACTCAATCTTGCCTTATAGATTGTGTCGACTACGCACCAAGAGTCCAGGTTCATCATTGGTCATCGCACACCACGTAGATGCCGCAAACCTAGCACTGAGAGCGTCTTTGGTCAATAATTTCGACCTGCTCTGAACTCAAAATCAGCGAAATTCGTGTAACCGCAAAACGATCACAATTTCTATCTAGCGAAGTTGGTCACGACGTTTGAGCGCTTTCTTAGAGGTGTACCAGATCCATCCGGTACCAACAACGAACGATAGCGAAATCAGTACGAACAGCGCGGTTCCCCATCCGTTTCCAGTACTGTTTCGTCCCCTTGACTCGACCTTAACCGACATAACAGTCGTGCCAGTTCCGAGCTCGGTCTCAACGCCAACTTCCACCGCCCAGAGACCTTCTGTTTCAAGATCAAGCTGTGATAAGTAGAAGATTGGATCTACCGGAGAGTTCAATACAAGCGTGTACTGCGCTTCTCCGTGCTCGGCTGGTGCAGCGAGCAGAGTGACCTTTGCATCGTCGATGTCTTCCCTGGTTGCGGCATCACGAATTCGCACTGCGAATCGAGATGTGCCGACGATCGGAGTGACGGGGCTCACTTGCAGTTGAATCAGATGCGCTCCCGCCTGTGACTCGCCAAGTATTCGATAGCCAACGATCGGCTCTTCGTCTTGATCTTGTGCACGTGCGGTCACGGACAGAGCAGAAAAGCTTATCGCAATAACGAACATCACCGAGAAGTACGTTAGTAGTGGCCGAGTTGGAAAATTATTCGTATTCAAATCTATTTGAAGCCCGTTGAAGTGTCGAATCGACGCCGAACTGTTGGATGCCGTGCACTAATTTTAGTTTTTGTGAATAAACTGCACCCAATTCTGCCGCAAGAATCGCTCAATAGCTTGGAAAGAACGAGGAATTTTACTTGGCTAACTATGATCTCCTGATACGTAACGGACGTGTTCTCGACGCCGAATCTGGCTTAGATGAAGTAGCGGATATCGGAATCTCTAACGGGAAAATCGAGCGAATAGACCAGGACATCGACCCGGTTCATGCGTCAGATTCGGTCGACGCCACAAACCAGTGGGTCATACCCGGTATGATCGATACGCACGTTCATGTGGCAAATGCGGCCGATCTTGGTCGAATTAGAGGACTCGGACTTCAGATGGTTGCCGCAGCCGGTGCAACTACTGTTATCGACCTTGGCGGAAGCATGGACGCTCTTAGTGCTGGAATCGCCGCACGCGGCTCAGGAGTGAATGTTGGCAGTCTCGGCTATCTAAAGCCTGGGGAGACCGTCCCAGAAGGGCGGCTCGGCTCTGACGCGATTCTCGAAATTGTTGGTACAGCCCTCGAAGCTGGCTCGCTCGGCATAAAACTGTGGGGTGGCTACTATCCCTTCACCCCAGAGGAAACTGCCAACTTCATATCAACAGCTAATCACTTAAACGCCTACGTTGCCTATCACGTCGGAACTACAGAATCTGGTTCGAGACTAGACGGACTACGCGAAGTGCCTTCGCTGCTCGGTAGCACGGGTCGGGTTCATATCGCCCATATCAACGCATATTGCAGGGGATCAATTCTCTCTGTCGAAGAAGAAATTCGTGAAGCGCTCGATATCATTTCGGCGATTCGAAATCAGGTCGTTTCGGAAGTGCATCTTGCTCGGCCCAACTTCACTCTCGGCAAATGTGATGATGATGGAAACGTCCTCGCTGATGTCGTTGACAATTGCCTCCGACTACGAGATTACGACCCGACAGCTGAAGGCATCCGGGCTGCTCTGCGTGACGGATACGCCTCGACGGTTGAGGAGACTCGAAGCGGGCTAGTTCTTGTAACTGGCGAGCGAGGAGTCGAGCTATTCGACCAAGGCGATACCGATGTGCCTATGAGCTTCCCAGTAAACAACGCAGAATCAGCGTTTCATCTCACCACGGCTAAAAATTCTGACGATGAATTCATCATCGATGCAGTCGGAAGCGATGCCGGAGCTTTGCCACGTAACGTGAACATCGAACAAGCAATGCGAATGGTGAAGTTTGGTGCGCTAGAACCGCTTGAAATGGTTTCGAAGCTGAGTTTGAATCCGGCAAAGATGATCGGCTTGGGTTCCAAAGGACGGCTTACGGAAGGCTTCGATGCTGATGTGACGATCGTCGATCCGATTCCGGGCAAGGCAAGTTACGGAATCGTTGCGGGCAAGATGATAATGCTAGCGAGTCGAGTCGTTGGCTCAGGCGGAACGATTCTGACCACCGAACGGGGCGTGAACGCGGTTGATAAATCCGGCATATCACACGAAGTAATCGACCTAACCAAAGCCATGATGTACGCCGGGCGTAACTAGCTTCCTAATCATCATATTCTTCTGGAACCTCTATGTTTCTAAATGAGAAGTAGATGGCGAAGTCGTAGGCCAACTTCAGTCCTCCGCCGATCAACCACGGTGCGACGGTGTACGCACCAGCCCATAAGAACCCGGTGACGGTCGAACTTGGCATTCGACCCAGTCCACGACCCAAATTAGCCGATCCCGCCATAACGGTCCGTTCTTCCGGAGGTACAAGAGCCATCATGTACGCCTGGCGTGTGGGAACGTCCATCTCATCGAAAATTCCACGAAGCATCCAGATTCCGGCGGCGATAGCAGCTCCGGGTGCAAACGCGAATGCAATCAGACAGATATTCGCTACCACCTGAGTCCAAACGAACGTGTTGAGAAGACCAATTCGCTTCGCTACCGACGGCGCAAGCCAGATCGAAACCAAATTCAAACCCTGCGTAGCAATCATAATCGCAGCGATCGTGCCTTCGTTCATACCGTACTTATCGACCATCCAAAGCGCGAAGAACGCGTCGAAAATCATTCCACCAGCGAACGAATCGACACCGAACAGGCTCGATATTTTCAGAATTGGCTTGCGAGAAGGCGTTTTGAACGGATTTACGAGCAGCTCACCAGCGCTTGCTTTCGATTCGATCGCTGATGAAAGCCCTAGATAAACGACTACGCTAAGTAGGTTGATTCCGAGATAGATCGCCAGTAGAACTTTGTAAGCGTCGATCAATTCCCAACCGCGAACGCCGATCAGATAGGTCGCTATGCCAACGAGCGCACTTCCAAGTGCTCGACCGCACGCGGAAGAGACGGATAAGTTCGAAAACGATCTCGTGCGAGTTCGGGAACTGGTGACTTCAGTTAACGCTGACTGCTCCAGTTGAAGACTTGGCCCCCAGTGCATACCGCTTCCTGCATAAGAGCCAAAGAACGACGCGAGCCCGATTAGCCAAACGTTCTCTGTTAGGAAAAGCATCACCATCGCACCGGCGGTGACCACGGCAATGATTACGAACCAAGCACGTCGAGAAATGATGTTTGCACTGAACATCACAACTAACGACAGAACAAATCCGCCGATAAGGCTAGAGCCTAGCACCAGTCCGATCTGTGGGATGGAAAGTCCGATTTCGGCGAGATATATCGCCAGAATCACAGCGATCAGACCTCGACCCATGTCTCGCAAACCTCGACCCGTGTAAACGATCAGCGCGTCGAACGAAGGTCGACCTTGCGGATCGGCTCCGGCGTTTTCGGTTGAAATTGATGCGTCTTGGGAAGTCATGCTCACTCGGGATTATCGAAGTGCGGAGTGTAGACCTGCCCCAACCGTCTCCGCTAACAGTCTTACGACTTATGCCCAGCGTCAAAAGCAAAACACCCGTTGTACTGTTGCCACGGGTGTTCAATTGATTCTCTATGAATGAATCGGGTTACTTAGGCTTCTTGCCTTTATCGTCAGGTGGACCACCACCAGAGTTTCCACTGCCTGAATATCCAGATCCGGCGATATCGGAGCTTCCTTGTTACGCTTTGATTATACTTCCGTTACTGGTCGATTACAGCTGATGAAAACCCCTCCGAATCACTACCCATCTGTAGAATCTCCGAAAACAATTCGCTCTCTACCAGTTCTCATTCAGGATTCACTCTCGATTTGGCCACTTCACAGCACTTCGACACCGTTCTACAAAACGGCCGTGTCATAGACCCAACAAACAATATCGATGGAAAGTTAGATGTTGGTATTCGACACGGAAAGATCGCGTCGATAGCGGAGTCGATCGCACCGGAAATGGCCGATGACATTATCGATGTTTCTGGTCGGATCGTGATGCCTGGTCATATCGATACCCACGCCCACCTATCGAGCCCGTTCAATAGCAATGTCGACCGCGCCTATGGTCACGCAATGCTTGTCGAATCGGGCACGACTACAGCGATCGACCTCGCTGGCGATCCTACTGCGATGGTTACCGGCATGATTCAGCGTGGTGCAGGGCTCAACGTTGCGTCCCTCATGGGATTAGTTCCGCACCAAACCGTTTCTGAAGACGACCCAAGACCGTCAGTGCTCCGAGACGTTATCGCCGATGTAAAGAAACGCGGCGGATACGGTGTGAAGATACTCGGTGGCTACCACCCGTTCACTCCAGAAGCTTCAGCCGATGTCGTGAACGCTGCGAACGAGCAGATGGCATGGGTTGCATTTCACGTTGGTACAAAAGATTCCGGCAGCGATATGACCGGGCTTCGTGAAGTACCGGGAATTACCGGAAAAGGTCGACTTCATGTCGCACATATAAATTCGTACACGCGTGGAATGATCGATCAGCCTCACGAGGAAGTTCAGGAAGCACTCGGGATAATCGAGAAGATGCGCTCGCAGTGGATAACCGAGGCGTACCTGGCACAGGCCAACGGCACGAACGGACTCTGTGACGAGAACGGCGATGTTGTTTACAACGTTGCTCAGAACTGCCTAAAAGCCCGTGGGTACCCGATTACGGACGAAGGCGTGAAAGCATCGCTCATGGATGGTTACGGATCGGCATTGATCGAACGTGGTGGGCGCGTGATTGCTGTCACTGGCAAAGAGGCGGTAGATATTTGGGAATCAGCTTCGACTGATGCTTCGCTTAGCTACCCTGTGAACCCTCCGACCAGCGCGTTTAGTCTCGCTACTGCCAAGTACGATGACGGCACGTTCAGGGTCGATGCAATTTCTACCGACGGCGGATCGCTCCCTCGCAACGTCGCTATCGAACGCACTATGGCTCTCGTGCAGTTCGGCGCTTTGAGCATGGACGAAGCAGTCATCAAACTTAGTTACACTCCTTCACGAATGCTCGGGCTGCTCAACAAGGGTCATTTCACAGAAGGCGCAGATGCTGATGTGACGGTGATAAACCCCGGATCCGGCAAGGCGTCAATGTCGCTAGTAGCTGGCGAACTCATCATGCTGAACGGTCGAGCTATTGGTAAAGGCGGCACATGGCTGGTGCTTGAAGAGGGCAAAGACGCCGCTGCTGCTACCGGTTTGCCCTACGAAGTAGTAAATCTGGAAAATAGCCGACTCTACGAGAACTGGAACTAGTTTGTAGTTTGTTTGGTGTGAATAGAACGAATATCGGTTCGCAAAAGGATCACTCGAATGTCGCTAAAAGATCGCATAGGTGTCGACGTAGGAAAAACCCGATTGGAAGACGCAATCCAATGGGCGATTGACAACGAATTCTTCTTTTTAGATTTCAACGCAGATGCCGGTCCGAACCACATGGACACGTGGACTCCCGAACGAACCTGCGCAGTTCGTGACCTATGCGAATCGAACGGCATTTCTATCGGCTTACACACTCTTTCGGCTGTGAACGTCGCTGAATTCTCTCCGCACGTTTCTCGTGCCGTCGAGGAGTACATGCGGGCGAGTGTCGATCTATCGAATTCGCTCGATTGCGCATGGACGGTGGTTCACGCTGGCTATCACTTCAGTGGCGATATTCCTGAACGAAAAAAGGCATCGCTCGATCGGCTAAAACGAATCTGCAAGTACGGTGCCGATACAGGGCAGAAAATACTTCTTGAAAACCTGAATTTTGAGCCCGATAAGGCTGAAGTTCACTACATGGCGCACACAGTCGAAGAGATTCGTGAGTATTTCGATGAGATTCCGCCTGAGCACATGGGCTGGGCGTTCACTGCCAACCATTCCCACCTTGTCCCAGAAGGCATCGATGGCTTCTTAGACGCGTTCGGTATCGACCGGATCGGCGAAGTGCGATTAGCCGATAATCACGGCGACTACGAGGTTCACCTGATTCCTGGCGAGGGAACTCTGGATTTCACCAACATGTTTAACCGACTCGAAAACGCCGGATACAAAGGTCACTATTCGATGGCTTACGGCTCAGATCAAGAACGAATCGACTCCCGAAATCATCTAGTCTCGCTGGCATAAACGCCAACAATAAACAGTCAATATCGAAAGGCGAATCCGTGTACAACGTCGAAGAAATCGATCCCAATGCGCTCTTCCCGAAAGGCGTGTCCCCTCACGGTCGATCCACTCGTGCTCCCGCGACCGGAACGAAGGGAATGGTTTCCTCAGCGCACCCGTACGCCTCGAGAGCCGGACTCGATGTGCTGCGTGATGGCGGTAACGCATTCGACGCCGCAGTTGCCGTTGCTTCGACTCTGAACATTGCCGAGCCATACATGTCGGGAGTTGGCGGAATCGGCATCGCAATGGTTTATGTCGCCAAAGAAAAACGCACTCGAATTCTCAACTTCTCAGGTCATGCCCCGAACGCTGCTCAGCCTGAGATGTACGACCATCTAAACGCCGAAACAGGTCCGATAGCACCGCTCGTTCCCGGAAACGTTTCGGGCTGGATGACGATGCACGACACGTACGGTTCTATGTCACTTTCGAGAGTAATGCGAGATGCGATTCAGTATGCCGACGAGGGCATTGCGCTAACGCCGTTCAATGCGGCAATGATCGAGGAAAACCTCGTTCGAATCGACCGATTTGATTCGTCGCAGAAGGCTGTAATAGTCGAACGAAACGGACTCAGCGGTGGTTCGGTTTTCCGAATGCCACAACTTTCTGAATCGCTTGCCGCAATCTCAGAAGGCGGGCAAAAAGAGTTCTATGAAGGTGCGCTTGGAGATCGAATTCAGGCGGGTCTGAAAGCAGCCGGCGGAATCATCAGCCGAGAAGAACTTGCTGCGTACCGAGCGTACTGGCAGGAGCCGCTAGGCACGAACTACCGAGGACTAGAGGTCCGAGTAGCTCCTCCAAATTCTTCAGGATTCCAAATTCTCGAAACGCTAAATATTCTTAGCAATTTCGATGAACTTCCGTACGGATCAAGCGACACACTGCACAAGTTGGTCGAGGCGGTATACATCGCCGCCGACGACCGAGCCAAGTACGCTGGCGACCCTGCTCACGTCGAAATTCCGTTGGATCGATTGCTTTCAGCAGAGTACGCAGCCGATCGTGCTGCCGAAATAAACATGCTCCAAACTTCGGGTCCTCCCGCTGAACGATGGGAGCGATCTCGTGTCGATCATCCTCCTGTAGGCGTGAAGGCCGAATATGCGAGCGGTCTGACGACTCACTTTGTTACCGCCGACTCTGAAGGGAACGTCGTGACAGTCACGCAGACGCTCGGTGGGGCGTTCGGGTCGGCAGTTGTTGCTGGCGATACAGGCGTGTTCATGAACAACATGTCCAAATGGTTCGATATCAACCCAGACACCAACTCTCCAAACCTGATCGGTCCCGGCAAGGAACAAGATTTCTGCATAGCACCGGCACAGATTTATGCTGATTCCGGCGATGGTTCTGGTGAAAAAGAGATTCGTCTCTCGATTTCTACTCCGGGTAGTTGGGGCATCTTGCACACGACGGCTCAGATGATGCACAACCACATCGATGCCGGTATGAATGTTCAAGAGGCGATCGAGGCACCTCGATTCAGGCACTACGACACCGGAATGCTGCTTCTCGAAAACAGGTTCCCCATTCGTATGCGGGAAGATCTTGCTCGTCGAGGTCACCGTGTTCACGTCGCTCCCGATTGGCACAATGCCGTTGGTGGCGGTCAGGGCATACAGTTCACTGAACACGGCTCGATGCTAGGTGGAGCCGACCCAAGGCGCGACGGTGTAGCGATGGGTTACTAAGTGGTGGATTTGGCGTTAAAGTCCTCTCCAAGCGGGAGAAGGCGTTAATCAGAAACACAGACCAGCACACCAAGCCAAGAAAATGTCATCCTGAGGCACTCGAAGGACGACAGCTCGATCATTCCACGCAGCATCACATCCCCTCATCCCGACCGAAGCAAAGCGAAGTGGAGGGACTTGAGAAGATGATGCCGACGTTAATTCACAATAATCAACAACTTGGTTCGAACAATCTCAACCGCAAATGAACATCCAAAGGTCCCCTCGACAAGACCGAGACGATGATAATTAGCTTGTGACCGACAAAAACAAAATGACTACCAACTCAAGTGATCTCACCGAGCTTCCAAAGATGGTGTTCGGCGTGATGGGATCTGCCGGCGGCGAGTTGGAATGAGTAGCAGCGACCGCACAAAATCAGCTTTGTTCTACGAATACCCTCCCGAAGATGGCGACGTTTTCGGACAGGGTCGACGCGAACGAATCGAAAAACTCACCGATCTCTATACGACTGTGATCACCAGAGATAATTTCGATCGGCACGCCGCCGCTCTCGCCGATGTAGAAGTTATTTTTGCAACGTGGGGCATACCGAGCTTCGGCGATCGACATTTCAAGGCAATGCCAAACTTGAAAGCGGTTTTCTACGCCGCTGGCAATGTGAAGTCGTTCGCAACCCCGTTGATCGACCGTAATATCACGCTCGTTGGAGGGTGGGACATCAATGCAATTCCGGTCGCCGAAATGTGCCTATCGCAAGTTCTTCTGTCTCTTCGTGGTTATTTCCGAGCTACACGACGATATGCCGATCTGAAAACGCACGATGCAAAGTCTTTTCCTCGATCAGGAGTCTTTGGCGAATCAGTAGGGCTTATTGGTCTTGGCAAGATAGGAACCCGGCTCAGGAACCTACTAGCAACATATCCGATCAAAGTGCTGGCGTACGATCCGTTCTTGACCGATGAACGAGCGGAGCAGTTGAGCGTTGAGTCGGTCTCTCTCGTTGAACTTTTCAAGCGATCGCTGGTGGTTAGTAATCACATTCCCGATATCGAATCGACCGTCGGCACGTTGCGCCATGAGCACTTCTCTGAAATGCGAGATGGAGCGACATTTATTAACTCGGGTCGAGGTGCACAGGTAGTCGAGGCTGATCTGATCCGTGTTTTAGAAAATCGATCCGATCTAACTGCTTTGCTTGATGTGACGCTCCCAGAACCTCCAATCCAAGACTCACCTCTTTGGCAGTTGCCAAACGTAGTCATTTCACCCCACATCGGCGGGACTGTTGGAGATGAAGTTGTCCGGCTCGCCGACTGTGTGATCGATGAATATGAACGCTGGCAAGCTGGTCAATCTCTTAGCTACGAAATAACGTCAAAAGTTCTAGCGACCATGGGGTAATCTGCCGGGCTGGCAGCTTTCAATATCGACTACGATTCATATATATAAAAATTTCGTCGCCCCATTGGGCTGGCTTTTAGGAGACGACTTATGAGCATCGTAAAGATCAACGCAATCGCAGTGGGCGAAGGCAAGGGCGAAGAGCTTGAGAAGCGGTTTCAACAGCGCGCTGGTGAAGTAGAAAACCAACCAGGATTCGAAGGATTTGAACTGCTTCGACCTGTTGAAGGTGAAGACCGATACTTCGTTTACACCCGCTGGGATTCAGAAGAATCGTTCCAGGCGTGGGTCAGCTCGGAGGCGTTCGGGCGTGGACACCGTCAGGCTTCTTCGAACAAAACCGACGGCACAGTAGCCCACGGCTCAGCCATTCTCGGCTTCGAAGTCGTAATTAAGACCGAAGGCAACAAGGCGTAGCCCGGCTACTGTTGTCCGACATCCCGACTCCTGAGGAGGGATCTTCGGTGCGGTGTGAGGTGCTTGGTGAACCTCGACATGATGGATCGGCAGCAGCGATGCCAGAGACGCCGATTGCCACATCGTCGAACTCCTCGCAATGACAGAGTTGAGGGTTTTGGGCAGAATCGAAATGCTGTTGGCGTTAGGGTGAGATACTGAATCAAGTTCAGCATGACAACGTCGCAGGGTCACAGCATGACAGGGTTATTGGAATCTAAAGAACGAAAAAAACACCCTCTGAGAGTTTCTCAGAGGGTGTTCTCATTTATCTACTAATCGGCCGGCAGAGCCATCCATCAACTCAGCCAGCTTAAAACCAATTTCGCAGAAAACGTAACGCCCGTTACCTCTGGACCCTGCCTGAGGTGTCGCCGCCTGCTACTGCCATTACTTCCTTCACGCTAACGAGGTTGAAGTCGCCGTGGAAGGTGTGTGACATAGCCGAAGAAGCAACTGCGAAATCGAGAACCTGTCGAGAATTCCAATCGCTCTGGTTAAGGCCGTAGATCATCGCAGCGCAGAACGAGTCGCCACCGCCAACGCGGTCGACAATTCGAACTGGGTACTTGTTACCAACGAGAATCTCGTCGCCATCGTAGTAAATCGCACTCCAGCCGTTGTCGTCAGCGGAGAAGCTCTCACGAAGCGTGATCGCAACCTTCTTGAAACCGAACTTGTCGACAAGTTCCTGAACGACAGGCCTGTACGCTTCAGGGTCGATCTCACCAACCGTTACATCAACGCCCTCAGCAGCAACACCGAGGCACTTCTCAGCGTCCTCTTCGTTACCGATAGAAACATCGACGTACTTCATCATAGGAATCATCGTTGCCTGTGCCTCTTCAGGAGTCCACAGATTCTTACGATAGTTCATGTCTGCCGAAACAGTGATCCCAAGCTCTTTGGCTGCCTTTGCGGCTTCTATACACACTTCACCAGCGTTCTTTGAGATTGCAGGGGTGATGCCAGTGAAGTGGAACCAGTCAGCGCCGTCAAACACTTTCGCCCAATCGACATCGCCGGGCTTGATTTCAGATATTGAAGAAGCTGATCGGTCGTAAACAACCTTCGAAGCCCGCATAGCTGCGCCCGATTCAAGGTAGTAAGTGCCGAGTCGTTGGCCTTGTCGAAGGATTTCCGATGTATCGACACCGAATTGCCTGATGTAGTTGATACAAGCCTGCCCAATGTCGTTGTCAGGGATGGCAGTAACGAAAGTCGCGTCGACGCCAAACTGAGCGAGCGAAACCGCAACGTTACATTCGCCTCCACCGTAAGTGACTTCAAATTCTCGTGCCTGAGTGAACCGCTCTCGTCGCATCGTTGCGAGCCTGAGCATCACCTCACCAAAAGTTACTACCTTGACCATGGTATCTCCGATATTGTTTCTACCGCTAACTGGATATTTTCTAGATTGAATATAGGTCAGCGTACGATCAATTGAGGAACAAAAGCCCCACGCTGAAAAAGGGTGGCTAAGCCACTAGGATCGTATGGATTTGATTAGAGCGACGGTGTCTCTGCTGCGCTGTTCGAGCTTGTCCCATGCGCCATCCTTCAGGATGTCGGCAGAAACGAGCTTCGATCCCATTCCAACAGCTACAACACCGGCCTCGAACCAAGGACGAAGCGACTCTTCAGTGATATCGACTCCACCGGTAGGCATGATCGATGACCACGGCATAGGCGCGAGAACGTCCTTCACGAATCCGGGACCGCCAACCGCGCTACCTGGGAACGCTTTAACTATCTCGCAACCGAGTTCTTCTGCGGCTGAAATCTCCGAAGCTGTGCCGCAACCGGGGACATAACCGACTTTTCGTCGATTGCAGACCTTCGCAACGTCGGGATTTGTTACTGGCCCAACGATGAAGCTTGCGCCTGAGCCGATGTACATCGAAGCGGTTCCAGCATCGAGTACTGAACCAGCACCAAGAATGGCGTCAGGAAGCTCGGCTGCGCAGAATCGGTCGAGTGCTGTGAACACTTCCCAAGCGTGATCCCCACGGTTAGTGAACTCAAGAACCTTGATTCCGCCGTTTACACATGCCTTTGCAATGTTCTGAGCTGTTGCGATATCGCCGTTGTAAAAAACGGGCACAACGCCAATTTCGTTAACTGCATTGAATGCTTGCAGTCGGGTGTGTCTGGCCAACTCGGGTTCTCCTTAGCGATAGCGATACTTTTATAATTTATACGCAGGCTAGTTTATCTCTAGAGTCGCGGGTAGTAACCTCTTTGACCTCGCAAGTTCAATAATGTTCACAATAACGCCATTATCGATCTAATTCATCGATCGAAACCGAAGAAAGATATCTACATGGATTCAAATCCCGTCATAGACAAGATGAAACGCGGGGAAGCCACCGTGGGCACATGGTCGACTACCGGCGACCCATCGGTAGTCGAAATACTGGCCTACATGACAGAGCTCGACTGGATCGTAGTCGATTTCGAGCACAACGCCATCGATGTTTCTACAGCTGTGAACTGTCTCAGGGCGGCTCAGGGCAGCGGTACTCCGATGTTCGCTCGAGTTCCATATGGCGAAAAAGTTTGGATCAAGCGAATTCTTGATATCGGGTTCATGGGAATCGTTGCTCCTGACGTAAAAAATGCGGAACAGGCACGAGAAATTGTTCAGGCCGCCAAGTACGCTCCTGAGGGAATTCGTGGAATCGGTAGCGCACGGGGTCAGATCGCATACGGCGATGGTTTTTACAAGAAGGCCAACGAAATGACACTTGTCGTCATCATGATCGAAGATCCTATTGCGGTGGATCAGATTGACGAGATCATGGCAGTTCCGGGAGTAGATGTGTGTTTCATAGGCCCGAACGATCTTGCTCAGAACATGGGCCTTCCTATTGGACTAGATAACAAGCACCCAGATCACATTGCCGCCGTTCAGAAGGTTGTCGACGCAGGAAAGCGTCATGGCGTATTCACCGGAGCGCACACTGCTTCGGGTGAAGAGGCAGCTCGACGTATCAAGCAGGGCATGCAGTGGTTCCCGATCAGTTCAGACGCAGGAATGCTGAAAATGGGTGTCGAGGGTCAGCTTGCACAACGTGACGCTGCTCTAGCGGGTGAATTAGACGACGACGGCAAAGACGGTGGCACGTTCTACTAGATCGCTAGGGTCACGAGGTGACTGTTTCTTCCGCTCGGTGAATGTTAAGTAAAAATGACGATGGGTCAGACCATCGTCATTTTTTTGCTCTGCCCTATTGAAGTAACAAACAAATGGGCAAACAGTGAACTCATCGACCTTGCCAATGGCTGCTAGATGTTTTCGATTTCGTGGAGTAGTTCACCTGAGGCTGGAATCGAGTCGGTGTAGACGTTCGACCAGCGGATCATGCCTTCGTTATCGATGATGAATACCGAGCGTTTCGCCTTACCAGTTGTTTCGTTGAACACGTCGAACGCTTTGATCACTTCGCCATGAGGCCAAAAATCGCTGGCGATAGGGAACGGTACGTGTCCGTCTTCGTCGCTGCCGTCTTCTTTCATGCTCGCTGCCCACGCTTTTTGCACGGGAGCGGGATCAGCACTGATCTCAATGATCTCGGTGTTCAAAGCAGCGAATTTATCGTAGTTTGCGCGGAACCCGCGCACCTGGTTCAGTCAGCCACCGGTGAAGCTAGCCGGGTGAAATCCGACAACCACCGTTTTGCCTCGAAGATCGGAGAGTTTAACCTCGCCTAAGTGGCTATCCAAAGTGAAATCTGGTGCCTGAGTTCCGGGTTGAAGTGCCATGAGTCTCTCGTGCTCCGTGTATCCCTAGTTTGTTGCTATGAAGGTGGTGAGAATTCTACTCGCGATTCCAGTTCCATATGCGAATTGCGTTGCCGCCAAGATATTTATCTTGCTCCCTTGACGAAAGCCAATCGAAGCCTTCTCGCACCAACTTCAGTTCGTCGGTAAGCGACAGCCACCCATTCTCGACTCGGTGGTAGCCGGGGTAGCCAGTTCCCCACATCACTCGATCCACTCCGAACGCACCCATCGCCATCTTAATCACGTCGTGCATATCGCTGAACGGATGCTCGTCGCTTTCTGACCGATTGTGAATGTCTGAAATTTTCATCAACACGTTGTCGTGCTTCGCTAACGCCAAAACCGGTTTGTAAGCGTCCCAATCAGGAGCCATGTTCGGCTCTGGATACATCATGTGATCGATTAGCCACGTGATTCCCGGGTACTTCGCAGCAACATAATCGAGCTGATGCGCATGCTCGGGTCGATTGTGAATCTGGACAATGCCCGCGCGCTTCTCAATTTGCCTGAACATGGCGTCGTTCTCTGGTCGTTTTAGAATGTCGACTTCTGAGTAGTACTGTGGATGAAATCGAAAGCCCTGCATCTCACGTTCGTCCATCCAGTAGACAGCTTGCTCAGCATTTTTGTCGTCCAACGGATCGACCAATCCCATCGAAACGAATCGATCTGGATACTTGATCGCTGAAGCAGCGACGTACTCGTTGTCCCAAGTCGAAAATGACGTTTGAACCAGAACGGTTTTATCGACTTGGTTTGCGACCATATCTGCCAGTTGCAACTCGGCATTACCGTGTGCTTTTGGTTTCGATGTGAAGTTGGGTGCGCTCGGGCCGATAGGTGCAATCGGCGGCATCTCCCAAATGTGAACGTGGGTATCGACTGTCGTTTGGCGGCGTGGCATTCGGTGTAGCTACTCTCGGAAATCTTCTAAAAACTCGAACCCGGGCTAGCTTACCGTCCTGACAACCGAAGTGGTGAGTGATACATACCAGCTTCATGCCAATAGCTAAAGGACGATCGCAAAACCGACGAATTAATCCGGTGTCCAGCGAAGTATCGGCTTGCGTGCTGCCGTGGCTTCGTCGAGTCGGGTTACCGGCAGGTGATACGGTGCATCTAGCACGAGTTCAGGGGTCGAATCGATCTCGTCGTCGATCTGTCGCATGACCGCTATGAAGTGATCGAGCGTTTCCTTCGATTCCGATTCCGTTGGCTCAACCATCAGCGCTTCGTCAACGATCATCGGGAAGTACATGGTGGGCGCGTGAATTCCGAAGTCCAGCAAGCGTTTGGCGATATCTAGGCCAGCAACTCCACGTTTCTTCTGGCGAGTCGCAGAAAGAACCGTTTCGTGCATGCAGTACCGATCGGCTGCGAGATCATATTTATCTCGCAATTTCGCCTGAATGTAGTTCGCGCTAATGATCGCGTTCTCAGATACCGACTGCAGCCCTTCGAGTCCGAGCGCCTTGATGTAGGCGTAGGCGCGGGTAGCGATTGAGAACGATCCATGAAATCCGTTGATAGACCCTACCGACATTTCGGGAGTTGCCAGAACGTAGCCATCGTCGGTCTTCTCGGCGACAGGCTTAGGCAGGAATTTCGCCAATTCGTCAGTGACCATTACTGGCCCAGAGCCTGGTCCACCACCACCATGAGGCGTTGAGAACGTTTTGTGCAGGTTCGAATGGCAGATATCTACGCCAAGGTCGCCAAGTTTCACCAAACCAAGCAATGCGTTCAAGTTCGCACCATCGGCGTAAACAAGCCCCCCAACATCGTGAATAATCTTGGTTAGTTCGAGAATGTTTGGTTCGAATAGTCCAAGCGTGCTCGGAATTGTGAGCATGAACACGGCAGTGTTCTCGTTCGCCAACTCGCGAAGATTTTCGATATCGACGTTGCCCTGATCGTCAGATCGAACGGTGACCACGTCGAGTCCTGCCATCGCAGCCGAGGCTGGATTCGTGCCGTGTGCGGAGTCGGGAACGATTGCTACCGTGCGAGCCGAATCGCTTCGAGCGTTGTGATACGCCCGTGCAATCAACAAACCTGCGTATTCGCCTTGTGCACCAGCGAGCGGCGCAAGCGAAACTCCGGGAAGTCCGGTGATCTCGCCAAGATCGTCTTGAAGATTCTTTAGAAGCCTGATCGCACCCTGAACCGTTTCATCGGGCTGTAACGGATGAATATCGGCGAGTCCCGGCAGATTCGCCAGTTCGTCATTGATCTTCGGGTTGTACTTCATCGTGCACGACCCAAGAGGGTAGAAATTGGTGTCGATAGAGAAGTTCAGCTGGCTCAGAACCGAGAAGTATCGAATTACTTCAAGCTGCGAGACTTCTGGCAATTCAACATGATCACGCAAGAACGATGAACTAGGAAGATCCTGCGCTGGTACGTCCGACTCAGGAAGTGTGAACGCCTTACGACCTGAAACCGAGCGATCCATCAACAATCGGCGATCGATGTCACCTACGTTTGCGGAGATGGTCATGCTGAAGCCCCGATCTGACTTAGAGCTTGAACAAATTTATCGATATCGGCCCTTGAACTCGTTTCGGTCACACAAACAAGCATGCCGTTGTCCGAACGATCGGAAATATCGAGCCCGCCGATGATCTTTTTATCCAGTAAGGCGGCGTTGATTTTCGACACGGAACCCGGACAATTAACAACGAACTCATGGAAGAACGTACCACCAGAACCCAATGAGTCGACAGAAAAACCGTCAAGACGATTAATTTCCAATGCGGCGTAGTGCGCTTTTTGATAGCAGAGGCTGGCTAGGTCTTTGATGCCTTGTTTGCCGAGCGTTGCTGTGTAGACAGTGACCATCAGGCCGATCAACTGCGTACTTGTACAAATATTCGAAGTAGCCCGTTCGCGCCTAATGTGCTGCTCACGAGTTTGGAGCGTGAGCGCATATCCGGTTCGCCCCTTCGTATCGGTAGTTCGACCAATAATTCGACCCGGCATCTGGCGTATGTGTGCCTTTTTGCAGGCGAACAGTCCAACGTACGGACCTCCGAACGCCATTGGCACGCCGAGCGGCTGTCCTTCGGCTGTCACTATGTCTACGTCGAACTCACCGGGAGCCTTGAACATGCCAAGCGCCGTCGGGTTCACGTGCACGACCGAGAGTGCGCCGTTTGCGTGTGCGAGATTGGTTAGTCGTTCGACGTCTTCGATCTCGCCAAAGAAGTTCGGACTTTGAACACCGATACATGCGATATCATCGGGAATTTCAGTTGCGTCGGGTGAAATTTCAACGATATCTATGCCCTGATACATCGAGTACGCTAGAAGCGTGTTTGGCAACCGTTGATCGGACGTCGAGAGCACTCCGATTTTCGTGCGTTTCGTAACCCGAGACGCCATCAGGCATGCCTCGGCGAACGCCGTTGGGCCGTCGTACATTCCAGCGTTGGCAACTTCCATACCGGTTAGCTGACAAATGACCGTCTGAAACTCGAATCCAACCTGCAAAGTACCTTGAGCAGCCTCTGGCTGGTAAGGCGTATAGGCAGTAACGAACTCGCCGCGCTGGAGAATCGAACGCACGGTCGACGGAATGTAGTGACTGTACGATCCAGCACCCAAAAACGATATATATCCAGCCGACGCCGAAGCGTTTTCGGCTGCTATCGATCCGAATACGGTCGAAAGCTCTTGCTCGGAAAGTCCGGCATCAAGATTCAGGTCTGGGTGCCTGTGTTCAACAGGAATATCGCCAAGAAGGCCGTCGAGAGAATCGACGCCGATCACGTCGAGCATTTCTGCTCGCTCAGAATCGGTGGATGGGATGTACGGGTGGTTTACGGAGGTGTTGACAGATGAAGCCATTGAAGTCGTCGTTACTCCAACGTTGTCTGGTAGGTGGCGGAATCCATAAGTTCGTCGAGTTGCGAAGCATCGGCGAGTTCGACTTTGATTAGCCAGCCCGTTCCGTACGGCTCTTCGTTCACTACTTCAGGCGAGTCGGTAGCGGCGGCGTTTACTTCAACGATTTTGCCACCAACTGGTGAGAAGAGATCGCTCACAGCTTTTACAGATTCGATTTCGCCGAATTTTGCGAACTGTGCAACGTCGGTACCGGCTTCAGGAAGATCTACGAACACGACATCGCCGAGTGATTCCTGTGCGAATACGGTTACGCCGACTTCAGCGATGTTGCCGTTCATTCGCACCCATTCGTGCTCTTTTGAATATTTGAGATCTTCCGGGTACATGTGCGTTCACATTCCTATCGTTATTATTTGGCTTTGACCGGCCATTTTTAGACCAAATTCGTTACCAGTAAACCAGCTGTTCGATCCATCCCCTAGCTGCGTTTGTAAAAAGGCATATCAACAATTTCTGCTTCAACAGACCGCCCTCGAACATCGATGATGATCTTGGTTCCAGTCGCAGAGTACTTTTGCTCAACGTATCCCATGCCAATACCACCGTCAACAGTAGGCGAATGGGTGCCTGATGTCACCATTCCGATTACGTTCGATTCATCGATGTTACTTGAGTTAGATTCGTGGATATTTAGACCCGCTCTCGGGATGCCCCGACCGGTCATTTTAAAACCGACCAGCGCCCGCGCCGTTTCCGTCGCTGAAATGCGCTTTAGAGCTGCGCCGGCGATCGAGTTTGGAGCCTCAAAATAGGCGAATCTGCCGAATCCAGCTTCGAACGGATTAGTTTCGGTAGACAGATCGTTGCCGTTTAGAGGCAGACCCGCCTCTAAACGAAGCACGTCTCGCGCACCGAGACCGGCTTCGACAGCTCCCGCTTCGCGAAGCACGTTCCACAACTTTTCGCCTTGGTCGGCAGGCACGATTATTTCGAATCCGTCTTCGCCTGTGTAGCCGGTTCTTGCGAGAGTGGCTGAGATGCCAGCGACCATCGCACTGCCAATTCGGAATCGCCTGATACCTGATGCCTCGCCGTTCGACAGTGCGTCTATGATTTCGACAGCCTTTGGACCTTGAATGGCGATCATGGCGGTTTCGTTGGTCACGATTTTCATCGTGAATCCGGTGGATTTTTCAACCAGCGGGTTTATCCATTCCATGTCGATATCGGCGTTGCCAGCATTGATCACCAATAGGTAACTTTGGTCGCCTGTACGGTAAATCATGGCGTCGTCGATAATGCCGCCATCTTCGTTGCAAATGAAGTTGTACTTGCCGCGGCCTATCTTCAGTGCTGGCAAATTTGCGGAAAGAAACGAACTCAAGAACGACTCAGCGTTTTCGCCTTCGAATTCGAGTCGACCCATGTGCGAAACGTCGAAGATTCCAGCTACGTTTCGCACTGCGTTAATTTCGGCAATTATGCCGTCGGCGTACTGTACCGGCATGTCCCATCCGCCGAACGGAACCATCTTGGCGTTCGATTCGACGTGTGTTGAGTGAAGGACGGTTTTCTTAAGAATTTGGTCTTGTGATTCGTCGCTCAACATCAACTCCGGTAGCTCGATCGTTAGATCAACTCAGCCCACTAATTACACCGTGCAAACCTGTCCGAGCTCGATCCAATTTGCCGGCGTATCAAATCTTAACCTGAATCGACAAAGAACGGTCGGACGAATTCAGGCACAACAAACGATTATGGCTCGTCACTAAACATCTGTTCCCACGTTGGCATTTCGCCTGGCTGTGGTTGGGTAGAAGAAACGAACGGATTGCTTGCTCGAAGTAGCCTTGCGTGATCTGCGGCCGAATCGTTCAGCGTTGGGGCATTGTGACCGCGAGTGAGCGGCACACCACCAACGACTCCCGTCAACGACCGTAGGCGCTCTCCGTCGTCAACAGCAGCTCGGGAATGAACCGCAACCCTGAAACGACCAAGCCCTTCAGGATCGATCAACGATCCAATCCCGGCGAGGTCTTCTTGAACCTCAGTTCCGGATATATTTCCAGTCGTAGCTCGGTCGTTCACTTCACTGAGAAAACCGTCGATACCCACGTTCGATAAAAACTCTTGCTGTGAAGGTTTTCCGATCCGCTGAATGCCCATAACCATCAGCATGTGATCGACCGCTGTGAAATCGACGTGAGCCGTGATGTCTTGCTTACCAATACGGCTCAGAGGATTCTGACCAAGAGTGTGCTGGTAGTAGCAGCGCAGTGATCCATCGGCGCGGGTTGGTTTATACAACTCAGGCCGCTCGTAGCCGTAATCGATAGTCATGACGTATCCACGTTCGAGAGTCGCAGCAACCGAATCGGCCCAGTAGCCGAGGCGTAGGTTCACTTCACCTCGATAGAACTCTGGCAGCGAACCTAAAAACGGATCCACACGTCCGGCAATCTCAGGCTCGCTCAAGTCGCCTAGCGATTCCACGAATTCTCCATCTCGATAATCGACGAATATTTCTCGAACTTCGCCGTTCTGAATCACGAATCGATTCACCGGGTGAGCATCGAGCATCTCATTCGAAATCACGCATCCGGTGATTCCAATCGGCAGTGCTGAGTTGTCGCTAACGGAATCGGCTCCGGCAGAGGGTGATAGGTCGGTGGCAACGTATGACATTGCTTTGGCGAATTCCGGCAGTTCACGTTTAACGTACTCGGTTATATCTGATTGCAGTACGCCATCGCCAGCACCCATTTCGACCACTGTGAATTCGTCGGGAGTTCCGAGATTTCGCCACATTTCTTCTAGCTGAAGTGCCAGAAGCGCGCCAAATGCAGGGTGACTCGATGGGCTGGTGAAGTAGTCGCCGTCGGTGCCAACTGGCGTTGAGCCGGGATGCCGACGCCTACTTGGATAGTAGCCGTGTTGCTCATCGTAGAGAGCAGCATCCATGAACGCCTCGAACGTGATCGGTCCGTACTGAGCGATGTGCTCGATCAGCCGCAGTTCAAGTGCGTTATGAATTGGTGTCGTGGTCATGCTATGAGCGATATGTGCGCGTTGTCATGCTGAACTTGATTCAGTATCGCGTTCACGTGGACATAATTGCCACGTCGTCCAACTCCTCGTAATGACAAAACTACGAGCGGGAGCACCCTGTCCGGCCCCCTTCCTTCGGGAAGGGGTTAGGGGGATGGGTAGATTGCAGCTAGGAGCCGAGTCATCCGATGACGACCGCGACTAACGAGACGCCCGGAGCTAACGAAAACGACTAACGCTCTGCGATAGGAACGTACTGGAGGTCGTGTTCGCCTGTGTACTGAAGTAGAGGCCTAATCAGAATGTTGTGGCGGAACTGCTCAACAACTTGAATCGTCCAGCCAGGAATTCGACCAACCGCGAAGATCGGTACGAACAGATCCTGAGGAACACCGTTTAGGTAGTAGATAACACCAGCAAAGAAGTCGACGTTCACGTGAATTCCGCGGCGAGCGTATGGCTGCATTGCCTCGACTACTGCTTCGAGGATTTGGTACCACTCTGGTTGGCCCATCTCTTCGCTGAGTTTCTTCACACCGGCTCGCAAATGGCCAGCTCGTGGGTCTTCTGCCTTGTAGACACGGTGACCGAATCCCATTACTCGTTCGCGGTTCGAAAGCAGGTTTTTTACATAGTCGGCAGCGTTTTCTGGCTTACCAATTTCTTTCGCCATCTGCATAACGTTCTCGGCGGCTCCACCGTGAGATGGTCCTGAGAGAGCAGCGATTCCCGCCGTTACCGCACCGTGAATGTCGGCGGCTGTTCCGGCTACTACTCGTGCAGTGAAGGCTGAAGCGTTCGAGCCGTGATCGGCATGAAGAACAAAGTCTTTGTCCATCAACTCAGCTGTAGCCGCACTCGGCTCGTCGCCGTTTAGCATGTACAGGAAGTTACCTGCGTGATTCAGAACCGTGCTTGGCTTGATCGGGTCTTTACCCTGGCGGATATTATGGTGCGCCATAACGATCGAAGGAACCTGCGAAGTGAGGCGGTTACCTTTGCGGATCGTTGCTTCAGGAGAATTATCGTTGCGATCTTCGTCAAACGAAGCGAGCGCAGAAACGGCAGTTCGAAGCGCATCCATTGGGTGCGAGTCTTTTACCAGTTCTAGAACATCGAAAACCTGCTCAGGAAGCTCTCGGGCAGCCTTAAGCTCTGCGTCGAAATCATTGAGTTCAGCCTGAGTCGGAAGCTTGCCGTGAATTAGCAGGTAGCCCGTCTCTTCAAACGTCGAATGCTCGGCGAGTTGGTTGATGTTGTAGCCCCGGTATTCCAGAACACCATTTTTTCCATCGATGAAAGTCGTTGCACTCCTGTCGAAGTAAACGCCAGTTAGTCCTCGATGTATCGTGATGTCGTCAGATGTCATTTGGGGTCATTGATCCATAGTGACATCCGCGAGGATGCCACGCTCTGAAAATATTCGCTCTAAAAACTACGCGAGGTGCACGGTTCAATCGTCATCATTTCAGATGGCGCGCTGAACGCGTAACAGCAGTTCGAGGCTACACTGCGTCTAATAGGTCGTCAAATTGACGACCTATTAGATTTTGTGAGTTTTTTCTGTTGAATTTCGTACGTGAACCGCTCGGTTATGAGCGTTCTTCGATTTGCTTGAGGAACTTGTCGACGACTTCATCAACTGTCATAGGATCAAGGTTCTCGCCGGTACGTGTTCGCACTGCGACAGTTCCAGCTTCGATTTCCTTATCGCCTGCCACAAGCATGTAAGGCACCTTTTGCAGCTGTGCCTGTCTGATTTTCGAGTTCATTCGATCGTTCGAGTCATCGACGCTCACTCGAATTCCGGCTGCCTTCAGCTTTACACCAACTTCGTTGCAGAAGTCGATGTGGCGGTCGGCAATCGGAACTACTACGACCTGCACCGGAGCCATCCAAAGCGGGAACGCTCCCGAAAGGTGCTCTATGAGCACACCCAAGAATCGTTCGAGCGATCCGTACATAGCACGGTGAACAACTACCGGACGCTGACGAGTTCCGTCTTCAGCTGCATATTCCATGTCGAAGCGTTCAGGCAGCGAAAAGTCGAGCTGAACAGTTCCAAGCTGCCAGTCTCGACCGATAGCGTCTGGAACGAAAATATCGATCTTTGGCCCGTAGAAAGCGCCTTCACCAGCTTCTGATGTGTACTCAACACCTGAAGTATCGAGTAACTCAGTGAGGGCTTTTTCCGCGGTGTCCCACATTTCGTCAGTTCCGACACGTTTTTCAGGTCGGAGCGAAAGTTCGAGTCGGTAGCTGTCGAATCCGAGTGTGTCGTACGCCTCACTCAGCATCTTAAGGAATGAGTTGATCTCATCACCGATCTGATCGAGAGTGCAGAAGATGTGAGCATCGTCCTGTACGAACGAACGCACACGAGTCAGACCGTGCGTTACTCCTGAACGTTCGTTGCGGTGCAGACGACCAAAGTCGGCTAATCGCATCGGAAGCTCACGGTAGCTGTGCGAGTCGGCGAGGTAGAGCATGGCAGCGGCAGGACAGTTCATTGGCTTTACGCCAAATTCCCGTTCATCGACGTCAACAAAGTACATGTTCTCTGAGTACGCATCGAGGTGACCCGAGCGTTTCCAAAGCTCAGTGTTGAATATCTGGGGAGTCATCACTTCCTGATAGCCGTACTTGACGTAAAGCTCTTTGACGTAATCGATCAGGCTGTTCATGACCTGGGCGCCCTTGGGCAGGAAGAACGGGCTGGCAGGCGCGATCGGATCGAAGAAGAATAGTCCGAGCGTTCGACCCAACTTGCGGTGATCGCGCTTTTCAGCTTCGTCGACTCGCTTCAGATAGTCTTTCTGAGCATCGCGAGATTCCCAGGCAGTTCCGTAAATACGCTGCAACATTACGTTGTTTTCGTTACCGCGCCAGTAAGCACCAGCAGCCGAAAGCAGCTTGTACGCCTTGATGTCACCCGTTCGATCCATGTGACCACCGCGGCAGAGGTCTTCAAACGCACCATCGGAGTGGCTACAGAACGTGACTCGCTCGTGGGCTGGAATTCCCTGAAGAATTTCTACTTTGTATTCATTGTCTTTCACCAACTCAAGCGCTTCATCGCGGCTGGTTTCGCGTTCAACGAATTCTGTATTTGCTCTGATCGAATCGCGCATTTCCAATTCGATCTTTTTTAGATCGTCGGGAGTGAATGGTTCTGGAACTGCAAAGTCGTAGTAGAACCCATCTTCGATCGGGGGCCCGATCGTCAGTTGAGCTTCTGGGAATAGTTTGGTTACGGCTTCAGCGAGTACGTGTGCTGCCGAGTGACGCAGTCGATCGCGGTGATTTTGCTTTTCAGCGGGTGATAGGTCTTTGAATTTAATTCTGTCTGCCATGGCAATAGGCTCCAAAAAATCGAAACGCTAGATAGAAGTGATCCGGTGTTTCGGTATGCAAATCGTGATACGCGAAGAATTGTCGATAGTCACGAATAAGTAGTGAGTTGCGCAGGAATGAGGGCACGGCGCCGAGCCTTGAATGGCGTGGGGGCGGCATGCCTACGTAGTGGCCGTGCTGCGCCCAGGCGATGGGCTGCACTCCGGTATGCCGCGTTCAACCTGGATGCTCAACTCGCTTGAGGCGAGCATTGCAGTTAGCTGTATGTGCGACTTATTGCTCATGAAATATGTTCTATCTACTAGAAGTAGATGATGTGGTGGGCGGTACAGGATTTGAACCTGTGACCTCGTCGATGTCAACGACGCGCTCTAGCCAACTGAGCTAACCGCCCGCAAAACGTTTTGCCTAGTACAACAAGTGCATTTGGTAGAACCCTAATTTTATATGAAAACCAGTCCAGTGACGCTATACCCAATTACACGCATTTTCGACGAAGTTGGGAAGATGGCAATCAGCACTAGTGCTGGCGCTAATGACTCGACAAATGCTTCTTTAGACATGTTGGCTGTGACATCAATGAATCACTTTGCTACAAAAAAAGTTTCCAAAAACACGTAGCCCCCGGCAAAAAATGCCGAGGGCTAAGAAATTATTCGTTCAAAACTAAGCGATACGAACTACTCTGCCGAGCTATCGCCTTCGCTAGGTTCACCGTCATCTACAAACTGTGGTGCATGTTCAACGTTCTCTTCAGCCGTCGATGTCGATGCACGAAGAGCCTCAGCCGCTCGTGCTGCGTCACCATCGCCAGATTCAGACGAATCGCTTCGAGCGCTAGCAGGATCGGTCATAGCCGTAACTGCTGCAAGAAGACCACCATCGTCCTTAAGAGCATCGATCGAAGAAACCGCTGCAGATGCAGTTACTACTAAGTCCGCATCAGCAGGATGACTTGCCTCGGCACCAACTCCGACCAGTTCGCCCCCACCGAAAGACGCGAGAGCTTCTTCAAACGTTGGAGGAGATTGTGTGAAGCCTGTAAGTCGACCAGCTTGTCCTTCGCCTTCCTCCACGCCGAGTCGCTCACGACCTTCTTGCGTTTGATCCAATCGAGCTGGAATCAAACGTCCGATGATCACGTTTTCCTTCAAACCGTTCAAGCGGTCGACAGAACCGTTTACAGCGGCCTCTGTCAGCACTCGAGCGGTTTCCTGGAACGATGCCGCTGCCAAGAAACTCTGGGTATTGAGGGAGGCCCTCGTTACACCAAGAAGAACCGGGCTTGCGGTTGCGGGTTCGCCGCCTCCAGCCAGCATGTTGTTGTTAGCAAATTCGTAATCGTGTCGGTCGACCAATTCACCCGGCAGTAAATCGCTGTGCCCCGGGTTATCGACTCGAACCTTACGCATCATCTGTCGAACGATCACTTCAATGTGCTTGTCATGCAACTGCACACCCTGTGATCGGTAAACAGCCTGAACTTCGTCAACTAAGTAACGCTGTACAGCAGCTTGGCCTTCAATTCGCAGAATGTCCTGCGGGTTCTTAGGTCCGTCTGTAAGCGATGCACCCGGCTGAATCATCTCGCCATCGACTACGGAAATTTCCGATGCAGCTGGAACAACGTACTCACGTTCGTCAGTCTCGTCCCAAGTGATTCGAACAACAGTCTTAGTCACTTGGACAGTACCGGCGACCGGGGCAAATATCTCCTCTTCGAGTTCATCACCGTAGCCAGCCTTGACGGCCGCTACCATAGCTGTTTTCTTCACAGAAAGAACTGCTTCACCCGCGTCGACCCAGTCACCCGTTTTCACGGTCTGGCGGTGAGTATCAGGAATGTCCATCTCTTCTGAGTATTCCTCAGTCGAAATAACCCTGACGACACGGCCTTCTGGCAGCTGAGCAAGTTCAACCTTGCCACCAATTTCCGACAGAATCGCCATGCCTTTTGGCTGTCGTGCTTCGAACAATTCAACAACACGAGGTAGACCGGACGTAATGTCTTTTCCGGCGATACCACCAGTGTGGAACGTTCTCATGGTGAGCTGTGTTCCAGGCTCACCAATCGATTGAGCAGCGATGATTCCGACAGCCTCACCCATCAGGGCAGGCACACCGGTAGCAAGTGATGCTCCGTAGCACTTCTGAGAAATTCCACGTTGAGTCGTGCTGGAAAGCGGTGAGAATACCCACGCTTCTTGCACGTTCGCCGCGGTAATAGCCGCTGCTATCGGACGAGTGACTAGGTCATTTCGATCAGCAATAACTTCGCCCGTTTCAGGGTTAACAATTGGTTCAGACAAGTATCGAGTCACAATACGGTCGGCAAGCGGTGCCTGAATGCCTTTCGGGTCATGACTAATCATGATGCCCTGCGCTCCCGGGTCATTTTCAGTCGTGATAATCACGTCCTGTGCAACGTCAGCGAGTCGTCGAGTTAGGTAACCCGAGTCAGCTGTTCGCAGAGCGGTGTCGGCAAGACCCTTTCGAGCTCCGTGAGTCGAAATGAAGTACTCAAGAACCGATAGACCTTCAGCAAAGCTGGAGCGAATCGGCATCTCAATAATTCTACCCTTAGGGTCTGACATCAATCCTCTCATGCCAGCCATCTGTTTGATCTGAGCGATGTTACCTTTCGCCCCAGAGTTGGCCATCGTAAAGATACCGCCGTAGTTAGGCAGAGTGTCTTCCACTGCTTTAGTCATCTTTTCCGAAACATCAGTCCAGATTTCTACAGATGCACGATATCGTTCTGGCTCTGTGATCAAACCTTCAAGGTACTGGTCTTCGAGCTTGGAGATTTTTGTGTCAGCAGCAGAAAGCAGTGACTGCTTCTGTGGCGGAATAACAATGTCCCTCATAGCGATCGTCGTACCAGACTGCGTCGCGAACTTGAATCCAAGTTCCTTGATCTGGTCGAGCATCTTCGCAGTTTCCTGGTTTCCGTGCTCATTCACAACTTCAGATACAAGCGCCTCTATGGCACTACGATCGAAGAGAATGTTGCGAAAATCCATGATGTCTGGAAGTGCACGGTTGAAGATGATTCGACCAACAGTCGTCTCTATCCACTCGCCGTTATCGTCACGAACCTTGATCAACTCTCGGAGCTTCACACGCTCGATATTGTGTGAAAAACGTGCGTCTTCAAAGTTTGCATAAGTCTTGTACTTAGCATTGCCGTCTTCATTGTGCTCAACTGGAGTCAAGGCTTCGCTGTCGAGGCCGGTCAGGTAGTACATACCAAGAACCATGTCGAGAGTCGGCGAAACGATCGGGAAACCCGAGCTTGGAGCAAGCATGTTGTTCGTCGAAAGCATAAGACGCTGTGCTTCGTTTACTGCTTCACGCGAAAGCGGTACGTGCACAGCCATCTGGTCACCATCGAAGTCCGCGTTGAACGCAGTACAAACGAGTGGGTGAATCTGAATAGCAGAACCATCGACTAATACCGGCTGGAAAGCCTGAATACCTAGTCGGTGAAGAGTAGGAGCACGGTTAAGCATTACCGGATGGTTCTGAATAACTTCTTCGAGAAGATCCCAGATTTCCGGACGAGCACGCTCAGTCATTCGCTTTGCGCTCTTAATGTTGTGGGCATAGCCCTTCACAACAAGTGCGTTCATAACGAACGGCTTGAAAAGTTCGAGAGCCATCTTCTTAGGAAGACCACACTCGTACATCTTCAACGTTGGTCCAGAAATAATGACCGAGCGTCCACTGTAGTCAACTCGCTTACCGAGAAGGTTCTGGCGGAATCGACCCTGCTTACCACGCAGCAAGTCGGTTAGAGACTTGAGCTTGTGGTTGTGGCTGCCCTGAATAGCGCGACCACGGCGACCGTTGTCGATAAGTGCGTCAACGGCTTCCTGTAGCATTCGCTTTTCGTTACGAATGATGATGTCTGGAGCCTGTAGATCGATGAGGTGCTTCAACCGGTTATTTCGGTTGATAACTCGTCGGTACAAGTCGTTCAGGTCGCTGGTAGCAAATCGCCCACCATCGAGCTGAACCATAGGGTGTAGTTCTGGCGGGAGTACCGGCAGAACCGTAAGAACCATCCACTCGGCTTTGTTTCCGCTCTTGCGGAAGGCTTCAACAACACGGAGTCGCTTGATTGCCTTCTTGCGGCGCTGGCCAGATGTGTTTCGAACCTGATCCTGAAGATCTACTCGAACTGCGTCGAGATCTGTGTTCTGCAGAATCTCCAAAACAGACTCAGCACCCATCGAAGCCTTGAATACTTGTCCGAACTTGTCGCGTAGCTCACGGAAGCGGGCTTCGGTCAGTAGATCCATTACTCGAATAGACTCAAGATCGTCGATCTTGTCCTGTACGTCGGACTCGACCATCGCCTTCTGTTCTTCGGTAATTTCAGCCAGCTTAGTAGAAGCAGCTTCTCCTTTAAAGCTAGCAATTTCGGATTGGTGAATTGCTATCTGTTCCGCAGCCTCTTTTTCAGCCTTAGTAGTCTGTGCCTTTGTGGGCTTTTTCTTAGGCTTGTCGGCGTTCGCGAATTCTTGAGCGATGCGTTCGGCTTCTATTCGTTGTTCGAACAGTGTCTGCATGGTCGAAGCCAGAGTTGACTCTACTTCGCTACCAGCAAGACTTTCCGTTAGATCTTCGCTAAGGCGGTTGACTTCTGCATCACGGTAAGCTTCCAGCTGCTCAATAGCGTTCTGGCGGGCCATGTTGTCGACTGAAGTGACTACGTATTGCGCAAAGTAGAGAACTCGTTCTAGATTTCGAGGAGAAAGGTCAAGAAGAAGACCAAGCCGAGAAGGCGTGCCCTTCGAGAACCAGATGTGAGCTACAGGCGCAGCAAGCTTGACGTGACCCATACGTTCACGGCGAACCTTGGAACGCGCAATTTCTACACCACAACGGTCGCAAATAACGCCTTTGTAGCGGATTTTCTTATACTTACCGCAATAGCATTCCCAGTCCTTAGTAGGACCGAAGATGCGCTCACAAAACAGGCCATCTTTTTCCGGCCGCAGCGTGCGGTAGTTAATCGTCTCTGGCTTGGTCACTTCTCCGTACGACCAAGCTCGAATCTGCTCTGGTGATGCCAGTGAGATTCTGATTGCGTTGAAATCGGCGCCCGACTGAGTCATATGTAGCCGTTTCCTTCACCTTCTCGAGGTTTCCCTCGTGGGCGGTTAACCCTATGTAGTAGAGCTGACTAGCTAAGTCAGCAAATTGAGTTATCCCTATGAGCATGATATGAAGCTCATAGGGACGATATTTGTTTTGTTAGTTCTCTTCGTCTTCAACACCAAGAATTTCATCATTGGTATCGTCTGACTCTTCAGAGGCGAGAGATTGAAGCGAGTTTTCAGTTGGCCGATCGGATTCGTCGTCACCGGACGAATCTTCAGCGTCAGAATATTCTTCATCGGAATCATCGTCTTCAACAATTGCGTCAACCAGCTCGTCACCTATCGACAATTCTTCAATGTCTAGAGCATCGAAAGGTTCATCGTTGAGATCATTCCAATCTAACGGTGCACCGAGCGTTGCCGACATTTCTTGAGCCTGAGTCTGAACCTGGGTGAATCGTTCGATGTCTTCGTTCAGAAGCTCGACCGATAGTCCAAGTCCCTGAAGTTCCTTCAGCAAAACGTGGAATGACTCAGGAACACCCGGCTGGATGACCTCTTCACCCTTCACGATCGCTTCATAAGTCTTAACGCGCCCGATCACATCGTCAGATTTGATCGTCAGCATCTCTTGCAGCGTGAAAGCTGCCGAGTACGCCTCCAGTGCCCAAACTTCCATTTCACCGAATCGCTGTCCACCGAACTGAGCTTTACCACCAAGCGGTTGCTGTGTGATGAGTGAGTAAGGTCCGGTTGAACGAGCATGAATCTTGTCTTGAACAAGGTGAATAAGCTTCAGCATGTAAACGTTACCGACAGTAATCGGTGCGTCGTACGGCAGACCCGTTCGACCGTCCATTAATACCTGCTTACCGAAAATAGGGGCAGAGAGATTTCGCTCTCGCGATACCTTCAATGACTCCTGCATGAGCTCTGAAGGCTTCAAGTGTTCAGTTTCGACTCCAGCATTTTCTTTCATCCAAATTCGCAAGCAGGCATCGCGAGCCACACCTCTGTTCGACTGTGCATCACTCCAGAGTCGGTCACGGTCGAAACCGCGCTCCTCTAAGTACGCATCAACCTTGGCCCAGTCGATATCACTCGAATCCAACTCACGGTGATCCTTGGCATGCGACTCTGTAACGAACCAAGCACGTGCTAGCTGGTCTTCGATAACGCTCTCCTGTGCGCTGTCGAAGACCGGGGTTCGAGCGTGGAAGCCCAACGTGTTCGCGCCCCAACCCAAATGAGTTTCGAGCAGCTGCCCCAAGTTCATTCGAGAAGGAACACCAATCGGGTTCAGAATAATGTCGAGCGGAGTACCGTCTGCCAGGAACGGCATATCCTCCCTTGGAAGAATCTTCGAAACAACACCCTTGTTACCGTGCCGACCAGCCATCTTGTCACCCTGGTTGATCTTTCGTGTGTGGGCAACCCAAACACGAACGGTCTTAGTGACACCAGGCTGCATTTGATCGCCGTTTTCCTTGGTAAGGATACGTACATCGATAACCTTGCCGTGCTGACCGTGCGGAACTCGGAGGCTCGTGTCTTTTACGTCACGTGCCTTCTCACCGAAGATAGCCCGCAAGAGCTTTTCTTCAGCAGTTAGTTCGGTTTCACCCTTAGGAGTGATTTTTCCAACCAGAATGTCACCAGGTGTTACCCAAGCGCCAATTCGAACGATTCCCTCTTCGTCGAGGTCACGAAGACTCTCTTCACCGACGTTGGGAATGTCACGGGTAATTTCTTCAGGCCCAAGCTTCGTATCTCGAGCTTCAACCTCGTGTTTGTCGATGTGAATCGACGTGTATCGGTCGTCCTTTACGAGGTCTTCGTTAAGGATGATCGCATCTTCATAGTTATAACCATCGAAGGTCATGAAACCAATAAGAAGGTTCTGTCCCAGCGCCAGCTCACCGTTGTCCGTAGATGAACTGTCAGCAAGAGGAGAACCAGGAATTACCTTGTCGCCCTTGTGGACGATCGGGCGCTGGTTAATCGAGGTTCCCTGATTCGATCGACGGAACTTAGTCAGTGGGTACTCGGTAGTCTCACCGTCTTCACTGAGAATCTTTACGTAATCGCTAGTAGATTCCGAAACGACGCCGTCGGTTTCAGACATCACTACCTGACCGGAGTCGGTAGCAATTCGCCATTCCATGCCAGTACCAACGAGTGGTGCTTGTGGCTTGATTAGCGGCACCGCCTGACGTTGCATGTTCGACCCCATTAAGGCTCGGTTAGCGTCATCATGCTCAAGGAACGGAATCAACGATGTCGAGATACTAACGATCTGCATCGGCGATATGTCGAGATAGTTTACGTCGTCGGGATGAACGTATGTGTACGATTCACTACCGCCCTGCCGAACCTCAACGAGATCCGTCGTAATCTGACCCTTGGCGTCCATTGGCGTAGTTGCCTGCCCAATGGTGTTCACCTCTTCGTCGTCGGCCGACAGGTAATCACTGTCACCTTCCAAAGACGTCACATACGCCTGAACTCTTACTTCGCGTGCAGGGAGAGCATTGACAACTTCACCGATAGGAATGGTGATCGCCTTACCAGCTTCTGTGACAACCTTGCCGGAGTCGTCGACGATGTCTTCAAGCGGAATTCGACCCTGAATGTCAGGGTTATCACTCGACATCGACCGAAGAATCTTTCGGTACGGAGTCTCAATGAATCCGTAGTCGTTTAGCCGTGCATAACTTGAAAGCGAACCTAGAAGACCAATATTCGGGCCTTCTGGAGTTTCAATTGGGCAGATCCGACCGTAGTGAGATGCATGTACGTCACGTACATCGAATCCAGCACGCTCTCGTGAAAGTCCTCCAGGTCCAAGAGCCGATAGGCGGCGCTTATGAGTCAATTCGGCAAGCGGGTTGGTCTGGTCCATGAACTGCGAAAGCTGAGATCCACCAAAGAATTCACGAACTGCCGCAACAACTGGCCTGATGTTGATCAGAGCAGCAGGAGTTGTGGTCGACGGGTCCATCTGAGTGGTCATGCGTTCTTTTACAACGCGTTCCATTCGCAGAAGACCAACACGAAGTTGGTTCTGAATCAGCTCACCAACGGCTCGCACTCGTCGGTTACCCAGATGGTCGATGTCGTCATTCGAAGCTCGACCATTGTTGATGTTGATCATCCGTCGAACAAGCTCGACGATGTCGTTCTTAGTAAGAGTTCGAGTTGCCTCGTCAAGACTCAACCGGCGGTTGAGCTTGTAACGGCCTACACGACCGAGGTCGTATTTACGATCGTTGAAGAACAAGTTATCGATGAGCTCTCGTGCGTTTTCGACACTTGGCGGCTCGCCAGGGCGGAGCCGACGGTAGAACTCGAGAAGCGCTTCTTCTTGAGTAGACGCTGCGGTGTCCTTGGCAAGTGTGGCCTGCATAAAATTGTGAACAGGGTCATCATCGACGTCCGAGACAAGACCAAGGATTTCTTCGTCAGTTTCCCAGCCAAGTGCTCGGAGTAGCGTCGAAATTGGGGCTTTGCGCTTTCGATCGACTTTAACCGACAGCAAGTCCTTGTTGCTGGTCTCAAGCTCGACCCATGCCCCTCGGTAAGGAATAAGCTTGGCGCTACAAAGCTTGCGCCCCGTTGCGGGATCGGACTTGGTTGTGAAATACGCACCCGGCGATCGCACCAACTGTGATACGACAACACGTTCAGCACCGTTGATAACGAATGTACCGTTGGGAGTCATCATAGGTATATCGCCGAAGAACAACGTCTGCTCTTTGACTTCACCTGTCTCTTTGATAAGAAGCTGAACTGTGATGTAGAGCGGTGCAGAATACGTGATTTCACGCTTCCTGCATTCACGCTCAGTATTCTTTGGCTCACGAACCTCGTGACTGAGGAACTTGAGATCGAAGCGCCCACCCGAGAAATCCTCTACAGGAGTAATTTCTCCGAGAAGGTCTTTTATCCCCTCGGTCTTAAGCCATTCAAATGAATTGACTTGGACTTGAACCAGACTTGGAACGTCAACATTGTTTGCAATGCTGTTGAAGCCTTTGTAACCGGGCTGCTCTGATGGAGCCAACCGACGATCAGCGATGACCATGCACACACACTCCCACAATTAAGGGTGATGAAAGGTGGATTACACGCGTGTAAGGAAAAAAACCTCAAACGCGAAGAGACCGAAGTACGCGCAGGGCTACCGCACGTGCTTTCGGTGTTTTGGGGATTTAAAAAATATGAACCAGAACGAGACGAAAAGAGATGGACATTTCTCTGACAGCCTCGAATTTTAGCCGTACTCCATCCCAACTGTCAATGCAAGTATTAAGAGAGATTGTTGATTCGACACGCCTATTTAGCCGCATATTGCCAATAACTACCCGAAATTAAGCCTGCCCTCAGTTCGTAATTCATTAATCGGAACGGCGCGCTAATAGTAGAGATACGCTTCAGATACTTGACTAAAACATCTTAATTTAAAAAAATGTAACTTAACGGTCAGGAAAAATTAACTCTCGCTGCGAGAGACAGTTCGAATTTGGTGAACTGTGATGTTGAAGACCATCACAAAAGAAATTGCGCTAATTGCGGCTTGCTACCTAGCGTTCGCACTTGTGAAGAATCTAACCGATCCATCACCCGTGTTCAAGGCCGTTTCGAATGGCTGGAGCGTCCTCAGACTTGAAGATGCCCTCGCTATCCATTTCGAATCGCTCATACAGCAAGTTATCGGTCGCATTTCGCACAGTGCGGTAGTCGTTACAACGTACTTCTACGCTGCCGGTATGTGGGCTGGGCTAATCGCAACTGCAATATTTGTGTTCGCCAAAGATCGCAGCGCTTATATCGATCTCAGAAGAACGTTCGTTGTTTCGATGATCTTAGGCGCCATCGTATTTGCGGTGTTCCCCCTCGCACCACCTCGGTTCATGCCCGGACTTGGAATGACCGACACTGTGACATTGCTTGGCCTCGACCCCGCAGCTCATTCAGATTCAACGATTAGCTACAACCGGTTCGCCGCTATGCCGAGCCTCCACTACGCTTGGGCGCTGCTTGTGATGATCGGTATGTTCAAGGCTGGCGGCACTTGGCTAAAAGTCAGCGGTGTTATCTACCAAGCCCTAATGTTCATTGCGATCATCGCAACTGCAAACCACTACGTTCTCGACGCTGTGGCCGGAGCGATCCTATTGGTGACCGCCATCTACATTAATCGATGGTGGAGCAACCACGAATATAAATTAGGCGGGTGGAAGACCAATCAAGTCAACCGTCTCCGGGAGCTCGAACAGGCATGGGGAAATCGGGTCGGCGGTATACAAGCACCCGATCTTCGGCAGCAGTTTTTCTCCGGATTCATTCTTAGGGGCGGGTACGCCGAACGATCGACTCTGTCGAAGATATCCAGTGCTCAATATCCGCTTCCAGTCGCGAACGTTCAGAAGTCATTCCGCCCCGAACTCAACAACCTGAGCCTCGTACTGAACTGACCCTTCGTTTTGACGCGCCTGAATTTCAGGCAGCCAATGACTTTTGATGTACGCCAGAACCTGCATCACTTGCTCGCCGGTCAGATCACCTCGGAATGCCGGCATCACAGTCGCTAACGGTGGCTTGTCGAGAATCC
>Ga0209043_1000152_pt1 | contig 44644 bp, 20 predicted proteins | sample SaaInlV_100m_DNA_3_FD_184654 | JGI IMG/M metagenome (GOLD analysis project Ga0209043, IMG submission 184654) | Marine microbial communities from expanding oxygen minimum zones in the Saanich Inlet - SI037_S4LV_100m_DNA (SPAdes) (version 2) | ecosystem: Environmental > Aquatic > Marine >... | reverse complement strand
TGTACTTCCTCGGTATATTTTTTCCAAATCAACGGTATGATACATCCGAATATCACTACCACGACGTCTGGCGCGACGGCCACCGCCACCACCACCACCGAAGATATTTGAAAAGAAATCTCCTCCAAGAATATCCTCTAGGTTGATATTGAATCCCCCACCACCAAATCCTCCAAATGGTGAACCGCCTGGGCCATTGTGCCCAAATCGGTCGTATTGTGCACGCTTTTCATCATCAGAGAGAACTGCATATGCTTCTTGAATTTCCTTGAACATATCCTCAGCATTTTCTTCTTCGCTTCGGTCGGGATGATACTTTCGGGCAAGGCTGCGGAATGCGTTTTTTAGATCAGATGAAGTAGCTTCTTTCGCTACTCCTAAGACCTCGTAGTAATCCCGCTTCTCCGACATTGCACTCACCGAACAAAACGAGGGGATTCAACGACCTCTTTGAACATCTCGCTTGAAAACGACCTTCTCACGCGTCAAGACCACATTGAAGACAAAACGGCTCAGACTGAGGAATTGCAGCATTACAACCACGACACAACGTACCTGTTGGGGATTGAATAACTTCAGTAGGTTGGGATGTTTCATATTGAGGAATCGAAATCATAGCCATAGATTCGATACTTTCTGTGGATTGTTCAGCCGGTGAATTTGAATCCCAAGCGTAGACTTTTGCAGTTTCAGATTGAGGTTCAACAGAAATTCCACTCTCTGTCACTACTGATTCGATTTCTCCATCATCGCTCACTGAGGTGACTTTTAATTCGGTTTTATTAGATGGCGTCTCAGTCCTCATTGGAGCAACAGGGCGTTGAGCAATTACAGGGGATGCATCTGCTGCTGCCCGAAGACTCGCCTGTCTTTTTTGCTCACGGCGTTCGACAGAATCCCCTCTGCCAAATAATCGATTTAACGCATCGAGAAAAGAGTCCATCGGTGAGTTCTTTCGCGTTGCTCCGATGGTTGAATCAACGAGTTCGTCATCAAATGTTTCATCTCCCGACATTCTACGGTTGGCTTTGCGAATGCGTTCGGATTCTAGCAGAAGGTCGACTTCGACCTTCTCATCTTCATCAAGTTCAAGTTCTGGTGATTCTTTATCAATCGCTGAAACTTGTTTTAGAAGGACTTTTTCACCCTCAGGGCCGAGATTACTATCGAGATGTGCATTGGTTTGCCAAACTCCATCTTCTTCAGCCTGGTATACTTTTTTCATTGATTTCATCACCTTGGAACGATGATATTCATAGTCACGAACTGTACGAGTTTTTCTAAATAGAACAACACCGATTACTAAGCCCAAGCCATACCATCCGTACATTAGATTCGGTTCAACCTCAAACATATTTTTGAGGGGAGTTACTGTAAAATGTGTCATGGCCATAAGGAGTAACGGCAAGATTGCTATGCCTCGGGCAGTTACAGTACGCTCTGATGCCATAACAATCAACCTTCGCTCTAATCGACCACTCAAGTATGTTGTTATCCATTGTCCCGTTTAGTATCAACGATCACTAGGTGCTTGGCCTTTTCGAATGAGTCCATCTAGGAGACCAAATGAAAAGCTAATGTGCAGCATTAGTAAGCATAACGGAACCCCGAAAAGAGGGGATATCCGCCTCGTGGAAAGGCTACTTCGAACGCCTTCAAGCAACAATACTGCGAGATAACAACTCGGAAGTAATAAAGCGAAAGTTGGCAGGAAAATACAAACAGCAACTGTCGCAAACATTCCAAACCAAGGTAAAAACTCTCGAAAACTGACTCGCTTTGGATGTTGTTGCAATACTTTCATTCGCCAAAAACCATACCTATGGCCCATTTTCCACCATTTCATGAGTCCCGAGCGTTTCACCATGTGAACTCCAGTTGCAGGTGTGCGATGAAGCGCAAATCCTGCCTCAAGAAGTCGCATGGAAAGGTCACTATCCTGACTTGTAATGTAGGAGGTGTCCCAGCCACCAATCTGTTCTAATGCCGAACGGGAATGCATCGCAAAAGCCGGAGTGTTAGTTGGTCCAGGGGTGGTGAAGTTCTCAAATTGCCCATTTCCACTTCCGAAAGGTGAGGAAAGAGTTCTCTCTATCCACGTTTCGATAACCCCATGTTCTCCTGTTCGAGGCTTGACACGTATCCCAACAGCGGCTAATGGGGCATTAGATGATGCCTCAATGCGTTTCCACTCCTCCATTCGAATTTCCAAATGTTTGGCTTCGACAGTCGAATGACCAATCATTTCTACAGTATACTGTACCGAATCAGGAAGTAATTTCAGCGCCAAATTCCTAGCCTCAGCAACATATTTTCGGGGATTAGAGTGCAACTCAATAACTGGTCCGTTTACCTTTTTGCTGCGCTCTATTGCTTTGGATACTTCGTCTCGAGTCGAATCCTCTGACCCACCATCCAATACCAAAATGATATGTTGGTCTGCTGGTAGAGTTTGAGCAATTAGAGAATCTAAGCATTCTCCGATATATGATGCTTCATTAAAGACCGGAATGACTGATGCTATCAACGGCTGTGCATCACTCATAGTCTTGCCAACATGGCTTTGACTTTCACCTCTTCGCCCCTTTCCTCGATGAAAGGCATGTTCATGTGCAAGTGATGGGTGGCGGGTTCATGCAAGAGCCAATGCTTCGCCTCAACGGCGTGAATGAAAACTTGCGTATCATTATTGAAACAGAGCTAAAAGGTGCAGACTCACCACAAAAAGTCAAAAATGCTGTAATTGAAATATTCCCTGAATTCCCATTTGAAAACGATTTGGAAGAACCAGTACTTGGGAAAGCATGTAATGTTACATGGCGTGGCGAGCAAGTTTCACTTGCGAAATATCTAAAATTACTCCATGACCAAAGAATTCTAGATACTGCATTGGATGCTATGACGGTGAATTTTGATGGCGTGAAAACTCAATTCAGCCTACTTAGGCAAGCGGCAATCGTTGGAAAAGTTGCCTTCCCACTACCAAATGAACAGCCACTTGGCGGAATCATCTCCATCACATTACAAGGAGAGCACCTAAGCGATTGGCTTGAAGCAGCAACATGGCACAAAGGCCGAGATATTGCACCACGTTCAATCAAAGACGAACATACAATGGGTAAAGATGGGGAAGCAGTCACTTGGTTGTAGACAAGTATTGTATTTGTTTCATCCATTCTACAACTGCTTTATCATTCCCCAGCCAATCAATTGGTGTTGAATCAGTGAGCGTTCTCCACTTAATTTCATCATGGGCGGTCCATCGCCCCTTGTCCTCAAAATTAGGCACCTTACCTACAAATGAGGTTGGTAAAATATGTAAGGCAATATCAATTTGCTCAAGTGAATGGTACCAAGTTCCAAGTGAACTTTCACAGGTGACATGCCAGCCAAATTCTTCTTTAATTTCACGCTCTAATGCTTGAGTCATGTGTTCGTTAGGTTCAACTTTCCCTCCAGGAAATTCCCACTTCCCTGCATGGCTCTGGCTAGGTGAACGACGAGCAGCTAGGTAGTGTTCATCTTGAATAATAAGGGCGCCAACAACTGAAAGAACAGGTCTAAACATAATTCTTTGCAGTATTTCACGAACAAATGTGTTTGCAGAATCAAGGGTACAATTCTCTTCCGATGGGAGGTGAAGAAAGAAACATGGAGGCACTTTTCTATCACTTATTGCTGTGTTTTCAAGGGCTGAAAGAGTTTGATACAATGTTTCATTGCATAGGAACGTTCCAGCATTGGATGAAAGTTCACAATCTATTGACCAAGCCAGAGACATCCATGATTTTACGGGAGCAGTAGCATAAAGGTCGCCTAATCCACTGATTTCTTGCTCGGAGATTTGTCGACCATCGTTGTCGGGTATTCGCATATCAATTCGGTCTTGAGCACGAGTTTCTAATCGAGGAATCTTACATGTCTCACACAATCCAATGTGCAGAATGGCATCCCAATTCTGGCCTTTTTTAATGGATGTTGCTACATCAATCGACCCGGCCTTATCAACTGAGAGAATACGTGTGTCAATTATGGCTTCAAGAGATTCAATGCTGTACTCACGAATATCTGCCCACGGGTCATCAAGCAGGATTCGGTCCGATAAGGTTTCAACCAAGTCACTGGAAATGTTTCTTTGGTGGCCCCCAAACGGCTCGAAACCCGTCACCAATATCCGAACCATGGTACTGCCTTGTCAAGGGGGTTTTTGATACCCTTGCCACATGAAGGCCCGTCATATTGACAAATAAGAACCAACACGACCGTGTGCAGGGGGCCTAAAAATGCAATCAGAATCGACCATGACGCTTCCTGCTGAGAAGCAGAACGGGATACTCGAATGGCGGCCTATTCGACTTATGCGAGCAATCTGGAAAGAAATTACTTTTGGCGTTGGTGCTTGGGGAACATTACGCCCGTTAATCACCGCACTACTTGCTGCAGTCCCATTCCTTTTCCTTGGTCAGCATTTCAACCGACAGCATCGAAGAGCATTCGACTGGACGCTACTGCAAATACCCCTTGCCCTAACAGTTTTTCTTTGGTTGGGGTTGTGGGGATATTCAATCTTTGATGCATGGCGAGAAGCAGCGCAAAATGTTGCAGCAGCAAGAGACTAAGGTCTCCATAATTGATCCGTGCATGAAATTGTGCCATCTGCTAAACCCTGCAGGTCTTGCTTGTCATCAAGGTCAAATTCAGTTGGTAATTCATTGTCAAAGAAATTGGCTATACTCGAAGATTCAATAGCCCAATACATGACTGAATCTTCATTATTCGAATGGTTCGGGTGCTCATCATCCTCGTGGTCTGCTGGAGATGAGTAGACGGTATTTACTAAGCCCAAGAGGTGGCCTATTTCATGAACAAGTACACTGTTTTCAATTTTTTCTGCTGATGGCCGCCGGAATATATTTTCGGCATCGTCAATTGAATCCTTGAATATCGAAACAGTCGAAGCATCAACCGCCACACCAAGAACACTTGAGTCATCATACGTACCAGCGGGGAAAATAATTTGCCAATAAAGCGTTGAACCTTCTCTCGGGTTATTCGACTTTTCTTCCCAGCCAATGTTACGCACATCTTCCGCAGTCCAAATCACATCATTGGCAAAATTTGTTTCAGTAAACTCAAAATTGATACCCTGAGGCTTTTCACATACGGATTCCAACCGTTGTTTTAGCAAATCAGTTGAAGATGGTTCGGGTTTGTATCCGGGTTCATAATCGATTTCTATGACCATTGAGGTATAAGTGGAATCGTCAAGACAAGCCAGAGTCAAACCTCCGGGTATACCGTGATTTAATCCCAAATTCGCGATATCATCTACTCCAATACAGCCCGAAAGTGATGGAGTGAGGAAAACTGCAAGTATCGCCAAACAGATACGAATTCTCCCCCCCATGGTGTGCGGTGGAGGTGGTTATTTTCAAACCCACTGTTTACCAGTCTTCAGGTATCTCAAGAGGTGAAAATAATTGGCCTGGGCCTTTTGCCTTGGACAATTGAGTTCTTGAGAGGGCTTCCCATGGCCTAAGTGCCAGCAAACCCTCTGCTAATGAGGCATCAATTTCAACGAGCGTCACACGAATAAGTGTTGCCAAAATATCCATTCGGTCTGCATCGATAATTTTGAGTATTTTATCGAGGTCAAAAGTAAACTCATTGCCATCTGATTCCGGGTTTTCGATCACCCATGGGTGCGTCACTGTATCAGGGAATTCTTGCTGAGTTGCACTGATGTGTTCGTCCAATGAGCGAGAAAGTCCAGCTATATGTTTACTTAAAACAAGACTCACTTCGATCAATGGCATGTTTAATTGATTGATGAGATTGACCATGCGTTCTTGCAAAGTCACCATTCCATCTACGGCCGAAGCCTTCTCGCCAGTCATTTCAAAAACTCACTTTTTCATTGCTTCAACATATTGCCATCCAAAGTGGTTCCATTGGTCTTGAGTCCATCCCTGAGGTAATCCAGTCGGCGGAATTGGCGGTGGGGCCGGTGTTGCTGCTGAAGGTGTAGCCTGCGCTATTGGTGCAGGAACTGCTTGAGGTGGTGGAATCATCAAACCGGGAGGTGGGGGCATATTACCATCAATCTCAGGTAGTGCTTTGGAATGATTTAGTTCATCGAGAACTTCGGATGTTTGGTCAGAAGCACCACCTTCAAGTTCTTCTTCACGGATTCTGCGATTCATTACCAATAACCACATGGCGAGACTGAGGGAAAGCAATGCAATGAGGTAAAGAACAATGCTGAATGTTCCTTGTTTTGCTTGAAGGGCAAGAGCCTCTCCATCACGAATCGTTTCTCCTTTGACCAGCAAAGGGTCGAGTGTCTTACGATCCATTTCAACCTCGTCAACTAAAACAAGAAGACGGAATTCAATATTTTCGCCAGCCTCGACATTGGCTACCGTAGGAAGTTTTCCAGCCACAACAGCGCCTGCAGTGGCAACAAGGTCAACTCGTGATGCATCTTCCCAGAAACCTCCTTCAACTGCACGTTGCAAGATAAACGCCACATCACCTTTACCTCCGAGGTTCCTAACTTCAAAGTCAAGTCCGACCGATTGCTGAGTTATAGGGCTCGGGTCGTCCCATGAAAAAGAACTAGTTGCTGCATTCAAATCAATACTAGGACCAAGTAGAGCTAATGGCCAAGAGGCAATTGGTTGTAAAAGTGTATTTCCTAGGGTATTGAAAGGATTACCTGCTGAATCGGAACCGGAAACCCAAACATCGACCATATAGGATGGCAATAATGTCGTCGACCCTGCATCGGTAAGGTCTAGATTTCCTGTCCAGAAAAATTGGTCTCCAAAAGGAGTTGTATCAGGTAATGGCACACTACCACGTGAGATCTCTGCTTCACCTGCTCGGACGCGATAGTGCAAGACTGCGGGCTCGCCAAGGTCAAACCCATGGTCATCAATTGTCTCAAGCATGACAAGTAAGTCACCACAAGCACCGATTGACAAGTTTGAACCAGACATGGTTTCATCCAAAGAAATTGCCGCAATAGTTGGGCGAGAACTGTCGACTGCAAGGCGTACTCGTTGGAGTGTTGAGGTTTCGTCCATCGCCAAACCAGGTAAATCATCAAGTTCGAGACGAAGATCAAGGTGGCCTGAAGGAACAGATGGAATCAAGAGATCAAGACTAAACTCTCCATCTCCTCTTGTTGAGGTTTTCCAGGTGTTATCATAATCGCCAAAGATCACATCAAACGCACCTGGTGGAGCAGGTGTTTCATCTTCAGAAAAGAGTACGCGGCCGTTGACGCGCAATGCTTGTCCCGCACCTATGAGTGTCTCTTGGAAATCTGAATTGTAGTGATTTGTTCCATCGCGAAGTTCCACCGCCCTAATATGCCCCTCCATGGTATCGAATCTGAAATCATTATCGAGGCTCCATGCATCGTTTCCTAAACCAGCAGTGGCTTCGAAACATGGATTCTCTTCGCCCTCATTGCATGGTAAATCAGTAACGAGTATTTTTGGAAGAATCATGCTGATTCCGTTTGTATCAAATGATTCAGGGAATGTCCATGTCAATTGGAAGCGGGCTAGAATCTTGATTATATTATTGTCCGTTTCATCCAAATCTACACTTGAATACAGATTTGAAACTGCAATATTTGCAGAACCTGATTCCATAACGGCAATTGGCTCACCATCTGCACCTCTAGTTAAAGAAATGAATACAGAAGTTTCATCATCGTCAAAATTACCACCTAGAGCAAGTTGAATATATTGAATATCTTGCCAACCATTGCGGTCTGAAAGAACGACTTGGGCGGTGTATGGTATCCCTGGGTGTAATGGTGATTGGTCGTCGTGGCCGAGTATGGTTGAATTATCAAGGTCTAGTTCCGGCTCAAATTCAACACGGATTCGGTAAGTTCCCAAATCGTTATCCCAATCAGGAATTTCTTCTCCAGGCACATATCCACAGGCGATGTTGCTGTCAGGACAGACCGGCCCACCTCCCATTGCAATCTCGTTGTCCTGAGCATCTTTTCCAGTGACAAAGTAGGAAACATGTTGGCCGTGCTGAAGCATTGAATCATCGATTAGGCCTTCAAAAATATTCAATCCGCCGGCTCGCGTGTCAGGTGAAGTGAGAGTTTTCATTTCATATTCATCTGAATTTGGCAAACCATCAAAATTGTAATCGCTGCAACCAAGTGCCTCACTCGCTTTGCAACCAATCCAATAATTCAAAGTAACTTGATTTGGTGGGTCAACTGAATCTTGAATGACAATACTCACGGCTTGTCCACCAGGTGCAGGAGGTCCAGCATGACGTTCACTACCATCATTCGGTGTTGAGGAAAGGACAAGAGGTGAATTGCCATCCAATACAAGTCGTATTGTATTGTATCCAGGATTAGCATATACCGAACCATTTTGCATCTGTATTGCTTCGACATAGAATATCATTCCTCCCGGTTCAGATTGAATTGGTGATTGGAACGTGATATTGTATTCTCCAAACGCAGGGTTTTGCTCTTGGGCCAAAAGGATAGGCTCCCCTATTGGATCACCATCGTAAGTCACATTTTGCCCCAATATCCGTAATGAAAATTGGCCTGCTAGTGGAGAAAGTTGAGAGTTTTGGAAATTTATTCCACCTGTAAACGATAGATTAAATCCACCACGAACCCAGTCTTGAGAATACAATTCTCTTCCTGTCTCTTCATAGACTCGTAAACCATCTAACTGAATATCGTTTTCAACAATGATATCTAAATCTTCAGTTTCCCAATTGGCCACTGCTTGACCTAAGTCATCCTCGATTGAAATTAGCGCTTGCATTTTGCTTTCATCATCCCAAGTCCAATTAACAGTAACCGGCATACGTATCGAGACCATTCCATTGGAGTCAATAGTTGAAGTACAATTCGCAACATCAAACTGAACAATACCTCCAGCATCGCTGACTACCGAGCATGTATCACCGCGTTGCCAATCAAAGGCAGGGTTTTCACCGTATGAATTATTGAGGGCAATAAGAGAACCTGTTACACGATCAACATCGTCACCAGGTGCGATACGTACCTGCAAATTACGATACACACCATCTGGAGAAAGAAGGCCCCCTTCTAACGACGCATCAATCGCACGAGTTTGCATCTTGTAAGCAATATCGATGTTAGATATTTTCACACGTCCTGAGGTTGCTGCCTTCACTGCGATAGGGATTAACACATCCCCATCACCGTTTTGTGGAATGAGTGAATTAAACGCTTGAACAAGAGTGGGTTGGGCTTTGACATCCACATTTACTATGGAATTGTCACTTGCGACAACTGCTGATTCATTCAAGAAAAGGATGGACTCCCAATCCCAAATCAAATCATTACCAATGTCCAATTTCGGTCGGTCTGGATAACCTTCCTCGTATTCCATTGTAATCGAATCAACCAAAGGAGATAATGTGGCATCAGTAGTTTTCAAAATGACTGCATATCGAATCTTATCTCCTGCCCCAGTAGATGGGAAACTAACTTCCTGATTGTTTGTTGCCTCAAGCCAAGTAGTACCATTATCATTAGAAACTTTAACCTCGAATGTTGTTCCTGAAGGGACATCAGCTACCCAATTTGGCCGAACTTTTCCTACTTTGGTACCTGTTGAATGAGGTGGTGAAGTCCAACTACCGGACAAAGCATATTCAGTTGAATACTCAACATCAACCCACCAAGATACTGCTGTCGAACCAATCAATTGGGCTTTCCATACCAATTCGTTACCAGGGTAATCAAAGTGGATAGTAGAATTAGATTCGACAGATTCCCAATGGGTGCCATTATCTGCAGAAACCCAGTAATCAACACGGTCACCAATTGATGCTGCGGACCAATAGGTTTGCATATTTACACTCCGAATTAGGTCGCCGGATTCAGTTACTGGCCCATACCATGTAGTTGTTCCCGGAGCAGGTGTAGTTTTGTATTGCCACCCAGTACCATATTCCCGATAGTACAATGTTGCTGAGGACCAGGTCGAGTATCCACAGTCAACAGTTACGAAACGAGAACCATCGAATTGGAGACCGTAGCCAAGAGCAGAGAGTAAACGTGTCCCAGATTGTGGCACCAAAGATGTCGATGACCCAGAGATTGTCCAAGCTTCAAGTTGGTCTTTGTCTTGACTTGAAGTACCCTTTTGACAACGCATGAAGAATGTGCTTTGATTGACTTCTAGGCCACGGACTTGTTGACCTGTTTTGCCACATTGCCAAGAACTCCCAGCCGAAGAAGAATAGTCGAACATGCCTTGTCCACGAGTATACTGCCCATTCGGCAGTTCCCCAAATGTGTAAGGAACAATTCTGCGTTGAGCATTATGAACAATCCAAACATCTTCTGTGTCCCGATCATATGCAATGGCGGTATAGTCCGAATATTGCGGAGAAACATCATACGAATCGATGCACTTCCAGGTGTCATCTCTCGAGATATCCATTTCGAGGACACGATGATATTGTGTTGGAGCAGATGATTGGTAGTGGTATCGGTAGCCAGAAAGAATGGCAAACATACGCTCATCATCGGTAATGGTCCAATCACGGAAACCATAACTTCCGTAGTAGGAACTTGAATGCAAATTTGGCAGAGTGCATTGTCCTTGATCTAAAGTGATCACAGATTCTTTGGTAGCATTATTTGGATATAGGCGATGCACGATGTTGTGGAATGAAGATGAACTCCAAGTTGACATAAAGAGCCAATCATGATGTTTGAGGATTGCGCCTTGACCTTGTTTCATCAAACTAGAAGAAGTTTTGAGTGATTGCTGTGAAAATCTGTTCTCTGTCGAGTTTGATGTGTGGGGTTGTCGAATTGCATACGAACCATTGTCGAGCCATGCATCGGAAGCAGAATCTGCAATTTCATCATAACCATGCGGGAAGAATATTGTCGAGCGATTGGAAAAGGCAAGGCTCAAATCACCACTCCTTGAATCGGTGGCAGAGGATGTTCCTTCCATCCATTCATCTCGGTCATCAGTAACGGTTTGGCTCCATCCTGTGGCAGATGCACCAGAAAGTGTCATCGAAACATCAGTAACCAATGCACCCTTTGGCAGTGCAATCATGGCACCAGCATCGGGGTTTGCACCTTGGTAAAGCGCAACATATTCACTTGAACCATCATGAAGGGAATAGATGTGCCTAGAGACTCCTGACGCATCTGCGGAGCCAACAACAATATCTGCCATCGGACCCATCGGTGAGAGAACCATGATGAAAAAAAGTACGAACATTATTCCGCGGCCGTTGGATAAATCGTTCTGCATTTCTGCCCCCCCTATACAGCCTTAGAGCCTTTGGCCTTTGAACCATACGCCTACCGGTAAGTTATCAAAATCATTCAGTTTGACGCGAATCATAGCGTAATGGCGAGGAATCACCACGAACACCATCTTGCTCATCATCATGCACTTCGAACCAATCGACCATCCAATCACCGTCGGTATCCCAATTGGTTGGGTCTGTTCCTTCAGCAATGTGGTCATTGTCCAAATCGAGCAGATACCAACCAAATTCGTGTTCACCTACAGCACGAACTGGTGCTGTGTTCGGTGAACCCGCATAGTAAATCTCCCAAGAATCAGTTCTGTTACCAGCCAAGCGAACTTCATCATCGCTTGAATCGAGAATAAGGAAATTGACATCTTTATCGTCAACAAGGTAGGCAAAACGAATATCATTCGCGAATGATTTATCCATCTTCAAGTAATTTTCATTGCTTGAGCCCGATGAATCGAATTTCAATAATGCTGCACGTAATTGCCACCATTCAAGAACGATTTCTCCATCATAAATCATGCCGCTGAGGCGAACAGCATTCGGAGATGAGAGATCTGTGTCTGTTATAGCATAGAATTCCTGGAAATTCGTATAGGGAACATAAACACATCCGGCTCCTGTGCAATCCCAATTTCCATCTTGGTCTGGGTCGTAATTTGCATCAACAGGATCTGCTGGATTCAAAGTGAACCATGTCGATGAAAGTTCAGGGCGAGAAAGAATGCCTCCAGCGCCTTGTTGTGATAATGGTAAACATGAATTTGTGTCTGTCGAACAGGCACCGCCAGTTTCAGCATCTATCCAAACAACTCGGATTTGCAACAAAGAACTGTAATTATCGTTATCTTCATTCCATCCTCTAGAATATTCGTACCAGTCAGGTAGCATGTCGCCATCTGAATCATTATCACTTGGATTAATTCCATACTTGAAAACTTCACGCCCATCAGACAGATTGAAATCTTGCTGATGGAAGACAACTGTGCCATTGGATACGACCGTCGAATACGACACACTATCTCCATCTGAGTCGTTTGAATCCGGACGTGTTTGGTTGTCCCATTCCATCCAATTGGTGAACGGCAAATCACCAAGTCCGGATTGAATAATTCCAGACCCAGGCGTGAATACACGCCCAGACCAAGTTCCTTGCTGAGCCGGTTGGTCGAAATTCGAGCGGTCATACCAACCATCATGGTCGCCATCATAATCAACATCCCAAGGATTCAATGGGTTGGATGCCCAATGATTGATTGTTGTGGTGTCTTCCATACCATACAGGGCATAGCAATATTCCCACCCATCTGCAATTCCGTCAGAGTCCGAATCACTATTTGTCGGGTCAGCAATTCCAAGTAATGTGCGATTGAAGTTATCCTCATTGAATTCATTAATCATAGCCATTCGGTCGGCACTCGATTGACTCTTAGAGGCAAAATCAGTGTAGAGTGCTTGTTGTGCTTGAATTGGCGACAAGCCAAGTTCTTCCATGTATGCATCCATGGCATCGTCTCCGAAATTGATAATTCCATCAGCAACTGGAACTGAGAATCGCTCAATATATTTACCATAAGTGCGTGATTCCCATTCGCGTAAATTGGAGAAGCGCTCATCCATGGAAATATTGCCATCTCCATCACAATCGAAACTATCACCATCAGTATCAAGGTTGACGTCACTATCAATAAGTGGGTTCATACTCCAACGGTTCTCTTCTAAGTCCCATTCTGTAAACCAATATTCAAATCCATCATACATCCCATCATCATCAGTATCGGGATTGGTCGGATCAGACATACCAAGAAGTGTCGAAAGAATTGCATTTGCTGGAACGCCTGCCTGCCAATCATTAAAGTCACTCAACAAACGCTTTCCTCGCGTTTCTTTGGTGATAAGAATATTAAAAACTCGCTGAGCCTTTTCTGTTGGTTGCTGAACATCACCATCGAGGTGAAGAAGAGGAGCATCTGAGGGGTGGTCTAATCCATTGACTGGAGCCTCTACAGCGATAGCGAACTCTTGACTATCAGTGAGTCCGTCGTTGTCACCATCAAATCCTCCATCGCCCGGCACTAGCGGGTTAAGAGTCCATGTTTCAGCAGTCAAATTCCAAGATGTGAATAACTGTTCAATTCCATCTATCATACCATCTCCATCCGTGTCAATATTATTCGGATCAGATGTCCAACCAGTCAAATTTACTTGGTCAGAAGAGATGAAAGAACCAAACGAGAACTCGACAGTATTTCCTGGCCATTGTTGCATCGCAAATGCTGAACCAATTGTAGTTACAAACCATTGTGGCGCTGTTCGGTTTTGGTCTGTTTCACTAAGCTCTGGAGCAATAGCATTGTATTCCTCCCAATTGGCCATTCCATCATCATCAGCATCTTCCCACCGATCAGCAGAATCCAGCGGATTCAAGGTCCATGCATCCTCAAGAATATCCCATCGAGCAAACCAAACTTCCCAGCCATCGGGCATTCCATCCGAATCCGAATCTGCATTAAGAGGGTTAGAAGAACCAATATCGGTAATAGTTTGCAGTGCCGTAACTGAACCAGAAGCTCGGTCTCCAAAGTTTGCTTCAGGAATCCCAAACGAACTGACATTCATGAACAAATCAGTGGAGAACCCATTTGGAATTGGCTCACCGTCGAATGTTTGATTTCCAATAAAGAGGTTTGAACGAACGTGGAATTCTAGATAATTCACGAAGGCCTCGGAATCTTCTAAAATACCATTATGATTGATATCATAACCGTCACCATCTGGATTTTCAAAGAGGTCGGATGCATTGAGTGGATTTACGCCTTGACGTGAAGGGTCCCAAGTACAGAAACCTCCAGATTCCCAACCGTCTGGTAGTGTATCACCATCAGAATCTATGTTATTCGGGTCTGCCTCAAACCATTCAAGGCTCGAGTTTATTGTTTCTCCATGTGATTCTAGCAAGAGGCCTTCGATGCCAGCACCACGAACAAGAGACCATTGATATTCACAAAGATTAGCAAGTCCATCACGGTCTGCATCCCAAAATGCATCATCCGCTCGATTTGGGTCAAGTGTCCAATTGTTTCCGCCAGTGAATGATGAGCCAATCCAGCGACGATGCTTAATTTCCCAGCCATCGGGCATTCCATCCTGGTCGCTGTCAAAATTTGTCGGGTCTGTACCTTGATCATTGCTTGAAAGTCCGAGATAAGTGGCATTGGCTTCTTGACCTGCCAAATCATCGCAAATGTATTCCATTTGAACAGAATAATGGCACCAAAGGGTGGAGTCTTCATAGAAGAAACCGAAATATTCGTTTCCATCACCTAAACCATCTCCGTCGCTGTCTCCAACACGGGGGTTTGTGGAATTATACCCATTCAGAGTTTGACTCACATATCTGTATTCATCTAAATTTGTCCAAAGGCGTTCCAAAAAACCATCACCGGATTGGTCAAGGTCAATGCCGTCACCATCGGCATCAAATATTGAGTCCCAGGGGTCTGTTGGGTCCAATCCATTAGCAACCTCCCAACCATCGGGCATGCCATCGTTATCTGAATCATTAGCACCGGGATTCATCAATTCAAGGTTGGCGTATTGCCCCGGTGATGAACCAGTATAGATTGTAGTATTTCCATCGATTGTTAGGGTTTGAATTGTGACGAGTTCACCAAATACTGGTTCCTGTTTTTGAAACCCATATACGGCAGAATAATCTCCTGAAATGGCCCATAGACCCTTATCTGAACCAACGAGAATTTCATCCCCTGTTGGAAGAATTGAGTATACATTATTGTAATCTCGCATATACCGACCATCGATGCCTGGATGTTCTAGCAATCCACTGTGAGAGATAGTATTGTCTACAAGGTGTAGCATGTGAACACCTGAAGGAGTTCCAAACCACAAGACCTGCGCATTGGTGGGAGTAGGGCCATCAAGAACCATACTCCGCACTTCGGCAGGATTAGCTACCATACCGAGGGAAAGGGAGCGCAATTCACCTATAGCAGTTGGAAAAGGTGTGACTTCTGGAGTATAATAAAATCTCCATGTTGCATCAAAAGCACCTCTAGCAGTTGTTGTTTCACCTATGATTAATCCCCTATCTGTTCCGACATACAGTGTGTTGTTTCCTCCACCTGCTGAGCCATGAGCAATTGCTGTAACCTTCGCATTAGATTGACTCAAAGCGGTTTGCAACCCTATCGCAATTTCATATTGTTGTGCGATTTGCGATGAGGAGGTAATCTCGAACACAGCACCTTCGCCATTTTGCCCTAATCCGAGAACATGTTGATTCTGCCCTTCAATGTTCAAAAGTGTCAGCGCAAATATTTCTTCGGAAAGGGACCATGCCCAAGTTTCGAGAGGCCCGAGGTTTCCATCTGCCTGCAGGGGGGCAATCGCAATACCCACATTGGTAGCAATTGCCAAGGCAAAAGATGAATCTTGAAGAGAGAGAAGAGTGGATTCATGCAATTCCACGCCTTGAGGCATCCAGTGGTCAAAACTGTTCATTTCGTCGTAATTGAACACCGTCAATCCATAACGTGTGGTGGCATAGAGCATAGAACCATCTTCATCGAGATCACGAATATCATGATGAATTAGACTCATGTCATCTTCAGTTGCAACAAAACTCAATGGGAAAAATTGATGAGTACTATCTTGATTACCAAGAGAAACAGATTTCATACCGGGTAATACTGAATTACCATTGTCGTAATGTACAAAATATTCCTCCAATGTGGAAAGCGATTCCCCAAGAGCCAGTGCTGTCAATGTACGACTGACGTCAGGAGATACCCCTCCGTCACGATTAGCATCCCAGCCATCCGAGTCGGGGTCAAGCAGCGCGTTGGTTCGGTTCAGTGGCTCTAGACCAAAATGTACCTCCCAGCCATCCGGAATTCCATCACCAAACGAAGGGAAAAGGCGACGAATTGAAAATCCATCCCAGTGATAACGATCTGAATCAGCGAGGAGCGGGTCGGTCCCGAGCCAAAGGTCTTGGTCGACGACCATAGTTGCGTTTTCAGTACAAGCAGAGAGTAAATTGTCAAATGTTGCATTTTGACCTGTTGGAATAAATGGCCAACTCTTGAACAGGGAACCTTCAGGCAAACTTGCAGAACACCACATTCCATCCAACTCAGTCGTGTGATTTAACGGCGCACCTTGGATATATTCTTCTGGTGATGAAAAGCGTTCCGTAATCGACAATACACCGTCTCTATTGACATCAAAGCCGTCTTCATCCGGGTCATCATTAATGTCTGAGCCATTAAGTGGGTCGAAATTTTGACATTCATATTTCATTGAAAACATGTTGTAACCGCCAACACGTTCACACATATAGGCTTCATAACCATCAGGCATTCCATCGCCATCCGTATCCGCAATCCGAGGGTCTAGGTAGCTCCGCTCACCCTCATTATCGACGGTACCTGTTAACCCTCGCGGGAATCCAGGGGCTGTGCAATTCGCCGGATACGGCCAACAATACTCCTCTGTAGCATTCAAACCATCGTGGTCAATATCAACAAAGGCATCTGATGCATTATTGCTGTCCATTCCCTGCATAATTACTGCACGCCCATCAACGGAACTCCAGTTCACCCATTCTTCGAAGAGGTTTTCATGAACATCGGGGATTTTATCTCCATCACTATCGGTAGAAGGTGGCTTGGAGCCGTCAGTTGTATCTGGGTGGAGATTTGATACTGATGAAACAGCCGGAAATTGGGACATGAACAGTAGACTTGCAACGACGGCAAGAGTGGTTAGAAGAGTGGTTAAACTTCGACGCATTTTGTGACCAGCCTACAAAGCATACGCTTCGCAAGTGTGTATCCCTCTCAAGCCACTTATGAGGATGATGGAGCGATGTTCGGACAAGTCTTCATTCACTGACTCCAAGAATTCATTCCATAACATCGAATATTAAACTCGATTATCATGAAACAGAATGCAAATTCACGGATTACAAAGAAGACATGCGGTTTCTTCAAAGGCCGCTCGCGCCCGGTGTATGCTGATTGAGATGGTGATGACACTGACGCACCTTGGCACAGGCAGTCGCGGGAACGCTACTTTGCTTGAAACCGAGCATGCAAAAGTTTTGATTGACCAAGGGTTCAGTGGTTCTCAACTCGAGAAAAGACTTGGTCGGCTAAACATTCATCCAACCGAGATTGATTATATTTTCATCAGTCACCACCACGGAGATCATGGCGGTGGTGCTGCTGTCGTGCAAAAACGTTGGAATATGAAGGTGCAAGCCAATCATCGAACTGCTGAAGAACTCGACTTACTTCCTGAATTAACATATAATTTTGAATCACTCGACATGATTCATGTCAGCCAGGACCTAGTAATTCTACCAGTCCCAGTACCACATTCTGGGGCAGATAATGTCGCTTTTATTGCTAGCCACAATGGGGAACGTGCGGCGGTGATTACCGACTTGGGTTCTTGGACTGATGAATTGGTCATGCATGTGCGAGGTTGCGAACATATTGCAATCGAAGCAAATTATGACCACGAGCGACTGATGAATGGACCTTACCCCTATTCTCTGAAGGACAGAATAAGTGGCCGTGGCGGCCACCTGTCAAATGAACAAACGGGGAGGTTTCTTGCCCAAGTATGCACACCTACCACCAAAAGCATCTCATTAACTCACCTCTCGGAAAAAAATAATCAGCCATACCTTGCTGAATCGACAGTATTGTACCATATCGATGAGATATTTACAGGTGAGATTTCAATCTCTCTCCAAGATGGACCGGAGCACTCACATTACATTGGCCAGACTCCGCAAGTCGAGGTGTCTGAGATTCTGCACTCGACAAAACAGTAATTCCTCAAATCACCCCCCTATGGGGGGGTGCGAGGGTCAATGGCTAAATGATGCCGAAGTGTGTGCCGACTGTGAACGCACAGGCAAACACAGTTTTGCGCCCGTCCCTTCGTCGGGACCAAAGGGCGGTAAGCGAAGTGCTTGGAGTAATCATGATGCTCGCCATGGTAATTACAATAATGGGAGGGGTGTGGATCTTTTTGAGCCCCTATGTATCAGATTTTGAAGATAATACAAATTGGAATAGTGCAAATGGAATCGCTGAGCGGTTTCAAGACCGTATCGATGTTGCTGGCAGTGCGCCAAATGGAACTGGTATCCGCCATACACTCGCTCTGCAATCTACCATGATTCAGCCGATTGAAAAAGTAGAGACATGGACTATTGCTGCTGATTTAACACCTTATGACTCGGTAGTTGTACGTGATGCTAACAGTACGGCTTTGGGTATTTTTTCGATGAATGAAACTGCACGTAGCATTACCATTGAAACCGAAATAGGAATTGAAAATTACCTCTTTGAATCATCACACCTAGAGGTTATTGTGAACCATACATCCTCTCAGCAACATTGGAGGTCAGTAACCGTTTATGATGCGGACGGTAATGCAATTCATCGAAGTGTAACATATCTTATCTCAGGCATTCAAATCTCAACGTTTTTGGGAATGGGCGAGCATCAGATTGCTTTGATGAATGATGCCCGAGTTGAACGATTTCCGAATGAGCCATGGAGAGTCACCCAATTTCCGAACATAGAGGTTGATACTTTGGTTACCGGTGAACTGCGCCTTTCATTGGTTCTTAATGATGTTCGGATAAATGGCTCACTAGGTTCAGGGAACAGAGTCGGGATGAACATGCTTTCACTCGGGCCAATGACATTGTTCACCGGAGAAGCATACAATGTTAAATTCACAGTTGTAAATGTTCTCAATGACCTGATTACCCCTCAATACCATGACCGATTACTGGAAGAATATACCCTTAACAGAGCTTCTGGAACTTTGGACACATACATTGGTTATGCACCTTACTTGAGAGCGAGCGGTGCTGACGGATTTACCGTAGAAACCCAAGGTGCACAACTGTTCTTGGAAGTCGATGTCAAAAGAGTGGAGGTTTCTAGATGAACTCGGCACTACAGCGAGATGATTCCGCAGTTTCAGCAGCAGTTGCTACTGTATTGCTATTTGGTGGAGTCTTGTCTATCATTGCGATGATGATGGTGTCGATGATTCCAGTTATTGAAGAACTTGAGGGTTCAATCGAGCGACATGATATGTCTTCACAAATGTCTCTTCTTTCACATCAAACATCAGCACTTAGCGAAACTGGAATGCCTGGCGATTCTACTCAAATCGAGTTGATTCCAGTGGATGGAACACTGAATTGGAACATGATGCAATCTAGTATGTGGTATTCTGCCACATGGGTGGATGATACGAGTTTTCGCGTTCAAGGGGCTATGGATTATGATGACGAATTCAGAATCAGACACCCTGAATCAATGAATACGGCTGTATGTGTCGATGACCTACGCCTTGGCCCTGCAAATCCATACATATTCACTATCCCTGAATGGGCAGAAAGTGTATCGATGACTGCATCGCCGGGACTTGCACTGCCACTCGGACCGATTGATGTCGAAATTTGGAATCAATCCACAAAGGTTTCTGAAATCGAACTTATGGTTGATGGAATGTTCATATTGAACACCAGTTCTTCGGGAGAAATTGCAATTCATTCTTCCCACCAACTTCACTTACTGATATCTAAGGGCATAGGTGGCACTGCACTCATGCAATCAAATGATCCAAGCCCTGTAGATTCTACTGGAACTTCTTGGTCACTTCCTTTGCCAAGTGGAAACAACCGAATTCATGTAGTGAGTGAAGTGGCAAATCAAATCACTATTACCAACCATACTTCGACTTCTTATTACGCCTTACCGTCGAATCAAAACCGTGTTGGGGTAACTTTCAGTCATCAACTCACACTCGATTCTGCAGAAGTTGTCCATGTAACTACAAGTTCACCTTCCCGTTTGGTACTCCAAACGACCCTCGATGCAGATGTTGGACAAATTGCATGGCCCAGCATAGATGGACAGTACCTCGGGCACTCATTTGTTGCACCATCACTCGAAGGCGAGGTAGTCTTCTCCAATCCTGGACAAAACAGCGTAACTGTGACATGGCGGGGTGGTGGCCTTTCAGTTGGCCCGAATCAAAGTGTAGTTTTTGATTGGCCACCTGCAGAAATCGATGGAGCGCCAATGCTCGATGCAAATGGAGACCTGTTTGTTTCTTGGAGAGCCGATGTTAACGGCTCGGGTATGCAAGTCATTCCTGCCGATGATACCGGCGCATTATCTGGCCAAGTCCATACATTATATGTGGATGGAACAAGTACAAACCAAATTCATCTCGCACGAGCTGGAACGTCTGCCAAATGGAACCTTACTGGAAGTACGATTGCTAATGGTACTCTTTACGATGAACAGACACAATCGACTTTGGGCCTCAGCCAAGGCATTAGTCAAATGAATATTGAAGCCGGTCATGCTCTACGGTTGTACAATTTACGAGGCCAAGACGGTCTTTTCCAAGCACACCATGATGGCGCACAACGCTGCTTGTCAATCAATGTTCAAGCAAGTGGTTGGATTGCCACTCAACTGCCATGGGAATCAATGAGTGGAAGAAGTCAAGTTGATTTGAAAAATGCTTGGGAGAGTGGTAGCCATCCTGCAAGTATGCAAATCACATTGATAGGAGTCAATGGTGCCTCAACACATGCGAATTTAGGAACCGTTTGGGGATTCCACCTCTCTAGACTAAGTTACCAATTTTCATCTTCAATCGTTGGAATGGAAGTTGCCTATGTCGGTGGCGCTGTCGTAACCAACCACCCAGAATTTGAATCATACATTGTGGTCCCACCTTCCGATAGAGGGGGGCCTGGTCCAAGATTTGCTGCCACTATACCTTCCCTTCACCCAACCCAAGACAGCGTGAGTGGTGCAGGAACGATGAATTTAGCTATTGAATTAGTTGACCGTTCATCACTCGCATCTACCACAGCATTTGAGGTTCGACGCGGATGGTCAAGCCCGTATGGGATGGCGATTGCAGATGCTTCTGCTGATGGCCTTGAATCCAGTGAAGATTGGACTATTTTCCCCGGACGTATCGACTTACTCACCGATTACGTTGGATGGGTTCCTGACCCTTCGTATTCGACATCCGAAGCAGTCTGGCATACCAATGGAGTGCCAATTCAATTTACACTTCAGATGGCAGCCCTAAATGCACACATGACGGAGGCGATCTCTTGAGGACAATGGCATTGAAGCAGGACCAACGTGCTGCAGCAACAGAATTGGGATATATTTTCACCTTCCTTCTTGGAGTGCTTCTTCTTACCATGTTCAGCCTATGGGCATATGAAATCGAAACTGCGACACGCGAACGATGGAATGAAAATGCAATTCAATCCAATATGGATGACCTTGCTGCTGCAGTGGAAAGGGCAGATGAAGCAAGTCGCATGGGGTCTGTGGATTACGCTGAAAAGGTAACTTGGCGACTTACAGAAGCCGATGAAACACGAATGACGCTAGTGCTCACTGATACATCGATTGAATTAATTGACGAAGGTGGTACGCTAGACACAAATGTTTCAATTTCTGGTGCTGGTGCTGGGAGTCATGAAGGTTCAGTTGTGCTCGCAGGAGTCACATCAGTTTGGATTGTCCACTCGGATGGCATGACGACTTTGCAATACGACCGCCCTCAGTCGAATGAATAACTCATCGACCCATAACTGCAGCATGAACCTGTGCTTGGACTTCTCGCATCCGTGATTTTGCGCCAAGTTCCCTAAAGACCGATAATGCCCTTTGCAAGTATTCCATGCGTCTAGGCTTATCTGGTGCAACACCACCAAGTCGTGAAAGCAATTCACCGATTTGCATCCGTAAGTCATTTGCTTCTGCGATTACTAATGCTTCGCGATAATGTTCCATTGCATCTTCAGCTCGACCTGAATCCTGTAAAACTTCTCCCAAAAGAATTGTAATTTCGACTAATGACAATAAATCTCCAGCCTGGCTCATTGTTTCCAAAGCAGTCGAATAATGGTGTGATGCCACATCAGAATCCCCCACTTTTGCGTAATATCTGCCTAGTACGGCTTGTGCACGAGCATGCAGCAAAGCATCATCTCCTCCATCAGTATTTTCGAATGCTTGTAGGGCATGGTCTCGTGCACGGTCGATTTCATCCAATTCAATAAAGGCACGTGCAAGTGTGAGTTGGGTTCCAATGAGGTCCGTGTCTTTTGACTCTTTCAGAATCGCCTCTACCTCGCCATATGCTTCCAAAGCTTTAGCAAGGTCATTCTTTCTGCGAAGCAAATATCCCATGTTATTGTAAGAACGTGCAGCACCCTTTGCATCTCCAAATTGAATGAATTTTTCCAGAGCATCATGGTGCATTGAAAGTGCTTTCTCAGTATCTCCCTGCTTGAGGGAAATATCGGCCAATGCTGACAGGACTTCTGCATCAAGATGTGTTGGTTTCGATTTGATTCCCAAAGTTTGCGTCGAAACAAAAGCCTCTTCGGCTTCAGTAAATCTACCAAGAAGAACAAGAATTTCACCTCGCAGTTGCAAGACGCGCATTTGAACCAAGTTGTCCAATGAATCAAGTGAAAGTCCATCCATCAAACCAAGTAATTCCATATGCCCTTGGGATACCAAATCTCTACCCTCTTCGGCAATCAACAATGCTGCCTCTGCACCTTTATCAGAACGAATTAGGTGGAAGATTCGTTCTATCACAATATCAGGTGCGAAGTTTTGTTTTTCATACCAATTACAACACTTCGCATGGAATTCCTTCTTCGTATTCTCATCGAGACTGCGCAAAAGAAATTCTCGAATTAAATCGTGAACATCATAATGGTCGATATCACCTTGTCGGGCAAGCCCTTGTTCAACCAAGGAATCAAGTTCATCGGTATCCAAACCCTGTTCGGCCAATGCCTTCAATGCTACAGGTTCACGATAAATCGCAAGTGCAGAAAGTACACGCTTTTGCTCAGCACTGAGTTTGGAAAAAATTTCTACAGCCACATAATTTTCCAGTGTTTCGTGGAATGCGCCTGCAGACGCCCCCCTATTGATGAGTTCTAAAACCAGAGGGTGCCCTCTTGAGAGTCCGTGTATATGGAGCCATTGTTCATCGCCAAGGTCCTCAAAACTGCTCAATAGTTGACGACCAGCATCTGAATCTAATCCATCAAGGGGGAGAACTAGACTAGCAATTCGACCCTCTGCATCCTTTGCAGGAACAACGGGTTTGAATGAGCGTGAAAAGATGACTAATCCTATTTCCTCTTCACTTCCGAGTAATGCCAATGACATTGCTTGGAATGTTTGATGCAGAGTTGTATCTGCAACTTTATGGAAATCATCGATAACAATCAATGATGGTGTACCTTCAAGAGAATCAACCAATAAACGAGCAGCATCAGCAGGTTGAGGCACTGGAGTTGCTGCTAAATAATCAGAAAAGGTCGAATCTCCAATATTCGCTAACCAATCAGCAACGGCCTCAAAGAAAGAACGTGAACCTTCCCAATCTTGGCAGCGATGGTACAATAAGTTACGACGGTGCATAAAGCGTTCAATGAGTTTTGATGCTATGGTCGTTTTTCCAATTCCTGCGATTCCAGGAACCAATAGAGTCGTTGCACGAGCATCAATTAGGCTAGCCATGTTGTCAAGTTCCTTTACCCGCCCATAGAAGTGACGCAGACGTGGTAAATCGCCCAGAGAGGTTACCAGTTGTTTCTCAACATGCTTTGATAGGTCTCTTTCAACCAAATCAGCCGACAAAGCGCGAGAATCTAATACGCAATTATCATCCATGTAGCGAATAATATCTACCGGTCGCATTGAGAATTCAAGGTGGTCGTTTATTTCTCCCAAGGTTGACGCAATGATGGTGCCATCCGACATTATGCAACGCAATTGAAATTCGCGTAAACGTTCCCATGTGTCTTCGGAGACATTGATTCCGGGGTCTGTCAAAAAATACGCCTTACGCTTTCGAGAGACTCCAGCAACGTGTGCTTGACGTTCGATTAACAGACCTTGGTCCTTTAGGCCCGCAATCGCACGAGGTACATTTGAACGGGCAATTGCCACTGCATTTGCGATACCCATCTGTGAAAGTGCAAAGGGCACTTCAACACTACTCTTGAAATCCGAATAATCGAGCAGATGTAAAAGAATTCGTTCCTGCACTCCAGGTTTTGGTTGAGGAGCCATATCCTATCCTCTCCCACAGTCCTCTTAGAGTGTTATGCCTATAAGTTTAGAACAATTGTTCCGGAAATCAGTTTTCTGGACCTTTTTCTCCAGCACCAATATTTCCAGATATAGCACTATCAGAAATATTGTATGTAATGTTTTGAACAATCTGTGCTCCGCTTCCAATATCATAATTCGGATCGGCAACCCATTGGTTAGACTGCGCATCCCATAGCCAACCGGGGTGTTGAGATGCTTGTGAAGCAGCGGCAACTTGCTGTTGAACAACAGGAGTCGTTGCTACGGCGGCAGCAGGAATCGATACAGGTTCTTGTCGTGCTTTGGCCCAAGCATAAGGGTCTTCGGCTGCTTGTTCTTCTGCTGCAGTCAAATCTGCATCTTCATCGAAATCATCATACTCAACTTGCAAGAAGAACATCCCCGCACCAAGTAAAATGATTACACCAACTACTATTGCTAATATCAGTCCTAAATTCGAACTCGAAGTTTCGCCATCTCCAACGCTGAGTTTGAATAAGGTATCCGTATTTTCACCAGGTGCAGAGTACACTTGATCATCCATTTCGAAGACAATGTTGCTATCACCTTCAATTCCCGAAAGCAGACTGCTCGATATCTCCATACTCCATGTTGCATCGGCATTGACACGGGTTTGGTTTATTCGGACACCGCTCAAACTATCGAATCGGGCTTCAACCAAACTGTTCGGTAAACCTTGGCCACTGAAAATTGCAGGAGTTTCTGGCCCCAAAGGACCGGTGTTTTCACGCATAACGGTGAATGAAACTTCTACAACGACGATATTTACCTTATATGAATAGGCTACTGAGTCATAAGTATCTCGTGCCTCAAACATCAAACCGACAAGAGACCATTCTGAAATATCGTTTGATAGCCCCGTTACATATGCAGGGTCATATTTCACAACACCATTCGCATTGAAAGTTAGATAGTTTCCATAATTATCATCATCAAGGTTTGTTAGATCATCGAATACATCGAAAATGAGACCATTAGTAGAGCTTCCTGCAATACCGTCTGGATCAGAAAAGTGTTCTGTTAGATCGATGCTGATTCCACCATTACAGCGGTCTTGCTTAGTTGGATTCGAATCACAGAACAATGTAATAGTGCTAACCCATCCAGTTGAGTTAAATTCAGGAATTTCATTTTCTGCATCACTTGGATTATCGATTGTAATTCTGATACGTTCTTCAATCGAGAAATTCTTTCCATCCCAGGCTTTCACAACCAATTCGTATTGTTGGTCGTGAATGAGGTCCGATGTGTCCCAAGTAGTATGCCATGCACCGTTTTGGGCAAAGGTTGTCACAGGGTTAGGGCCATTGTTGACCTCTATTCCACTGGCCAAATCAAAAATCGTAATTTCAACACGAGTCACTAAACCGTCATTGTCTAAGGCAACACCTTGAATCAATTGAGTTTCACTGGCACGTAGGGTATCTGAATTCAATGGTTCTGATAATTGAACGAAAGGAATGGCGTTGTCGGTGTTTACCGTTATTGAACGTGTTTCATAATTACACTCTGTCCATCCAGTTTTCACATTACAGAAATCACTGTCAGAAGCCCATATACGGAAATCATACTGCCCAGATTCAAGTTCTTGGAAAATCCAATCATATGCCCAAGCAGTTGAACCGGGAACATTGAAGTTTGCTGTGTAGCCATTCGGTCCATTAATATCAAACCAAATAGAATCAATATCACTTCCCCAAGTACCCGAGTAAGGGTCACTGGAAGTTCCAGTGAAAGTAACTTTTCCATTGTCGTGAGTAGTTCCATCGTTAGGCGTATCGACCAAAATAGTAGGAGCTACTAGGTTCAGTTTGTATTTACGAACTTCAACTGGTGAATAATCGAGACCGTCAAAAGAACGAACACGGAAGGTTACATCGCCTTCACCTTCAGGGTGTCCAGACATGTCCCAGTCAAAGGCCCATGACTTGAATGGATGGTTCGATTTGGTAATTATTCCACCAGCACCTGATGTGTCAATCGCTGAGTTCCATTCTGTTGAACCAGGCGGTTGTATTTCTACACGCTTGATTAGGCCGAATTGGCTTTGGTAGGCAACATAGTCAAGTGGATATGGACCATTTTGTCCGTCCCAAGCAGTTCCAGTTAGTGCAACAGTAGTAGCAAATGAAAATCCATCGTTTTGTGTCACGGTGACACTAGGTTTGAGGTTATTGAGATTAATAACATCGTCAATGGAGCCAGTGAGAACAAAGTCGAAGTCCTTTTGACCCTTTCCAAATTTGAAGGCTTCTACAGAATAGAACGGCAATTCTCGGCCACTGGCACAATCTTCATCTTCATCGTCTGTTTTGGCATCACCATCGTTATCGTATCCATCAGCACATGAATCTTCATCGATGAATACAGGATTGCCTTCGGAGTCAGTAACGCCGGGTATTTGCACATTACTTTCTCCAACCAAATGGTTCCAGTTGCGGTCAAGTAAGAAATCAGAGGGGAGTGAAACTTCAGGTGTAAAACCAAAAGCGTCTGTTGTAAGTGTGTAAAGTGGGAGTCCAGTTGCGTCACGAATAACAACAGTCGCATCTACAACATTGCTATTCTTAACTTTGACTTGGTAGCGTACCAATTCACCTTCACGAACTTGACTACCCCATGCCGAATTCTGATTTTGGACATGGATCTTCGAAGAATCGAAATTCTGTAAATTTGCATAAGAGAAAACTGTCGAGTTCTCAATAACTTCAAGAGCCAAGGGCATGAATGCCGGAGGCATGATTGCAGTTGATGGGACCAACAAACATTCATCGAGGACATACGGACATTCAGGACCGAGCCATCGCAGTTGAACAGGATAGAGTTCATTGCCACCTGCATCAGGAATGTATTCTGATTGGACTGTAACTCGTGATTCAGTAATATTGTAAATTTGAGAGGCATTGGAGTATGAGTTGCCAGAGAAGTAGGCGATAGAACCGTATTTGCTACCATAATTGTCATCGAAATGGGAAATATTGGCTGCAAATCCAGAAACTTCCATTGTATTTCGCTGAGCATTGACTATACTGCCTTTGATTCTCATTCCATCGCCACCATTGTTGGTCACTGTGTTATCATAAAGGGTAGCAGATGACATGAACATGTGTATTGCCGGACAAGCAAAGTCTCCGCCATACATCTGAGAATTACAAACACCAGTATTGTTTGAGATTTGGTTATTCGCAAAATACAAACGTGAAGCTGTTGGAGTTGGGACGTTCCATCCCTGATCATTAAAGTGATATTCACCAATTAGAACGGGTTCCTTTCCTGTATCCTGAATAGTGTTGTTTTCAGCACTTACATCTGATGTTCCGTATATCCACAATCCATTCCAGCCACCAATCGGGCCAATGATGTTGTTATTTGCGGTGACAACGGATGAACGGATACCAAACCCAGAACCTTCTGCCGCACCAGAAATGGTATTCCGGTTTGCCTCGACAATTGCTCCGTCATATGCCGTAATACCTGAGCCATCTGCAGTTGTGATGGTATTATCATTAACCAGCAAAGTGTGATTAATTGTTCCAGTTACTTTGTGAGAGTTGGTATCAATGCCGCTGCATTTTACATTGATAGTTGAGTTAGTAAGTGAACCTGAACTTTGTTTCAAAAACAATCCGTAAGCATTGTCTTTGACATCCAGATTGGAAAAATCAACATATGAACTTTCGACATATAACAGGCTTCGGCCACCACCTTGTTGCCCACAATCTGGTTCTGTACTACCTGTAAATACAGAGTCTCGAATAACCATTGTGCCTAGAATACCTGCTCCAGCACCGTATGCTCTAACTGCTGCTGCATCATACCCATTACCATCAACGCCGAGGGTAAAGGTGGAATCCGTAATTGTTGGAGATGCTAAATCTAGAGCCATGATATTTGAAGTGTTGATATCTTGGAATGTGAGCCCTGTAGCGGTAGTAGAGGAACCATCGAATACCAATATGCCATATTGCTTTCCACTAACTTGGTTTGTATCGAAAGGAACACCATATCCATTCTCAAAGTGAGCGTATTTTATGGAGGTAATTGCTTGGTCAATTGTGGAACGTATGATCATACCTGAGCCACAAGCAGTATCGCCGTTATAATTTGGATCATTGCTGCTATTGGAAAAACAGCGTCCTGTGATGGTATAATCAGTAGGAGTTGACCAAACAAAACGAGCCTGGTTACCGGCCGAACCGGAACTGGAACCACATGAACTGTCTCCAATACATATTGCACCTTCAACATCGATATAATTTCCGTATGGAATGTTAACCGTAGTTCCGGCATTGACAATGAGTTTTGCTCCTTCAGCCACAGTTATGTCGCCATTCAAATTCATTGTACCGGTCCAAGTTTCCGTACCAGAAATAATACCGGATTTAGTTTCGTTAACAGCAGAAGCTGTTGGCAGGGTAATTAATCCAGTTAAGATTGAGAGCAACAATAGTGCAACCAACGATATGCTTTTGTGTGATGTTGTGTTCTTCAAAATAGACACCTCTTCTTTTCTCCCATATCCCCCTCAAATATAATACTGCGCCTCAATTGCCACTTTTAAAATATCAAATACTGCTAATAATATCATATAATTGACCTTAATAATATCAAATATGGCTTAGTGTATCATGTATTCTCGGCGAGAATATGGCATAACTTCGCCTAGGTCATGCGTTTCACAACAGTTCCAACAGAATTGAAACAAGAACGATGTTCAGCAATTAGGTGTCTGAAGCGCCAAGTCTTGGTACCAATCATAGGCCTTAAGTTGACCATATCCCCAATGATCATCATGAGTTATTGAATCGTCATATTTGAGTGAAGAATTCATCAATGAGATTTTTACCGCATCGATACAGTCCCCATTCGATGAGGATGTTGGTTTGTATTCAGGAAATGCCTCAAGAATTAATGACAAGGCACCCGTCACAAATACTGTTGAATCGGATGTACCGCTACTTGAATACCAACTATCTCCAATACCTGTGCTGATGATATTTTCACCTGGGGCGACAACTTCGGGCTTCATGTGAGGGTTCTGTCGCATAGAACCGTTTGACAAAATTTGAGAGCCGATGGAGGAATTCTCCCAGACTATTTGCTCCTGTGTCGATGCACCAACGGTGATGACTCGAGCCACATTGCCAGGCACTGAAACCAAACCATCATCTTCTCCCCCCCCATCGTTACCAGCAGCTGCTACTACAAAGATTCCAGAATCAACTGCGCGCCTAACTGCAGAAACACTGACTCCTTCTGTCATCATTTCGATATTTTGTTCACCACCAAGTGATAATGAGATAATATCAGCCTGAAATTCATTGTGACACCATAATATTGCATCTGCTACTGTTTGTTCAGAACCGCTGTTCATGTCGTTTTCATCTGCCCCCAATGCTGCAACCATGGCCAAGTTAACTCCAGGGGCGATTCCCTGTTGATGGCTACCCGACACAAGGATACCCGCCATGAGAGTTCCATGTGCGATGAAACCGTAGTCAATCGGTGAATTGGAATTTCCAATCATATCTTTGAAAGTTACTTGAAGTCCAGTAAAAGCAGGATTCGATACATCTAGGCCTGTATCAACCATACAAACGTTAACACCGTTTCCAGTAAGTCCAAGTTCGGAGAAGTCATCAAATTGGGATTGCTCATTGGCCCAATCCGATTTTGGTGGAGAAAGTTCGATGAACAGAATTCCTGAATTCCAGAAGAGGAGTAAAATAATTGCCAAAATCGCGAAGATTGCCCCATTTGTTGCCACAAATCTCCGCCGACTCAATCGCGGGACAGGCGTTGCATCATGTGGAGCCCAACCCGTCACTTCAGCTCGCCACCCATCCTGAAATCCTACTGCTGAAGGGTCAATTGCGGATAGAATACGCGAATCTTCCGGCTCCGGAAGCAATTCCACCTTTTCAAGACCCTTCATCATTTCACCCCTGTAGGCAATACACCAACAAAGTTACTTGAGTAACTTAGGCTATAATGTATTGTTTGGATCAGAAACGAGCCGATTTCGAATTACTTCGAGAGACCTTGATTCCGCCGTAAATTACTAGAGCACCAAGCAAGAATATTACCAAAGTAAACCATGGAGAATCTTCTGTGTCTTGAGTGATATAATATTCTACTGAGAAGTCAATCTCATTCGAACCATCTACTCCGATTTGTTGCTCGACATTTACGCTGTCATCTCCAGCAACTTCGACAACAACAGAGAAACGAACATTGCCGGAAGAATCCTCTGCCAACATATCGAATTCAGCATTGCTTGTAGAGTTTGCACCAAGTGTAATAGTTTTGGAACCGAGAGACTTACCACCAACAATACTTGCTGAAACAATAACATCAGAACTTTCCAAGGAACCTTCATTGGTGACTGGGATGACAAGTTTTCCTGCTGTATCTGCCACATTATCTGAAAGGGTGACAATTGCACCTTGGTTGATGTATAATTTAATGCTCGCCTTAGAGATTACAACATCGAAGGTTTCGGTGAAAATTCCATCTTCACTGGTCACTGTAACTGTCACAGTTTTGCTACCAGCTTCAAAATCTTGAGGTGCATAAGCTGTAAACAGTTGAGAACGGCTGTCGCCCTTTGCAATGGTTATGACTGAATTTTTAGGTGTAACTTCCCAGTTTTCTGGCATATTGTCGACCAATTCAATAGTGTAAGAATCGTCTCCGTTTCCAGTATTCTCAAGCATAAATCCAAAGGAACTGCTTCCACCGGTTCCAATTCCTACTTCTGTGTCAACATCAGTGAAGGTGAATCCATAGATTTGAGGGACCTGAACATTCACTGCAATTTCGCTTGAAGGGGTTGCATCTGTAACTAGACGAACCTTGAGAGTGTGTCCGTCAACCAAATGCCAGGCATCGGATTGATTTGCTACAATAATACGAACACGTAGATTTGCTGAAGATTCAACACTTGTATCAGCAGAGTTGTTTCCAATTCCAAGAGATATTTGATAAGATTCAACAAATGCAGTTCCATTCCAGAATTCAACACTCCAGTCGGCCTCATCTGGTGAAACACCAATTTGTCCGAGAACATCGAACACTTGAACCGATTCGGTGCCATCATAATTTACATTCAATTCGAATTCAATGGCTTGATAACCTTCATCTTCCGCAATCGCAACAAAGTCAAGTTCGGTTTCACCCGCTGTTGCATTTGCAAGACTGTTTTCAACCAATGTGATTGAAGTATCCGAATTAATGGTACGAGTGTATGAAATTGTAACAGGGGAACGGCCTTCAGCAACCTGAGTTGAAGCGCCGCCAATGTAATCCATTTCCATATTCAAATCATGTTGGATTGTGACAAAAGTAGAATCCATATCAATAAAGTCAGCAGGCATTAGAATGCTGATGCTTCCATCCGCTCCTACCGGCATATCCCATTCAATATCAGAACCAATACCAAAGGTGACGGATACTGATTCATTGAGCATGGACGAACCATTGCTTTGTGAACCTGCATGATGTTCAACGAGATTGATGTCCGTCCATGTTGTGGATAGGTCAACCCATCCACCGAGAGACATCTCTAGATCAAGGGTTGCACCATCGGAAATACTTGCATCAAGTAATCCGACTGCAATGCCACCACCGTTTAATCCTGCATTTGCTTCTGTCACAACAATAACCCACTTTCCGGGTGCTATGACTGCAGACCAATTCAGTTGGTCATTTGCAAATACTGGGGTGATTGTTTGGGATTCTCCCGCCATCCCACTGGATGGATATAGAACAACAGTTGAACCAATTAATCGACTTGCATCATTTATATCAGTGACATTTCCTGAAACTGTAACATTTCCTGCAGTCATTTCAATGTCATAAGATTCAGGATCAGAGTATACTGGATATGCACTAGAATTCGAAACATTGTAGACTTCAGTACTGAAACCTTCTTTGCTGACTGTAACTTGGTACTCATCCTGAATCGGGACAAACAAAGACCAAACACCGAATTCATCGGTAGTGACATTTGTATCAATTTCAGTATTATTCATTCCTAGAATGGTAACAGTGGTGTTTGCAACACCCTCGGTTCCATCAGGAATATCATCATCATCAAGATCCCAGAAAACTTTACCACCAATTTGAACTTCCATATCTGCATTGATTAAGCCAAGGTCTAGAACACCATCAACTGCAGTTGCTGTTGAGAATGGTGCTGAAGAAGTATCGATTGTCCAGTGCTTCTGAGGTGCGGTTTCATTCAAGAACAGACTCCAGTTACCTGGCATCAATTGTTCGCTGACATTCCCATATACATCCGACTTGGAAAGAGTGATGTTGCCGAATCCATCATGGCTGACAAGAGTAACTCGGGAATCAGACATGTTTGCGTTAGTATTCGATTCTTGAAGTTGGAACTTCAATTCAATCACATCAAATGATGTGAAATTAAGATTGCTTCGCATGGAGGAATCGTCACTGACTGTGAACGGATAACGGAGTGTTTCAGTGCTGTCATTGTCCGCCAAGAATGGGGCAACAATAGCGACCCAATCTCCTGCTGGGACATATGCAGCAAAACTACCATTTACATCTGAAGCCATATTGAACCACAAATCATCTGCTTCATTTCTCAATAAGAATTGCTTTTCAACAGCTCCGCCACTATTGTTCGTAAGTTCTCCAGTGACTAGGTAATCATTACGCAATGGGAATGCTACTGCTTCTTCATATGCATCGAGCCCAACACGTATTGGGTCAAACACATTTGCACCAATGAGTGCGTAATCCGATGCGTTTTCATCCGAAGCCTCTGTCGTGTTAAATTGGAGACTGTATAGTCCAGGTTCAAGTACAACAGTAATGTTTCCAGGAGACGAATAGTTAGAAGCAGTGAAATTGTGCTGCAGACCATGGTCGTTGAGAGGCATTAAGGTGAAGGATGGACTCACTTCTGTTCCATTTGCAAAGACTCCATCACCCTCAGCATCCATGAACAGATTAAGTTCAATTGTGAGATATTCTGGACTGACAAACAATTCAATAGGAGTTGGCATTGAATCGATTTCGACAATAATATTGTAATTCTCAACATCTGTCGAATTCAAAGCAACCTCGTCAACAGTGAAATCCCATTGTCCCTCTTGCAAGTTAAATGAGAATTCTCCTGTGTCTGAGATGGTGGTAGTCCATTCAAGACCATCAGAATCTGTTGCGACAACTGTTTGTGCTGCGTATCCCGGAACAAGACCATCCCAAAGGGAGGAGTTGTCGTATAGGAATACGAATCCATTTGCCATAATCGTTGGTTCTAGATACATTAGTCCAAGGTCAATCTCGGCATCTCCATTAAGTTCAATCAATTGACCTCCAGACATCTGTGAAGCAATACTGAAGGTAGTCATATGGAAATCATTACCACTCGGTAGACGAATACTGTAGTTTCCATCTGTAGCAATAGTCGTTGCAAAGGACAATTCACCGGCTACAAAGTCGATTTCAAGTCCAGCTGCTGGCTGACTTTCGTCGAATTTAACTGAGTCATCTGAACTAGCCCAAGTACTGTAGTTTAGGTCGCTGTTAAACAATCCACCATCGACCACACGGATACTGCCGTTGACCCATGTCCCAATTGCATAAGCACTTGAGAGTGAAATATCTTCTGTCTCAAGAGTAACATGGTCAAACAAGATGTAATCATCACCACTTTCATCTGAAATTGTGTAAGATCCCATTGGTAATTCAATGTAGACCAGTCCATTTTCATCAGATGTTGAGTTGATTGGTCCAAACAATGGATCATCATTGGTGAAGGTTACTACTCGGCCTGCAACATCTGCATATGCTTCTTGTGTCAACGGGTCCACCGGAGAGATTAGTTGCAAGGAGATATCATGCATCTCTGGAACACCAATAATAAGAGAAAAGTTTTCAGATGCATCTCTAACCATGAAGGTTTCATTCAATTCATACCATCCATCTTTATCAATGTCGACTCTGTAATAATACTCGCCGGATGCAAGAGGTCCGTAAGAGAAGTTTCCGTCTTCATCGGTGATAATGTTGGTCACTTCTGAAAGACCGAGGTCAATATCAACCAATTCAATGGTTTCATTGGCAAAAATCTGATCATAGAAATCAACAAGTGTATCTTCAAAGATTGAACCTGGCATACTCATTGCCAAGTCATACGATGGAGATATCTCGACATTCACTGGGTCAGGCAAGAGTACTTCTTTCCCGTTGTCTAATTGAGCAATCATATGGTAAACACCCGGAATTAATCCCGTAAGGTAGAATGAACCTGGTTGAACCATTGAACCTGAGAAGTGACCTTGTCCAACAAAGAGACCAGTACCATTGAGGGTACCTGTTCCTTCAAAGGAGCCTGTTGCTTCAAATGAATCTCCGATGTGTTCGGTAACTAGAGTCGAAATTCCATCAGATGTGAGGCGACCATTCGCTTCTATTTCACCATCTAGAAGATAAACCACTGGCGAGGAGGTTTCATCCTGAATACAAAGTGATTCATTTTCAGGCATCGGCGCAGTTTCATTGTCAAGACAGGTAACTACACTTTGATTTGACACCCAAGAAGCGACAAGAGTTCCCTTACCGTTCCATGTTCCGTTGCTTGTGAAGACACGAGAATCAGAAATGGAACGCGTGAATGTGCCGGTGAAATCGTCTGCAAAAGCGACACCATCGCTTTCAAAGGTTCCATTTTCAGTAAAGGTTACTTCACCAGTTCCTTGAAGAATACGGCTGTCGGTTGACGAGAAGGAACCATTTGTCGTGGTCAAAGTATAGTTATCAGTCATCGACCAAATGTTACGAAGAATGAAATCAGTACCAACAAGTGCATCACCATCAAAGGATTCATGCCCAGCCCATGTGACTTGACCAGAAACACCACTGCTTTCAACAGCGATATCAAATGATGTTGTTACATCAACAAATCGGTCTGCTTGTTCAGCAGTAACATTGAGTTGTGACTCTCCAAGCCAACTCATGTTTGCAACTTCACCAAGAATCGCAGTGATGTCGTTGATTTGACGGTCATCATTTGTTTCAGTCAAGATGTCACCAAGGTTTTGTGAGTAGCCTCCAGAACGAATGTTGTCTTGAGCACCTGTTGGGTCGAAATCACCCGCAAACGCACTGACTCTAATACGGCCAGCAGGGGCTTCAAACGACCAATGGCCATTGTCATCAGCATCTGTGAAGCCGATTGGAATCCAATAGGTATCAGGGTCAAGATCTTCGGCACCTTCTCCAGAGAAGGCGTCACGTTCAATCAGCAATCGGACACCAGGTAAGCCTTGGCCATTATCACTCATTGTAACTTGACCAGAAATTTCTGCACCCGAGTAATACTTGAGAACCTTAACAAGTGTATTAGTGGAAGAAATTCCAATTGTTTGTTGATCAGTTGTTACCGAACTGTTTTCTTCAGGAGAATACCAGTTTGCGATAACGAAGTGATTTTGCATAGCGCCTGGTAGTGGAAGTGCTTGGCCTAGAATACTACCTGGACTACCGGATTGACCGAAATGTTGTGCAGGCTGAGGATTCGAAGAACCTGCATCGACGCCGAGGGTCGATGCACCATATCCAACATAGGTTCGTGCTAGCATTGTATCAAAGAAGGCAGAGTTGTGGTCAACACGGACATCCTGAACTTGCAATGGTTCAATATCTGAGCCCGATTGTTGGTTAAGGAAGTCTTCAGTAATTGCTTGGTCTACTTCAGTACGTGTCATTTCATCTGGGAATTCTCCACGCATTGTTTCGTAAACTTCATCCATGTAAGTGGAAACATCTTGTCCACTCAATATTGTTGGTGCTCCAAAAATTCCCATTGGCTGACCTTGGTTGTAATTCATATCTTGAGTATAACGACCAGCACGAGGGTATAGTCGGTTATCAATTGCAAAGTAGCGAATTTCATGGTCTCTGTCAATAGTTTCACCAGGTGCTCCATCATAATCCTGAACAGTATAATAGTCTTCAAGATTAATCAGGTCATCATACATATCAATTATATCTCCACCATCGAGGCTAAGAGAAAGAAGTTGGACTGTCAATGCAAGACGAGCATTCTTACGATGGATGCTGGTTCCAACTGAATCATATTCTTCAATCAAATCTGCAGTGTACCAATAATCTCCAATGATATAGTGTGTATTAGAATAGATATTGTCAGCACCAGTTCGAATGTTGTTGGTGAATGTGCGATTTGCTTCGAACAGTTCAGACCAGTCGCCGTCGACACATGTTGCTGAGAGTATTTCAGTACAGAGCATTCGTTCTCCACCTTCGTAAATACGCCAATATTGTGTCGAGTCATCAAACACACCATCTGTATGATGGTAGCCTCTTGCCATGACAACATCATCATTCGTTTGGAACACTTCAAAACTGTTGTGTTTTGCGAAAGCAATCATCTCATCATTGTTAGCATTTGTTGAAATCGACGAAAAGATATCCATTTGTTCATCGTCGAGATAAGAATCTACAATGTTGCTGTAGCCTGATGTGAAAGCAGTGTTACCGAAACGTGCCTTATTGTACTCAAGGTCACCTTGACCAAGTTGCCAAATGAACATCGAAACAAGATCTTCTTGGTTACGTGCTAACAACATGTTTCCAGTTGCAGGAATTCCAGATTGGAAGTTATCTGATACTGAGGGGTGTTCGCCTGTATCAAGTGCTTGGAAACCATAGTCCCACCATGATACGAATGCCGGACGTTGTGAATATGACATATTAGTATCTTGAGCAGCAAGCCACTGATAGGCTGTATTCCAACCATTGTCATTGAATCCAGAGCCGAAAGAGCCAAGATACCAATTTCCATCATATGTGCTGTCATCAAGAAGTGAAAAGCCACCTATTTCCCAGCGCAATGCGTCAGGAATGATGTTGTAAATCACTTCATCAATATCATCTTCAGCATTGTTACTACCAGGGATAGCAGCATCAAGACCGTAGGTGAATTGTTGACCAAAGAGCATAATCATGATAATCATAATTGCAGAGAATGAAGGTGTGCGCCATACTGCGACACGCGCTCCACGGATTCTGTCTTCAGGAGAACGGATTCCAAGTTTCTTCCATGTTTTGACAAGTCCATCCCAGTTTGCCCATTTCCAAAGAGAAACGATTCCCCAAGCGCCGAGAACTGCGATAGCTGGTGTAGCGTTAAACATGAATCGAGCCGCTGTCCAAGCCATGAAAGAGGCTGCAAGAATCCATATTCCGAATACGAGTTTGGTTTGCTTACGTTCGCGAATAGCAGACCAAAGGCAAAGAACACCCATAATGAGTGAAAGAACAAAAGTAATCGGTCCAAATTGAGCAAAGAGTTGCCCACGGTTTGGTGCGTTTGCTTCAGCAACTGTTCCGAAAATCTTGGTCTTTGTGAAATATCCGCTACCGGTAAACAAGACATCCCAGGCATTGGAAATATTTGCCTGCTTGAGAAGCCACAATGCCAAGAAGAAGACGGCACCTGCTCCCGCAAGAACACCTAGAATAAGCAACCAAGGCTTATCTCGGAATCCTGTTGTTACAAAGCTAATTGCAAGAGTAAACACGATGATGAAGATAAACGGTTGTAGACCTGTGCCATCGAGGACAAGATTGATTTGCGGGTGTGCATAGAATGGAATTGCCATCAATAGGTTGACGCAAAGCATTGTTAAGAACAGAACATTGAGTGTTGTTGAGTCACGGCGACGGAACATGTTCAATGCAACTTGTGCTGCATATGCGAGGAATAGAATCGACGGCCCTACTACGAAACCTTTCCAACCGAGAGAAACTATTCCAAAACTTACACCTGCTAAAACTGCAGCAGCAAATGCGGCTTTACGCTGTTCGACAACTGCTGAAATTCCAGCAATAAAGGCAGTTGGAGTCGCAGATGATGTTCGAACCAAGCGTTCTGTTCCAGCGTACTTTACAGCACGTAACCAAAACATAAATCCAAGCGTAATGAATAGCATGATGAAAGCATCGTGGTCAGCAAGAGCCCATGTTGTGTGGCTTACGTGTGCAGGCATGAAGGCAATAAGCCATGCAGCAATAACTGATGCTTTTTGCCCAATATGCTCGCGTGCAATGATTGCAACTGGGAATATGGTCAGTGAACCATAGATTGCAGGAAGGGAAAGAATAGCCCACCAAACTGCATCGCCGTTTTCAAAGAACGGTTCCAATAGCATTGCAAAGACTGCAATCGACCAAGTGAAAATCGGAGGTCGTGGGTTGATTCCACCAACCGGATAGAAACGGTCAGCGTCGATAATCATGTGTGCATTGTTCGCAAGAATATAATCTACGACTCGCTTCATGTACCATGGGTCAGAACCACCTGTCATGTCCCAATTTCCGGTCCCGTATGCATTCATTGACGGCACAACGTACCATTGAGTGCGGATTACTAAACCAAAGAAGAAGGCGAGGCCAATCATGACACTGGCCCAATTTTGGCTCCAGAATAATCGAGCACCCGAATACTCGTGATCTTCACGGTTAACCCATCCGCCCCAAGTTTCATGGGTCGATATTGAGTAAATTGCCACTCCAATGAAGAATGTTGCACCAAGCCAGATCAAACTGCCCCAGTTGCCGTTCAGCATGTCAATTGAGAACATTCCTACATCATACCATGATGAGACAAGGTACAACGACCACATTGAACCAAGGGTCATTGCTCGAGTATGCCAGCGTTCCGCGAACATTCCAGCAACAATCATTGCAACCATTCCGGTAAAGAATGCTTGCCAATAGCCAAAGTGGCCATGATAGCCTTCAACGGTATTGATTCCAAGTTTGTCGGCAACAGAGACGCTGTCAAAGTGCCAAAGACTTGCAATATGTGCTAAAGCCCAAACTGCAAGAGCAACTTGCAAAGGTAGATTCTTTTTGTTGATAAATGAAGAGTTATCATCATTCAAGAAACTAAACCATCCGTCCTCAGCAATAGGAGTTAACTGGCCTCTGGTAATAGTAGCAGATAGTGCACCTAAAAGTGTAAACACAGTCAGATACGAGAAGAATTGGTAACCAACTGCTTGATATTTCAAATTCAAGGTCGAGACATAACTCACTTGTTCGCCATCTCCAGCCATGTTGTAAATCTCAGGGAGAGTTGTTAATGCGTCTCCAGCCATAATGATTCCAAGATTGATTCCAACGGCCATGAACATGAAAATTGATGCAATTTCGTGTCGACCACGACTAGTCATGAAATGGACGCCAAAGGTGACCATTGCAAACAGGAGAGCGGTAAAGGCTCCATATCCCTGCATGTAGATGACTTCCGCACCGATAAGAGCAACAGCCAGCATTGAGAGGGAGATTGTGGCCTTGGAAAACGAAACAGAGTCAGATTGTTTTAGCATTGATGGGACAAGTCCCATGATGCTTGCGGCGATGATAAAAATCATCGGCGTCATATTGTCTACAGTGAGCTCGAAGTTTACTCCGACGAGCTTGATGGCTGCGATTGCTAGCAGGACTGCTAAGGGGGCGATAAGCCATCCTAGCGGTGCTGCTGGCGCAGTGCTTTTTGTGCCAGTATTTTGTTCCATTTTTTTTCCCTCAAAGGTGTTTGCGCGACAGCAGCAAGGCTGAGGCGTCTTCGCCACTTGAGAGCCTCTTTTAATGATGACTATGCAAGAACAACATATGAACGCAACGCTGTGGCTCGTTTTCCAGCCGTTTTCATATCCTCTATTTTAGCCATATTTTGAAACAAAAAAGGGACTCAAAGTGCTCTAAATGCAATGTCTTTTCGATAGTGTGAACCATCCAATTCAATTGATTCAATCAGTTCATAAGCCAATCTCACAGATTCCTCAAGACTCGGTCCTGATGCACTACAAGAAAGAACGCGCCCCCCTGTCGAAATTAGATTGCCATTAGAATCAAAACCTGTACCGGCGTGATTTACCCAAGCAGTAGTTTCTGCTGATTGGATGAACTCTTGGGTCACACCGTGAATCAAACGACCTTTCACAGGAGATTCAGGATAACCTTCTGCGGCGAGAACCACAGTTGCAGCAAAGAAGTCATGGAACTCGACTTGTAGTTCTGCCAAACGGTCATTCGATGCAGCCTCTAGTAATTCGAAAACATCTGTTTTGATTAGGGGAAGGGTGATTTGACATTCAGGGTCCCCAAACCGTACATTGAATTCAACAACATTTGGCTCACCGGATTTAGGAATCATTAGTCCCACATAGAGGACTCCACGGTATGGAGTTCCTGTTGAAAGAAGATAATTGTGCATTGGTTTTATGATTGTATCAATGGTCTTTTGTCGAACGGTATCAGTCACTACTGGTGCGGGACAATATGCACCCATTCCACCGGTATTTGGCCCTTCGTCGCCATCATAAGCACGTTTGTGGTCTTGACTTGCAGGTAAGCAAACAAACCCTGAGCCATCCATAATCACTAGCATACTTGCTTCTTCCCCTGGGAGAAAATCTTCAAGCAATACTTGTCCATCACTTTGTATCGAATGTTGAATAAACGCGCGCGCTTCATTACGGTCTTGTGTCACAACAACACCTTTTCCGCCAGCTAAGACATCTCGCTTTACGACCCATGGATTTCCAGCGAAATCATCCAAAGCAGCCTCGATATCACTGCCATCAGAAAGAACATGAAATGCTGCGGTGGGTACATTTGCGTCCCTCATTACTTGTTTCGCGTGGAGTTTTGAGCCTTCTAGATTCGCCAATTTAGCAATAGGGCCAAAACATGGTATTCCAATTGATTCCAAGCAATCGGCCAAAGCGGCACACAAAGGTGCCTCTGGGCCAGCAACAACCAAATCTGCATCCAAAATACTTGCGAGATGTATCAGTCCATCGATGTCGGTCGCAGCAACTGGATGATTGGTAGCCAAAAAAGAGGTTCCTGCATTTCCTGGCGCACAATGAAGTTCTCTAACATGGCTAGACTGTTTCAATTCCATGCAAAGAGCATGCTCACGTCCACCTCCGCCGACAACGAGGACAACTTTGTCTGCCATGGTCGGCTTCGGTCGCCGCCATCCCATAATCCCATCGCGTCCATATTCTGACAGTTCGCCGGCTGACATCGTTTTAGAGGGGATGCTTCAAAGACCGTCCCTCTAGCCACGATGTGAAGGTGTGAGCCTTTGGTGATGAAAATGAACTTTATTGGACTCTGTGTGCTGACATTGTGGCTTTATCTGCCTGGATTTTTGGCAAACACTTTCGCAATGATGTGGGGTAAATGGTTGCCCAAGATTGGATATGGGCCTTGGCCGATTGATGGTGGTCGAACACTTAACGACGGAAATCGGATTCTTGGCGATGGAAAAACATGGAACGGGCTTATCGGGGGCTCATTGACCTCCGGGCTCCTCTGTATGCTGATTGTGACCTCTTTGGGAGAGGTCCCTGCCACCGATGCTATCATCGGGGAAAATGGTGTATTTGCACATCCATTACAAGGAGCAGAAGGTGCCTGGTTCTCAATTGGAGGGAACATGTTGACCGCATTTATTCTCGGTTCATTCCTCGGATTCTTTTGCCTAGTTGGAGACAGCACGGGTTCTTTTGTTAAGCGTCGCCGAGGACTCAAAAGAGAAGGTGATGTTTCTTCAAAGGCACCTCTGCTCGACACTCTACCTTTCGCCATCATGGTATTCTTGGCTGGGCAACTATTTCTGGGAACTTCCGTGTTAGCAGATGCTGAATTAAGGATGCCAATGCTAGCATTGGTTGCATTTACACCGGTATTACATCGCTCATTCAACCTAATGGGCTACAAAATTGGCTGGAAAGATGTCCCCTACTAGTCCGGAGAGAAGCCTATAATGTGGTTTTGCTCTACGGGTAGATATGCGAACCGCTGTATCCCTTGCCATCCTCTTGCTCGTAACCTCTCTGAGTACTCTTACTGGCGTTTATGCCGATGTTCCAAGTGATGGCTCTACAGTCCGAATAAGTGCTGATGAAACATGGAGTGGTTACAACTCCATGGATGGGAACGTAATTGTCGAAAATGGTTCGACTTTAACAATTGGAGGAGAGGTTTTAGTTGCTACAAATTACTCAATGACCATTGAAGAAGGTGCAACTCTCATCTTGACTGGTTCTTTACTTGGAGACGATTTGGATTCTGAACTCAATGTCCTAAACAACACTCAATTGGATCTAAATTTCGGAGATTTGGCTAATTCCGGACAACTTAGGATTAACTTTGCTCAAACAATCCCAGCATCTGCAATGTTCAACATCACAGTCGGCGAAGAAACAGTCGATGCTGCCGGACAAGACCATATTTTCATCGATGTTTCACTGAATGGTACAGATTTAGTTGTAGATTTCGATATCTACTACGCTTTCGGAATACAGATTGTTTCAATTCAAGCACTCCATTCAGGGAGTGGTGATTCACCAATACTTCTTGCGAACCAAATCAACCAGACCAATGGTAGTTTGATCTGGAAAAGTGCATCATTTCAACTAGACGTTCATGGAACTATGCTCTTTGATGGTGCAACCCTTTACGGCGCTGATGTAAACTGTTCTGGTGTGTGTGATATACAATCAAGTAGTTTGGTTGGAAGCGCCCCCATTAATGTAAATGATGGGTCAAGTATCATTGTCAACTCCAGTTCGATTCTCGGCAGTCGTACCGATGAGGACATAGTTGTTCACGACCTTGCACAAATAACCTACACCAATAACCAAGGAACTGGTGGCTTTACCGATGGTTGGATTCGTTTGCTGTCTCAACGACAAATTCAAACAAATGCCCCAAACATTACCGTGCACCAGACTGGAATTGGATACGGAAGTACGACCCTTGATGACATCACTGATTCGAATGGCTTAATCGATATCGGTGGAAGTGAATGGAAGCGAATTGTGGAATGGGTTGATGGAAACGGCATATACCATTCTGAAGGGGGAGAATTGACACTCACGCTCAGCACGGGCTGGGGTGACTTCTCCACAACTGTTTCGGCCCCACACACACCAACTGCTACTATCAACGTGCCATTGCCTTACATCGAAGTCGTCTCGATTGATGCTGAAGATACCACCGCTGAAGTCAACAAAAAAATTGGCGCAATGGTTACGGTTAGAAACACGGGTGATGCTAATGCTACAGTCAACATCTGGTGCTATGTCGGTGATAACCTCACAGAAACTACAGCTCTTACAACTACTCTAGCACCAGCGGAAGAAAAAGACTTGCCTGTTTCTTGGTGGGCCAACACAGACGGTGCGCAAATTCTCAACTGTCGAGCACTTATTCCAACAATCCTACAATCCATTGCGGAGGATGTAACCAATGTCGAAGGAGGCAACTCCCAAGAAGTGGGTTGGTATATCGGAGAGGAAACAGAAGATCAACCGTTCATTGTCTATGGAATACTTGTTGTGGTCATTCTCATTGGAACTTCATTGTTTGCCCGTAGGGCCGGAGAGAACCTCTCATCAAGAGAAGTCAAGGAATACATCGAAGAAGAAGACGACGATTGACCTAACTAGGGAGTGCAGGTTTCCATTGCAGCGCTTGACTCATCATTATCAAAGTTCAGTTCCCAAGCATTATCACTGACTGTCACGCCATTTCCTGGTGAGACATCATTCATGGTTGAATAGAACTCATTAGTGACAATGATTTGGAAATTATAACATCCATCATCTTCGAAAAATTCATCTCTTTCAATGAATTCATACACCCCATTTTCGTCCATTGTATTACCTGGCATGGCTAACCAACCGCTTGTACTACCAAAGTTGGCTAAATCATTTGACTCAGGAGTCCATGTTGCAGAAAGTCCATCGACGTCTATAATTGCAGATTCATACGTTTGCGTGCCATCTTGGAGAATCTTCATTTGAATTGTATAATCCGATGAAATCGGTAAACGTTTTTCGGATGTGCTTACCATGTCGTGACTGCCTCCATCACTTGCTTCAGCAGAACTGGAAAACATTCCAATCAACGCCTGAACGGTGACGCCGATGACAAGTTGGTCGCCCTCCTCTGTAGTTTCAGTTCGCATAATCAATTTAGCCGCAGAGTTT
>Ga0209043_1000146_pt1 | contig 45336 bp, 42 predicted proteins | sample SaaInlV_100m_DNA_3_FD_184654 | JGI IMG/M metagenome (GOLD analysis project Ga0209043, IMG submission 184654) | Marine microbial communities from expanding oxygen minimum zones in the Saanich Inlet - SI037_S4LV_100m_DNA (SPAdes) (version 2) | ecosystem: Environmental > Aquatic > Marine >... | reverse complement strand
TGCCGCTTATTTCTACTGCAACTCTTTCATTTTCGGCTGTTATGCCTGTAATGTTAAAAGTAATACCGGTAGGAAATGCAGAAAGAATATTTTGAGCAAAACTTACAACTTCTTCTTTAGTCCTAGTGCCCCCAATAGCATTATTGCCAGCAGTCCAAATAATTGATTCGTCTGTATAAAAATCTAAATATTTATCCGAACCTGTACTTAAAGCTTCAAAAAACTCTTTGGTAATTTCTTTATTTTGATCAGTTATTGTGCTCACAGCGCAATTTAATATTACTGATTAAGGCTTTTTAAAAGGCTCTTGCATGCAAAGAAAATAAGAATTGCAAAAGGTACACCTGTGACTATTACCGAAGTTTGCAATGCTCCTAAGCCGCCGCCAGCTAGAAGTACAACAGCAATTATCCCAAGAGATATAGCCCAAACCACCCTTAAAAGCATTGGCGGTTCATCCTGAGCCTTTTCATTGTTTGCTGCGGTTAACATTGAGGTAACCAATGCACCTGAATCTGAGGAGGTTACAAAAAACGTTAAAATAATAACTATTGATAGCCCCATTAAAATAGGTGAGTAAGGAAACTGTTCTAAAAATACAAACAGTGAGATAGCAATGTCATTATTTATTGCCGTACTTAAGGAATTTGGTTCCATCATTTCTTGATGAAGAGCTGCGTTACCAAATATACCCATCCAAACAAATACTAATATTGATGGTATGACCACAACTCCTAATAGAAATTCTTGAATCGATCTGCCATAAGATATTCTTGCGATAAATAATCCTACAAAAGGTGACCATGCAAACCACCATGAATAATAAAATAGGGTCCAGCCATTTTGCCAGGATGAATCCATATACGCCTGCGTATTCGTAGATAGACTTAAAAGGTTTTGTATGTAAGAGCCTACATTTTGCAATAGACCATCTACGATAAAGCTTGTGGGTCCTGCTATAAAAATAATACTAAGCATCAATCCGCAGAGGATCATGTTAAGTTGAGAAAGTCTCTTAATACCAGCTTGCAAACCAAGAACCACGCTAATTAATCCAAGCAAGGTAATAAATGCAATTATCCAAACTGTACTAACAAAGTTTTCTTCAAGCACTCCCATGTACCCAAGACCTGAATTGATCTGATTCGCTCCAAGCCCAAGAGAGGTTGCGATTCCAAAAATTGTTGCAATGATGGCGATAATATCAAGCGGGACTCTGCCCCATGCATTTTGGGTCAAAGTGCCTGAGAAAAAAGAACTAACTCGAAAGGGTAAATTCTTATTAAAAGAAAAATATGCAAAGCACAATCCAACAACACCGTAGATAGCCCAACCATGAAAGCCCCAATGAAGATATGTAAGATTCATTGAGAGATTTGCTTTATCTGAGAATGTAGAACCTTCTTGATGAATTGCATCCGAGCTTAGATGCATGATGGGTTCAGCTACTCCATAAAATAACAAGCCAATTCCCAGTCCAGCGCTAAAGAGCATTGCGATCCAGTTGATATTAGAAAATTCAGGCTTGGCATCCGGCCCACCAAGAATAAGGTTTTTATGTTTGCTGAAGGCAAGGTAGATAACAAAAATTAAAATAGCATTGGCTGCAAGAATGATTAGCCAGCCAAGGCTATTTGATAGCTGTTCTTGGATTCCTGAAAATAATTTATCAGCCTCAGTCAAATTGACTAAAGTTATTCCAATAAACGCAGATATTAGCAATAGAGAGTATAAAAAGCGTTTGGGTGCAATATTTTTAAACATTGGGGTTAGTCTACTTAAGAAGTTAAAAGAATACGATAGCTTAAAAATAAAGGTTATTTTTTTTCATTTTTACTTACAATTTTCCTTTTCAATTGTTATGGTCTAAGCATGTCCTTAAATTACTCTAGCCTGAGCTTGAGCATAAACCAACAAAATGGAAGCAGTCTCTATGATTGCTTTTATTTTGAAATTTAACTTTAAATAATTTTATCCCTTGGGGGGAATCATGATAAATACTATTAAGAACAGCATTTTAAACAGATTAAACAAGACGTTTAATAAAAAGACTTTTGATAAAGTCGGCAGTAGATCTGTCTCAGCATTGTCTGCATTAGCCATTCTCAATGCCGCAGCATTCACTGGTTATATTGGAGCTCAATCTCAAGCGACCATTGAAGAAGTTGTTGTAACCTCAAGGAAACGATCTGAAAGTTTGCAAGATGTTCCACTTTCTGTTTCTGCCATAGGAGAAGAAACACTTGAGCAAAAAGGAATTAATGTCTTTGAAGACTACTTAATGCAATTACCCGGCGTTACAGCTGGTGGGTCAGGTCCAGGTCAAAGCACTATATACATAAGAGGTCTTGCATCTACTACTCCCAACCTTACTACTGCAGGTGTTGCTGGTTTAGCACCCAACGTTGCTTTTTATCTTGATGAGCAACCATTAGGCCAACCAGGCAGAAACTTGGACGTATATGCTGCTGATATGGCGCGTATCGAGGTTCTATCTGGACCACAAGGAACTCTATTTGGTGCTAGCTCACAAGCCGGTGTGGTTAGAATGATTACAAACAAACCTGTAATAGGGGAATCATCAAGCAGTATAGAGCTTGAATACAGAGGTATGCCAGAGGGTGATACTGGTAATAAGTTCGAATATGTAAACAATATTCCTATGGGCGAAAGTACCGCATTGAGATTTGTTGCTTACAGAGATCAAAGAGGTGGTTATATCGATCAAGTTGGTGGAACACTCACAGCAGCTTCATCAGCACGTTTTAGAGCAGGTGGAACTGTTAGACAAAATGGTCTACCTGTTTCTGCATCAAGAGCTGGCTTCCAAGCTGGAGCAGATCTTTCAGGCGCTACACTTTTAAGTGCACTTGCAATTGTTGAGGAAAATGCCAATGAATCTACTTATGAAGGTTTCAGAGCTAGTATTAAGCATGAGATTAATGATGATTGGGATGCTTTGGTAACTGTTGCTACTCAAACTATTGATGCTGATGGTGTGTTTTTTGTAGACCCTACCTTAGGCGACCTAGAAATTCAAAGATACACTGATGATTCTATTGAAGATGAATATGACAACATGAGCTTAACTCTTACTGGTTCTATTGGTGATCTTGAAGTGGTTTATACTGGCGCTTACACAGACAGAACTTCAGACCAAAATGTAGATTACACTGACTATCTATTTGTTGGCCAGTATCTTCCTTACTACATCTGTGATTACTACGTAACTTATACAAAATATGCTCCTGGCAATGTTCCAACTGGAACTTGTGGAGCTCCGAACTTATTGGTTGATTCAACAACAAATACAGAAGTGCAGACTCATGAATTACGTGTTAGTGGTGCAATAAACGACACTACAAGTTTTACAGCTGGCGCATTTATGAGTGACCTCGAATTGACGGAGTTAAATCTATTTAATTATCCAGGTTCTGTCGGCAATGATATTACATATGCTGCAAACTATGCTTTGACCGATACATCAGTCTCTGGATCAATAAATAATGCAAGCCCTGGCTGGTTCTCGGCTGGACCATACAGCGAACCGGTAATATTCTTCAACGATATTAGAAGAACCGACAAGCAACAAGGCATCTTTGGTGAAATTAGTATGGATGTGTCAGAAACATCCGAGCTTACTGTAGGTGCTCGATGGTATGACATTGAAGTTGATTTTGAGGGTAGTGCTAACTCATCGTTCTATAATGGATTTGGAGCTCCTGATACTCAGCAATTTGGTTCAAACTTATCAGCTCAATACGCACCAGGAAATGCTAACGGCTACCCTGATAAAGCGAAAAGTGATGGAGTTATTGGAAAGATAACTTATTCCTGGAATCCGTCCGAAGATCTTATGTACTACGTAACATGGTCAGAAGGCTTTAGACCAGGGCTATTAAACAGACCAGTTGGCGCATCTAATGCTGCTGGAACATACTCTGTTAAACCTGAGGTTAAGTCCGATGAGGTAACTAACTATGAGTTTGGTTGGAAAGCTGTTCTTGCAGATGGGCAACTTAGATTTAATGGTAGTGCATTCATGGTTGATGTCAGCGGTCTTCAAACCACTGTTTTTGATCCAAGTATTGTGAACCTATTCTTTTCAGATAATGCAGCAGATGCTGAAATCATGGGTCTTGAAGGAGACTTTATTTACTACCCTGATCTAGACGGCTGGATGCTATCTGGTGCTTTCTCATTGTTAAGTACAGAAATTACTAAAAGCTTAGTTCCTACCGATGATATTAAGGTTGGATCTGATTTAGCTTTCGCTCCAGGTATGCAGGGTAACCTAGCTGCTAGAAAAGAATGGGCAATGGCTTCTGGTAATACTGGACATTATCAAGCTCAATTAACTTGGTCTGATGATAGTTATTCTGATGTGATGGAGCCTAACAAAGCAATTCAAGATAGCTACAGCTTCATTAACATGCGCGCTGGAATAAGCAATGATTCTTGGATGGCTGAAGTCTACATAGATAATATTACTGATGAAAGAGCTGAAATCAATAATACTTTTATCTTTGACAGACAGAGAGTTGGAATAATAAGACCAACTACTTTGGGTCTTAGATTTAAGCGACACTTTAACTAATCTAGGTTTTAAGTAATTAAAAGGGAGCGCAAGCTCCCTTTTTTATTTTCTAGAAGCCAATATTATTTATTATTTTTGTTAGAATAATTTTTAAATGAAACAAGAAAAATTTAATGCAGATGAAGCTACTCTCTCAGTAGATTTAAGCGAAGCCACTCAAGCCGTTAAGGAAAATAGGTTTGAAGATGCACTCATGCTATTTGAAATAATTCTGAAGGATCATCCTAATCATATTGATAGCTTATACCTTGCATCTGTTTCATCCAGGTATTTAAAAAAATTCGATGATGCAAAAAAATATATTGAACGTTTATTGGTGAATGCTCCTGATATGGGTAGAGCATATCAAGAACTAGGTCACATCAACCGCGATGTGGGGAACGAAGAGCAATCTGTTATTCATTACAGACAAGCTTGCGAGCTTAATCCAGCCTTGCTAGCATCATGGAATTCTTTGTATCAATATTTTGTTAAAAGTAAAAATAAGCCTGCTGCTGAGCATGCTCAGAATCAAATTGAGAAACTACAATCCCTTCCTGCTGCATTGCTATACATAGACCAAATACTCAACGAGGGTAGGTTGGGTTTGGCTGAGACAAAGATTAGAGCGTTTCTTAAAAAGAATCCTACACATACCTATGCAATGTCACTCTTATCTGAAATTGCCAACCGATTGGGTTACTTTGATGATGCAGAATTTTTGCTTGAAAAAGCTGTGGAATTTAAACCCAACGATGGTGATCTAAGAATGCAATATGCTTCAATTCTTAGAAAAAAACAAAAATTTACTAAGACCATGGAGCAAGTGAACATTCTGTGTGATCAATATCCAGATAATCTGACCTATCAGGCTCATAAAGCCAGTGAAATTATGCAGAATGGAGATCACGAGGAAGCAATTAATATGTTTGACGATATCCTTAATAAAAATCCATATAATTTCAGTACCCTTACATCAAAAGGGCATGCGCAAAAAACTCTTGGAAAGACGGACCAAGCGATTCACAGCTATCAATCAGCATATAAAATTAAGCCTGATCATGGGGAGTCTTTCTTCTCGCTGGCAAATTTAAAAACCTATTCTTTTTCATCTGATGAGTTGAACAGTATGAGAGAGCAGGCTAAGAGAGTGGATTTATCATTAAGAGATAAAGCATATTTCCATTTTGCTCTTGCTCAAGGCTGTGAATCAATTGGTGAATTTGATGAGGCTTTTTTTCACCTAGAAACAGGCAATAAAATTAAAAATGATCAGAGCAAATACTCCATTGAAAGAATGGATGCAGAGCTTCAAGCTCAGATAGATGTTTGTGATGAAGATTTTTTTCAAGATCTTGGTACCGGCGGGCATTCAACCAAAGATCCAATATTTATATTAGGGCTCCCAAGAGCTGGCTCAACACTTATTGAACAAATCTTAGCGTCACATTCTATGGTCGATGGGACGCTAGAGCTCCCTAATATCCTTTCTATAGCGCAAAGCCTTCGAGGCGGTGATATTTATGGCAAGCTGGGTAACTATCCAAAGAGCTTGAAGACATTGACGCTCGAGCAAAGAGAGGCCTTAGGTAAGAGTTTCATTGAAGATACCAGGATACACAGAAAAGATGCGCCTATGTTTACAGATAAGATGCCTAATAATTTTAGACATATTGGTTTAATTCACTTGATGATGCCAAATGCAAAAATTATTGATGCAAGAAGATACCCTCTAGATTGCTGCTTTAGTATGTTTAAGCAACTATTTGCTCAAGGGCAAGAATTCTCATATGGTCTTGCGGAAGCTGGTAGCTATTACAACAGCTATGTTAAGTTAATGGATCACTGGGACAAGGTATTGCCAAACAAGATCTTAAGAGTTAACAACGAAGACGTTATTGATGATCTTGAGGGACAGGTGAAGAGAATGCTCGACTATCTAGAGCTACCCTTTGAGGAAGAATGTATTTCATTCCACAAAACCAACCGATCAGTCAGAACTGCCAGCTCTGAGCAGGTCAGAAAACCTGTGAATAAAGATGGCATGGGTCGATGGAAGCCTTATGCCAAAAATCTTCAACCTCTATTAGATAGTCTAGATAAAAATCTATTGAGACCAGAAGATATCTCAATAATCAATTAGCCTCTAAAAAACTTAGTATAATATTAGTTAAATCTACAGAAGCAGAGCCACCACATTAATATTATTGAAGTCGAGAACCTCCTCAAGGTCTATCCCGATCCAGAGAACTCTTCAGCATCCTTTAATGCTGTGGACAGCATTAGTTTTAATATTAAGGCCGGTGAAGTATATGGCTTGTTAGGACCCAATGGAGCAGGCAAAACCTCTACACTTGAAATGCTGGAGGGAATGAATGACATCGATGGAGGCTCAGCCATTATCAACGGGATGGATGTTAGTCAAAATAGCTATGAAGTAAAAAAAATAATTGGCGTGCAGCTGCAAGCTAATGAGTACTTTGATCGGCTGAACTTAATAGAGCTGCTCATTTTATTTGGTAAGTTATATTCTCAAGAAATTGATCCCATTACACTGCTGGAAGGAGTTAACCTAGCAGAAAAGGCAAATGCAAAGCCTGAAGAACTATCTGGCGGACAAAAACAAAGATTTTCAATTGCTTGTGCTTTAGTGAATAATCCAAAAGTACTTTTTTTAGATGAGCCGACCACTGGCCTTGACCCTCAGGCTAAAAGAAATCTATGGCAACTGATTAAAGACTTAAACTCAGATGGTATGACTATAGTGCTGACTACTCACAACATGGAAGAAGCAGAGTATTTATGTGACCGCATTGCAATTATGGATCAAGGCAAGATTGTTGCTGAGGATACGCCGCAAAATCTTATTTTAAAATATGCACCGGAACCGCCTCAAGCTGCATTGCATGGAAACATAGAAGATGTTTTTCTTGTCTTAACAGGCCATGAGCTTAGAGATTAAATGTTTACTTCAGCTCAATTACATCTTGCAAAAGTTTTTCTAAAAATATTTTTGCGCAATAGACAGTCTATTTTTTTCTCAATGCTTTTTCCTCTTATCTTTACGGGTGTATTTTTCTTCTCTGGAGGTCCTTCAGATCCAATAAAGCTTGGGTTGGTAAACATGTCTCAAAGCGATATTGCCAGTCAATTTTCTGACTTGGTCATTGCAGAGCCTTCTTTTAAAGTTACTAAAGGGAGCCTTGTTGAATTAAAAGAAGAGTTAATCCTTGGCGACCAAACTGCAATTATTCTCATCCCTGAAGACTTTACATTTATGGAGGACTCAAGCCAGCTCAGCTTAATTTTGGATGCCTCCCAAGTTAGGCAAGCTAGTTCGATCCAAGAAACGTTAGAAAATTCCCTGCTTGCTATTGAAAGAGATGTGCGAGGAATAAAACCAATGTTTAATTTAGTTGTTGAAGATGTTCAGGCTCGACCTCAACGCTACATAGATTTTTTGCTCCCAGGAATACTGGCCTACATGCTGATGAATCTTTGTATTGCTGGCAGCGGATTTAATATTGTCGAATACAGGAGACGGGGTATTTTAAAGCGACTCTTTGTAACTCCGATTCAACCTAAAGATTTTATTGTGGCAATTATTTTATCCCGCATGGTTATCGTCTTAGCACAAATTTCTGTCATGCTAGGATTAGCAATTATGCTCTTAGATATTAATGTAGTGGGAGGGCTTCCTTCTCTTTATGGGATGGTAATTCTTGGGACTTTTATTTTTCTTTGTATTGGATTTTTTCTAGGAAGCCTGGCTAAAACTCAAGAAGCTATTCAACCAATCGTTGCTCTGACTTCATTCCCGCAGCTCATTCTTTCAGGTGTGTTCTTTCCAATCAGCTCAATGCATGAATTCATTCAGCCAATTGCTCATGTGCTTCCACTGAGTGTTGTTGTATCTGGGCTTCGTGGCATTACTAATGATGGCATGGCCTTATTAACGCTCAACTCTACAACCGTTGGTGTGGGTATTTGGATGGCCATTAGTTTTTTGGTAGCTATCAAATACTTTGTTTGGAAAGAAGTCGCTAACTAAAGAAGTGATAAAATATCTTTATGAGCTTTAGCAGCAAAGGTAAGTTCCAAAATGAAAATGAAATAGCAAAAATTTTGCTTTCTAAATCATCCTTTCTTCAAAATTCAACCATTACTCAAAATACTGAATCGCTTATTCAGTTATGCAGAAACAATACAAAGCAACGAACAAAGCTTGATGTTTTTATGAAGGAATATGGGCTATCAAATGCCGAAGGTATAGCTTTAATGTGCTTAGCAGAATCACTGATGAGAATACCTGATAATGCTACAAGAGATAGCTTAATCAATGAAAAGCTTACTTCAGCCAGTTGGTCAGAGCATCTTGGGAGAGCTGAAAGTTTTCTTGTGAATTCAGCAACATGGGGCTTGGAGTTTTCTAAGAAATTTTTACAAGCTTCATCTAGTTCGAGTAATTTTTGGCTTATTTCTCTCAGCAAGAAAATAGGAGAAGCATCCATAAGAGAGGCGGTAAAAATTGCAATGCAAATTTTGAGCAAAGAATTTGTTTGCGCACAAGACATCAACGAATTAGAAAACTCTTCATGGTTAAAATCTCATCGATGTTCATTTGATATGCTGGGTGAGGCTTCTAGAAATCAATTTCAATCAGATGCTTATTTTGAGTCTTATTTTGAGGCTATAAACTCTATTGGTCACATCAACAGCACCCACAATCTTTCGAATGGGATTTCGATTAAATTATCTGCTTTATATTCTAAATATGATGCTTTGCATCTAAGAGAGGTTAAAGGCTTTTTGCTGCCAAAAGTAAGAGATTTAGTCATTGAGGCTGCTTCACAAGATGTCCCAGTAACGATTGATGCAGAAGAGCAAGATAGGCTCTCATTAAGCATATCGATCATCACAGAGCTAGCCTTGGATCCCTTAATAAAAGATTGGCCTAAACTGGGTTTGGCAGTGCAGGCTTACGGCAAAAGATCACCTCAAGTTATTGAGCATCTTGCTCAATTAGTCCAGCAAAGAGAAACAATGCATGTGAGGCTTGTAAAAGGTGCTTATTGGGATCATGAAATTAAAAATGCCCAAGTAAAAGGCTTGAATGGCTACCCAGTTTTTACTAACAAAAAACTCACCGATATTAATTACTTAGTCACGGCCAAGCAACTAATAGAGACTCCGAATCTTGAAGCAAGTTTTGCCACTCACAATGCCCATACAATCTCTGCAATTGCTAGCCTAGCTCAGGATAAGATGGAGCAAGTAGAATTTCAAAGACTCTATGGCATGGGGGAGGTTCTCTATTCTGCATGTGAAGAGGTCTTCGATAACTTTAGTCAAAGCAGTATTTACTGCCCAATAGGAAAACATAAAGAGTTATTACCTTATTTGGTGAGAAGGTTATTGGAAAACGGAGCGAATAGCTCTTTTGTTAACCAATATCTTAGCAATGAGATTCCAGCCAGCGATCTATCATTTAATCCAGCTGCTGCAATACAAGATCAGCTAGATCATAAGAAGCTTTCCAATCTTCCATTGCCAACTGACATCTATTTATCAAGACAAAATTCTCACGGCCTAGATTTAAGTGAGCCAGAATTTTGTGAGAGCTTAACTCATGATTTAATAGCATTTAATAAAGATAGAATTCAGGCTTCAGCACTGAGTTCATTGAAAGTTAATTCACTGGAAGAGAAAGATATTTTATCAAAATGCAATCAATCAAATATCGGCTTGGTTCATTTTTCTGATCCCGCTGAGATTGTCAATCTGTCGTTTCAAATATCCTCAGAATGGATGAGTACGTCTCTAGAGCATCGAGCACTTGTATTGAATGCGGTTGCTAACTCCATTGAGGCTGACCCTTTACAGTTTATTTATTTATTAATGCATGAAGCTGGTAAAACAATCCAGGATGCGCATGACGAGATAAGAGAAGCTGTTGATTTTCTAAGATACTATGCGCAGCAATCGGCTTCACTGAATTCCCAATCTTCACAACTAGGCCCAACCGGTGAGGACAATATATTAGAATATTCTCCTAAAGGATTGGTCGCATGCATTAGTCCATGGAATTTTCCACTTGCAATAACTCTTGGGCAAATCGCTGCAGCTCTTGTCACTGGGAACACCGTTATTGCGAAAGCATCAGAAGAGACATCATTAATAGCCTTTAAAGCTATTAGCTTATTTTTTGATCATGGGTTGCCCAAAGATGCTCTTCACCTTTTGCTGGGAAACGGAGAGTTAGGACAAGCCATCATTTCATCTCAAACCCTAGATTTAGTTGTATTTACAGGATCATTGAGTACCGCAAAAAGTATTCATAGTAATTTAGCTGCTAAGCCTGGCAAGATTATTCCTTTGATTGCAGAAACCGGAGGCTTGAATTCAATGGTCGTTGATTCTAGCGCTTTAATAGAGCGTGCATGTGATGACATTATGAGATCTGCCTTTAATTCAGCAGGGCAAAGGTGCTCAGCATTAAGGTTATTATTGGTGCATGAAACAATTTATGAAGAACTTATCTTTATGCTTAAAGGTATGATGAATGAGTTGATTGTTGGAAATCCAATGGATTCAAGCGTGGACATGGGTCCAATGATTACGCTCGACGCAGCTTTGGAACTATATGATTACCTGGACCAGTCAGACGCAGCAAGACTTTCCATTTTTCAGCCTGAAATCTTATCAGAATATGGAAAGCAATGGTTCCCGCCAACTCTAATTGAGATAAATTCAATTGAAAGCCTTAACGAAGAAAAATTTGGCCCTATTTTGCATGTGATGCAATTCACAGAAGATACCCTAGATAGTAACTTGGCTGAAATTGAAGCCAAAGGCTATGGCTTAACTTTTGGCATTCACACAAGAATAGATGCAAAAGCCATTCATGCATCCAGGCTTATCTCAGCAGGCAATACCTACATTAATAGGGACATTATTGGTGCAGTAGTTGAAAGCCAGCCATTTGGAGGCAAAAATCTGTCTGGAACTGGCTTTAAAGCTGGTGGCCCAAATTACTTAATTCAATTCATTGATGAAAGGACTATTTCAATTAACACAGTTGCCATTGGTGGCAATGCAGAATTACTTAACCAAGCAAGTGAGGATTAGGCTTAACCTAATTAGCGCTTATTGTTTTAGCATGCTGTAACATCTGATGAAACAAACCCTATAGAAATAGGGTTTCATCAATGTTTTTTTTAAAATAATTAGGTAAAAAGCCAAAACTGCTGTATAAAATACACACAATTTTGTAAATAGTTTCAATTTTGAATTATCACTTAGGAGATAAGCATGTTAAATAAATTTATATGGACGGCTTCAAAGCTATCTATTGCAACCCTAATTGCTGTTGGCTCAATGCTTTCAGTTGGTTCATTTGCTCAAGACAACGAATACGTTGAAGAAGTTGTGAGCATCGGTACTCGTGGCAAGCCTAGATCTGTATCTAGCTCACCAGTTCCTGTTGATGTGCTAAGCGCTGAAGATATCAGCAAAACTGGTACAGACGATCTTTTAATGCAGCTTCAAGGAAGCATTCCTTCATTAAACGTTCATCTTCAACCTATTAGTGACGCAGCTAGTATGATTCGCCCTGCAAACTTAAGAGGTTTGTCAGCAGATAGCACATTGATCACAACTAATGGAAAAAGACGTCACCATGCTTCAGTTATTGCCTTTCAAGGCGGTGGAGTCAATGATGGTTCTCAGGGTGCAGATATTTCTGTTATCCCGGCTATTGCCCTTAAAAGAGTTGAAGTTCTAAGAGACGGCGCTTCAGCACAGTATGGTTCTGATGCTATTGCAGGCGTTATTAACTTTGTACTAGATGATATTTCAGAAGGCGGAAGTCTTTCTTATAAGATGGGTGAATACACAGAAGGCGATGGTGCTACCACTACTATTGCTGGTAAGTATGGTCTGCCTCTTGGACAAGATGGTTTTGTGACTACAAGTTTTCAAATCAGACAGGCCGATGATACTTCAAGAAGTTTACAAAGACCTGATGCTGCTGCCTTAATTGCTGCAGGCAACACTGCAGTTGCTAATCCAGCACAAGTATGGGGTGCGCCAAAAATTGATGATGATGTAACTTTCTTTATGAATGCAGGCGTTACAAACAGTGATGGCTCTGAGTCATATATGTTTGGTAATTACTCCGAAAGAGATGTCGATGGTGGTTTCTATTACAGAAATCCAGATGGAAGAAGCGGAGTATTTACAATCGGTGATTATAGAGCCGTAGGTAATGTAGATGGAACTTGTGCATATGGCACAGGTGCATCAGGTCAGGTCGATCCATCAAATTATGCCACTAGAGATGCAATTATGGCTGATCCAAGTTGTTTTCTAATGAATGAAATTGCTCCGGGTGGTTATACACCTAGATTTGTTGGCACAATAACGGATACTTCTTTTACTACCGGTAGAAGAGGCGAGATCACAGATGGCTTTCTAAGTGGTTATTCTTTTGATGTTAGTGGCTCAGTAGGCAGAAACGAAGCTGACTTTGGCCTTAACAATACAGTTAACCCTTCAATGGGCCCTGATACCCCTCGAAACTTTACAACAGGCTCATACATAGAGCTTGAGAAAACTTTTAACTTTGATCTTCAGAAACAATTTGACAGCGTAAGTGTTGCATATGGTGTTGAGTGGAGAGAAGAAACTTTTGAGGTCATTTCTGGTGAAGAAGCTTCATGGAAAGCTGGCAAATACGCACTTCAAGGGTTTAATGTAGGATCACACGGATTTGCTGGATTTTCTCCAGACTCTCAAGGATCATTCACAAGAAGAAGTTACGGCTTATATACTGATATAGAAAATCAAGTGAGCGATGAGCTTTTACTTGGCGGTGCATTTAGGTATGAAGATTACTCATCATTTGGCGACACAAATGATTTTAAACTTAAAGCAATGTATCAAGTTAATGATAATGTTTCCTTGCGTGCTTCTACCAGTACTGGTTTCAGAGCTCCTACCCAAGGACAAGTTAATGTAGTTAACACTCAAACAACACTAGTTGATGGTCAATTAACTCAGGCGCAGACATTACCTGGATTCAAACTTGGTGCAGGACAATTAAAACCTGAAGAAGCTACCAATACCTCATTTGGTATTGTTTACAATGAAGGTGCATTGTCCTTAACTGCTGATTTCTTTACTATTGAGCTTGAAGATAGGGTTGCTTTAACAAGTAATGCTGCCCCAACCGCTGCTCAGGTAACTGCAATGGGCGTGGCTGGAATTCCTAACCCAGAATTAATTGGACAAGTAAATTACTTCACTAATGATTTTGATACTGAAACTACAGGTTACGACTTGGTTGCTGTTTACAGCACAGTATTAATGGGCGCTGACTCAAATATTAGTGCAGCATGGAATCATACTGAAACAGAAGTGACTAACTCAGGTGCAGTTACTGGTGCTTCAAAAGTGAAACGTTTAGAAGAAGGTCTTCCTGAAGACAGAATGACTCTAACGCTAGCTCAGACATGGAGTGATAAAGTAAGTACATTTGTTCGTGCAAATATGTATGGCGAGTATTATGCAGTTCATGCGGACTGGTTTGGAACAACTTCAGATGCTGAATGGACAGTAGATGCTTCAGTTAACTATCAGTTAACAGATAACTTTAACGTTTCAGCAGGAGTTCAAAACTTATTTGATACAGAAGCCCTTAAAATTGATGGCTCAGCTGGAGCTAAAGGTGAAGGCGTTCCCGGTAATGTTCTTGGAGGAATATATTATGAAACTTCTCCATATGGCATAGAAGGAGCTTTCTGGTACGTAAGCGCTGGATATAACTTCTAAGTTAAGTCTTAAAATAAAAAGGGTACTCTTGAGTACCCTTTTTTTATGGTCACGATTATTTCTTTACTATGACGGAGATACAAAAGAGACCAACAGAAACAGCTGGTCCGATACCAAATGCAAAAAGAATTGTTGCCAGCCCAATGCTTCCACCTAATGCCCAACCAATAGCAACAACCACTATTTCAATAGTGGCCCTTACCCAGGCTATGGGAAAACCAGTTACTCTTTGAAATCCAGTCATAAGTCCATCTCTAGGACCTGGTCCAAGATTTGCAATTAAGTATATTCCGCTAGCAAAACCTACTATTAAAGTCCCAATAAATGCCTGAAGAATTTTGAACCCATATTGCTCAGGATGAGGGAGGAAAGGAAGAGACCACTCAATAACAGCTGCGATAATAATTACATTGAGCATTGTGCCAACTCCAGGCATCTGTTTTATTGGTATCCAGAGGAGAAGCACTGCCAGGCTGATCAAGAATGTAAGGCTACCAATACTTAAATTTGTTGAGATAGATAAGCCCTCTGCAAGTACAGTCCATGGGCTCATTCCAGCTCCTGCTGTAATGATTAATGACTCTCCTAGACCAAATAAAGTTAATCCAAAGCAAAGGATTAATACTGTCAACGGTGATGGAGAAAAGTTTAGTGGCTTATCAGAGCTCCAGCTCACCTTGGGTACAGATTTAACAGAAAAAATTTTCATGGGCATTTCAGGTGATGTTTGGCGCTAGTGTAATTTAAGAGAGTATGAATTAGTGGTTTATAAGAAAAATAATTTAAACAATCACAGAGCTAATTAAAATATAATTAATGCATGAATGAGTCTGATATTTCTAGGTTAATTGAGATGGCATGGGAGGATAGAACTCCTTTTGATGCTATTGAAGCTCAATTTGGTCTAAATGAGCAAGCTGTTAAGGAGTTGATGAGAAGCAATTTAAAAAGATCTTCATATCAGCTTTGGCGAAAAAGAGTTACAGGCAGAGGCACCAAACATCTTGCCAAAAGGAGTTTCTCTGTTGGGCGGCATCAGTCTTATGATCACAATAAGTATTAGTTAGCGCCTCTTCCAAAGGAGACAATCATTCTTTGTTTTCATGAATAATAAAAATTATAATTATTCCAAGCCAGCTTTTAAGCCGTCAATTAGATCATCAAGGTCCTCTAGTCCGGCTGATATCCTGATCAGCCCCTCAGAAATTCCAGCAATCTTTTTTTCTTTTGCTGTCAAGGGTGCATGCGTCATGGTGTAAGGATGGCAAACAAGACTTTCAAATCCACCCAATGATTCTGCGAGAGTAAAATTTTTAACTCTTTTAAAAAATTTTCTGACCGCAGGTAGCCCGCCTTTCAGCTCAAAACTTAACATTCCACCAAATCCCTTTTGTTGGTTTTTTGCTATTAAATGAGAAGGGTGGTTTTTTAGGCCTGGATAATACACGGCCCCAACTTTTTTATTATTTGATAAAACTTCAGCGAGCCCCATCGCATTTCTTTCGTGCGTGTTCATACGAAGATTTAAGGTTCTTAATCCTCTAAGTGTTAAGTAGCTATCAAATGGAGCACCAGCCACGCCAGTAGCATTGGCCCACTCCTGTATTTGATCATGCAGTTTTTTAGTTTTAACTATCACAGCTCCACCAATCACATCTGAATGCCCATTAATATATTTAGTGGTTGAATGCATGACTATATCTGCCCCGAGCGAGAGAGGGTTTTGAAGGGCAGGCGATAAAAAAGTATTATCAGCTGCCACTAGAGCCTTTGATATTTTTGCTAATTTAACTATTTCTTTTATATTGACGCTTTGAAGCAAGGGGTTCGAAGGAGTCTCAATCCAGATTAATTTTGGTTTAATTCTCTGGATTGATTTTTCAAGATCTGCAAGCAAGTTTTGATTAACAAAATGAGCTGTTAAGGTCTTTTTTTCATGCAGCATAGTAAATAATCTAAAGGTTCCTCCATAACAATCATGAGGCAAAATTACATGATCATTGGCGCTTAATAAGTTAGCCACCAAGCCAATAGCTGATAAACCAGAGCTGGTAATTGTTCCACCAAATCCTTCTTCAAGCTCAGCGAGGGTTTCAGCAAGAACATCTCTGGTAGGATTTCCGCATCTGGTGTAGTCATATTTTTGCTCTTTTTCAAATTGCTTAAAAGCAAAGTTTGATGATAGATATAGGGGCGGAATCACCGCGCCATGCTGAGAGTCAGTTTCCAAACCAGTCCTCGTTACTATAGTGTCTTTATTTATTTTTTTAGTCATATCAGAAACCTCAACAGCCATTTTAATATTGGGCAGGCAAAAAAAAACCCATCTGCTTCACTAGATAGGTTTCCAAAACGTCTATTTAGCTGAATTTATAAAGCACCCGCAAGCTGAATTCAAATCGGTGCTGTCTTAAGTTTATTGTAAATTTTATATTTTAGGAACCCTTGACCTTAAAATTATTATGATAAAGCAATCTCATGCCACTTCTTATAGACCCGTTAATATGGATCGCCGATCCTGAGATCAAATAATAAAAAACTAATTTTAATCTGTTTTTACATTACTAAGATTTTAAGATAGTATCAGGGTATGTATAAATTTGAGACAGTAATGAAAAATATCTTTTTATCATTGATGCTTATAGCAGCAATTAATGTTCAATCCGGTCATCACGAAAGCCACGAAAGCATGGACGATGCCAAATCAATAGTTACCAAAGCCTATGCAACTTTTGCATCTGGTGATACCGATGCTTGGGCTGCATTGCATGCAGACGATCTTGTATTCACTGTCTTTGGAGACATAGCAACCTCCGGTCGTCATGTAGGCCCTCAGGCAGTAATTGAAAATGTTTTTGGCCCAATAGCGGTTCACTGGCCAACATTTACTATCACAAACAAAACGATGTATTCCGATGGCAATATGGTCTTTGTTCACTCAGATATGACTGGTGACAATCTAGATACAGAAACATTGCACATGTTTAGAGTTGAGAATGGACTCATTCAAAGCTTTACTGCATTTGATGATACTGACTCCATGGCTGCAGCTGACGTAACAAATAACTAAGGAGAAATACATGAAAAAAATATTTTTATTAGGTTTTATGGTTGTTGGTATCGGAGTATTTTCAGCTCATCACGAGGAAGAAAAGGTAGCAGCCCAAGGAATGATTTCATCAGATGTCTTTGATCTTGCTGGAGAAATGGATTTATATGTTGAAAAATATGAATCTTGTGGCCCAGCAGATGGAAAAGAACATTTTCATCCATATGGAACAGTTGTTTATGTCTTAGATGGCGAGACTACAACTAATTCGTCCGGTTCATTTGAACCAGTAAAGAAAGACGAATATTGGTTTGAAAGATCAAATTGGGTTCATGGTGGCGCAGATCCAGACTCTCCAGCAGTAGACGACACTCAATGCAGGAAGATGTTAGTTATTCGAGTTGCAAAAAAAGGTGAGTCTCCCACAGTCTTTGTAGAATAACTAGTGGAAAAAGATATTAAAAAAAGAAGCTAGTGATAAATAAAGCAAAGAATATATTTACTATGTTTTTTTCCAGCGTGTTTTTGCCTTAGATCCTACTTTTTTGTTACCACCAGGCTTTGCATGACTACTTTTACTTGGTCTTCCGGCGTTATTGCCACCAGGTTTTCCAGTACTACTATTGCTTGGTCTGCCACCAGACCTTCCGCCACCACCTGGTTTTGAAAAATTACCGCCAGGCTTACCGTCCGAGCTTCGCTTGTTTCTTGAAAAGGATGGTTTTCTACCCCTTGGATTTCTTGACCTAGAATCACCACCACCACTTGAAGGTTTATCAGTTGGCTTAAAAGCTTCATGGCTTGTTTGATCTATTTTAATCTTGAGGAGCCCTTCAATACCTCTTAAAAACTTGTGCTCATCAACGCTCATTAAAGATATAGCAGTGCCTTCTTGTCCAGCTCGACCTGTTCGACCAATTCTATGAATATAATCATTTGGGTAAGTTGGCATATCAAAATTAACAACAAAGGGCAGGTTGCTGATATCTATGCCTCGAGCAGCAACATCAGTTGCAACTAAGATTCGAACATCTTTTTCCTTAAACTCTCTTAATGCTCTGGTTCTAGCTCCTTGAGTCTTGTCACCATGAATAGTTCCTGTTTGGATACCCGCTGCATTAAGGTGCTTAGAAATTTTTTCACAGCCATGCTTTGTTCTTGAAAAAACCAGGGCTTGCTCCCATTGCTCATCCTCAATCATGTGCGCTAGCAGATCATTCTTCTTGCCTTTGTCAACGTGGTAAATGACCTGTTTAATTTTGGTAACTGCAGTGTTTGGTGATTGAGCGCTAATCTCTACCAACTCATCGCCCAAGGATTGAGCTAGCTTTTTAATTTCTGGAGAAAAAGTTGCTGAGAAGAGTAAATTTTGTCTCTCAGGAGGAGTCATGCCAATAATCTTTTTAATATCATGAATAAAACCCATGTCTAGCATATGATCAGCCTCATCCAAGACTAGTATTTGCACTTGATCCAGCTTGACAGCTTTCTGATTAACTAAATCTAGCAATCTTCCTGGAGTTGCAACCAATACATCTACACCTTTTTTTAGCTTAGATTTTTGTGGGAAGATTTTTGCTCCGCCAAATACAGCAGTGGAGGTGGTTGAAGTGAACTTACCGTAGGTGTATACGCTTTCTCTCACCTGAGCTGCAAGCTCACGAGTTGGAGTCAACACAAGAGCATGAACATTCTTGCTATAAGGTTTTGCTCTCTCTTGAAGCATTTCGATTATAGGCAGTACAAAGCTTCCTGTCTTGCCTGTTCCTGTTTGCGCAGCAGCCATGAGATTCTTGCCTGCCAGGATCACTGGGATAGCTTGTTGTTGAATTTCAGAAGGTTCTGTGTGCTTGAGTTCTTCTAGCGATCTTAATATTGGTTCGGATAAACCGAGTTCTTTAAATGACATTTTTTCTTAATAAAATTGGGAATGAGAGAGTTCAGATGACTGCAGAGTATAGACTTAGACGCCTTGGGTCAATTAAAGATTAGATATAAATATACATTAACTTTCATCTTAGGCTATGCCTTTGCTATTTTTCTCGTATAATCCCCATCAATTTAAGGTCACCATGAATAAAAACTCACTAAGAAATATAGCCATTATCGCCCATGTAGATCATGGAAAAACAACATTGGTTGATAAGTTGCTTCAGCAATCTGGCACCCTTGATCGCAAGAATATGGCCACGGATCGAATCATGGATTCCAATGATCAAGAGAAAGAAAGAGGCATTACTATTCTTGCAAAGAATACTGCCATAAACTGGAAGGATCACAGAATTAATATCATTGATACACCGGGCCATGCTGATTTTGGAGGCGAGGTTGAGCGAGTCTTATCAATGGTGGACTCTGTATTATTGCTGGTAGATGCTGTAGATGGGCCTATGCCTCAAACACGCTTTGTTACCCAAAAGGCATTTGAACTGGGACTGAAACCTATTCTTGTGATCAATAAAGTTGATAGACCTGAGGCAAGACCTCATTGGGTTTTAGATCAAGTCTTTGAATTATTTGATAATCTTGGCGCAACTGATGACCAATTAGATTTCAATGTTATATACGCATCCGCACTTAATGGACTTGCAGGACTAGAAGCAGATGAGTTGGCAGAGGATATGACGCCGTTGCTCGATATGATCGTTGCAAAGGTTTCTGCGCCTGATGTTGATGAAGAGGCTCCATTTAGAATGCAAATTAGTGCGCTAGATAGCAACAGCTATGTTGGTGTCATAGGAATCGGCAGGATTACGGGTGGGTCTGTTAAACCCAATGCAAGAGTGATTGTTGTTGATAAAGATCTTAAAGAGCGAAAAGCAAAAATCTTACAAGTGTTGGGTCATCATGGGCTAGAGCGCGTGGAGATTGAGGAAGCTAAAGCCGGTGATATTATTTGTATTACAGGAGTAGAAGCTTTAAATATTTCAGATACTCTGTGCGACCCTGAGCATATTAATCCTATGCCCCCATTAACTGTTGATGAGCCCACGGTGAGTATGGTCTTTCAGGTGAATGATTCTCCATTTTGCGGCCAAGAGGGAAAGTACGTCACTTCAAGAAATATCAAGGATCGTTTAGAGCAAGAGCTCCTTCACAACGTAGCTTTGAGAGTTGAAGACGGTGAAAGTGCAGATAAGTTTAAAGTTTCTGGGCGAGGTGAGCTACATCTTTCTGTTCTTATTGAAACCATGAGACGAGAAAATTATGAGCTAGCTGTATCAAAGCCTCAAGTGATTCAGCGAGAAGTGGATGGTGTGATTCATGAGCCCTTTGAGATCGTGGTTATTGATATTGAGGAACAACATCAAGGCGCCATTATGGAAGAGATGGGTAACAGAAAGGCTGATCTTCAATCTATCATAGTGACTGAGAATGGCAGAATGAAACTAGACTTCATGGCTCCTTCGCGAGGCATGATTGGCTTTCGCTCAAGTTTCTTAACGTTGACTAGTGGCAGTGGCATTCTTACCAGCATCTTTGATCATTATGGGCCAGCCAAAAAAGGAGAAATTGCTAAGCGTCAAAATGGTGTTATGTACTCAATGACAGCTGGCAAAACATTAGCCTATGGCTTATTTAATTTACAAAATAGAGGCAGGATGTTTGTAGGTCATGGTTTGGATGTCTATAAGGGTCAAATTGTTGGATTGCATGCTCGTGATAATGATTTACCGGTTAACCCAACAAAAGCAAAGCAATTAAATAATATCCGTGCCGCCGGAACCGACGAAAATCTCATTCTGACACCTCATATTGTTCACACCCTTGAGCAAGCATTGGAATTTATTGAAGATGACGAGCTCGTCGAGGTTACCCCGCAAAGTATCAGACTCAGAAAAAAAGTTATTAGATAGCAGGATGTAATAGCTTGTTAGAAAGCAAGCAAGCCTTTTGCAATTTATTGAAAGAATATAAGATTAAGGTGTTCTAATTTTTTTTAAGGTATTTATTAATGATATATATTGTTTTTTCATTATTTTTTGCCCTTGTTTTATTTATTGGTAATGCAGCAGCATCTATCTTTCTTGGAATTATTTTTGCTTTAATTATCAAGCCTGACAAGTCTTTTGTATCTCTCACAATTGGTACGACACCATTGCAAATTGGAATTGTCATTCTGGGAGCAACTATTAGCCTACCTTATGCCTGGAGCGTTAGCGCTAATTACCTTCCATGGATTTCTCTTTTTGTTCTCGGTTCTTTTTTTACCGGCTTAGTGCTTGGAAAAATTCTTGGTATTCATCACCGCATTGCATTTTTGCTATCTGCAGGAGCAGCTATTTGCGGTGGGACAGCCATGGCAGCAGTTGCCCCAATTATTAAGGCAAAACCTCAAGAGCTCTTAATTGCCATGACGATTGTATTTCTTCTAAATGCATTAGCCATAATTTTTTTTCCAATTATCGGAGGCTACTTAGAGATGACCAATTTTCAATTTGGAGCTTGGTCTGCTTTGGCAATTCATGACACCAGTTCTGTTATTGGATCAGCTCTTACATATAGCAATGAGTCAGCTCAAGTTGCAGCTACTTTAAAGCTTGGAAGAACTATTTGGATTATCCCTCTTATTTTAATTACAAACTGGGTTATCAATCACCAAGCAGAAACAACAAAATTCCCACGATTCATTTTATTTTTTATTCTAGCAATTATTTTAAATACGGCCCTCAATTTCGATGATCAAGTTTTAGACCTATTAAAAATTGCTAGCCAATTTTTTCTGATGCTTGGATTATTTTGTATTGGTACTCAGTTTAAGCTGCAAGAGCTCAAATCTATAAGCGGCAAGCCATTAATTCTAGCGTTAATTCTTTGGATAATGGTTATACCATCAGCTTACTGGCTTGTTATGTACCTTTAATTCATTCTTAATAGTGAATATAAAATTTTAATCAGCAGTAAAGAAAAAATAAGCATCATCAGCTATGATCTATGTGAGTAGGGAAAAAATATGAAAGATTTAAATAATAAAGTTGCTGTGATAACTGGTGCTGGCAGTGGAATTGGAAGAGGGATCGCAGAGCATGCTGCTAAGGCAGGCATGTGCTTAGTGCTAGCAGATATTAATGAAAAAGGTCTTAATGAAACTCTTGCCATGGTCAAATCATGCGGAGTTGAAGCTATCTCAAGGGTGACAGATGTCAGCAGTCTTGATGAGGTGGAAAATCTTGCAAGCCAAACCTATGAGACCTTTCAAAACTGCCATCTTCTTTTTAATAATGCTGGCGTCCTGGGGCCTGCCTCACTCAGCGAGGTAAACAGAGAGATGTATGATTGGCTTATCAATATTAATCTTGGAGGATGCTTCAATGGCATCCATGCATTTCTTCCAAGAATGAAAGCATCTGGCGAGGAATCTCATATTATTGCAACTTGTTCTACTTCAGGCTTTATTGCTTATCCTATGCTGGGTCTTTATTCCGCATCAAAATTTGGAATTCGAGGCCTAATGACATCTTTAAGATCAGAGCTAGCTATGAGCAATTCAAATATTGGAGTTAGTATTGTTTGCCCCGGTGAAGTAACTACAAATATAGTAAATAGTACCTTTCAATCTAATGAGCCCGCTGAAAATAAACCAGTAGCCGATATCGATCCTACGGCAATGCTAGAGGTTGCAGCAGAGGATGCTCAAAATACTTACCCAATATCTCCATTAGAAGCAGCTCAAGGTATTTTTGCAGGAATTGAAAACAAAGAGTTTTATATTTTTACCCACAAAGGCTACAAGCGACAATTAGAAGATATTTCAAGCGAGTACCTTGAAGCTTTTAATAGAGCAATGTTCCAGTAACTTTTAAAATATGCTGTATAAGATATTGTTTGGAATTTTTATTGTCGTTATATTAGCGGCCTTAATCTTTGGCCCTAAGGCACTTAGAGTTTACAACTTTATTCATTTATTTGATGAGGATAAAATTTCGAATAACTTTATTAATATAAATAAAGTTTTCCCAACTACCCCTATTGCCAAATCAAAGAGTCCCCATGTCTTTGTGAAACGAGCTTTTGAGCTTCCTGAATTTTATGAACTTGATGGTAAAACATACAATCTTGAAGAGTCGTTGGATTATTTTAAATCAGATGGATTGATCGTTTTACATAAAGGTGACTTGCTTTATGAGAGTTATTGGCAAGGTAACTCTAAAGACACTAATCATATTTCTTGGTCAGTAGCGAAATCTTTTCTGTCAGCTCTTATTGGCATTGCATATCATGATGGCTTGATTGCAGATTTAAATGATCCTATTACCAAATACCTTAAAGATTTTATTGGAACAGGATATGAGAATGTTCCCATTAGAGATATTTTACAAATGTCATCTGGAGTTGTTTTCAATGAAGACTATGCCGACCCTAATTCTGATATTAATAAGTTTGCTCGAGCTGTTGCAGAGGGCACATCAATGAGAGATTTTGCGAAGACTCTCAGAAATGGAAAAGTTCCTGGAACCTTTAATCACTATGTGAGTATTGATACTCAGATGCTGGGTATGCTGCTTGAAGAGGTAACTGGCAAGCGACTTGCTCAAAGTTTACATGAAAAAATTTGGACTAAAATAGGAATGGAAAATGATGCCTATTATATGGTAGATGACACTGGCATGGAGTGGGCTCTTGGTGGGCTAAACGCAACCCTAAGAGATTATGCAAAATTTGGCTTACTCTACTTAAATAAAGGTAATTGGGAAGGGCAGCAGGTTGTTCCTGAAGAGTGGGTAAACGCCTCTCATGTTGCTGATCAGCCGCATCTTCAACCTGGTAAAAATGATTTATCTTCTAATGATTGGGGGTACGGTTATCAATGGTGGATTCCTGGTTTCCCTGATACAGATTATTTAGCCGCAGGAATTTATAATCAATATATTTACATAGACCCTGTTACAAATGTTGTGATAGCTAAAACTTCATCTAATTACAGATTCAATGAAGAGCGAGAATATTCTAAAGCTGCTCACGTGGCTATATTTCGCGCCATCGCTAACTCTACCAAAGGAGAACTTTCACCATGATTAAAAATAGTTTATTGGCTTTAGTATTGATGATGTCTTTTAACGCAAATGCTTGGTGGGACACTGGTCATGAAATGGTTTGTTCCGAGGCTTATAATTTACTTTCTCCGGCAGCTAAAAAGGCTGTTGACCCTTTAACTGAAGCAGAAGGTTCATTTGGGCGTTCGTGTTTGTGGGCTGATTGGGTTAAAAGAGAGAGAAGGGAAACAGGAAATTGGCACTATATTAATCTACCTGACGATCAACAAGATGTCTTTGAAGCACGCTGCCCAGAAAATGGATGCCTTATTCAAGCTTTTCATGATCAGGTAAAAGTCTTAAAAAATTCACAAACTTCTTTTCTTCAAAAACAAGAAGCCCTATGGTTCATTGGGCATTTTGTTGGAGATATTCACCAGCCAATGCATGTTGGTTACCCAGAGGATTTAGGTGGCAATCGCCACCAATTAGAGTTAGCAGATGGCACTAAAACAAATATGCATAAGGTTTGGGATGGCCAAATTATTGAGTATGTTGAATCTAAGATTGGTAAAAAGAATTTTCATTCAACGGTAAAGAACAAAATTAAGAATTTTCTTGATCAAGAGCATTCACCTAAAATAGAAGACTGGGCTCAGGAAAGCAGGGACATTGCTGTGTCTGATTCGGTTGGTTATAGAGGAGCAGTATTGAAAATAGCCTCAAATAACTATATGGATACACATGGCCCAATTGTTCAAGATCGCATAGCTTTAGGAGCTATTAGACTAAGCAATACATTAAACAGTATCTTTGATAATGAGGATTAAGTAACACTTAATGCGTAGACTTTTTCAATATTTTAATCGACGCAAACCAACAACAAAATATGTTCTATCTCTAGATGGCGGCGGCGTCAGAGCGATAGCTGCATTAGTTTTCCTAAAACGCCTTGAAGCAGCATCAGGCAAAAAGGCCTTTGATATCTTTGATTTTTTTATCGGCACAAGCGCAGGAGGGATTAATGCTTTAAATATAGGTGGCGTGGGAATGGGATCTAATGAACTAGAAGAATTCTGGTCTCAAGAAAATTTAAATAAAACAATGTCTAAATCTTTTTGGGGTACTGGATCGTTTCTTCAGACTAAACCTAAGTATGATGGAGCAGGCAAAAGAGAGGTTTTTCACAATACCTTCAGAGATTTATCACTTGGCGAGTCCAAAAAACCAGTGGCAGTTCTTGCTTACGATGTTGAAAAGAGAAAGCCACGCTTGCTTAGCTCCTATAATTCACCAGGAATAAAGATGCTTAGTGCTGCCAGCGCAACTAGCGCGGCACCAATATACTACTCAACTCAAGAAATTGACGATGGCAGTTGGCTGATTGATGGCGGGATCGTAGCAAATAATCCATCTCTGCTTGGGTATGCAGAAGCCAAAAAACTTTTCCCCAATGAAGATATAAAAATTTTAAGCATAGGCACTGGAATTAACCGTCGAAAGATTAATGGTAAGAATTCTTCTAAATGGGGGGCCCTCAATTGGTTTAACCACGATATTTTAGGAATCATGCTTGAATCAAGTATTGTTGATGAGATAGCCGAAGACTTAGTAGGAGAAAATTACTTGAGAATTAATTCCCCCACAGGTCTGGTCAATAGAAGAATGGATGACAATTCAGAAGTAAATTTAGAGAGGATACATCTGATGGGTATGGAGTGGTGGTCTGAGTTTGGAGAGGAAACCAGCGAGTTTTTAAATCTCTAATTTATAGGGTTTTATTGCATAAAATGCTGTACACTTCCTTTTTTGTTTTTATTAGAAAGGAATTGTATGAATATTTATGTTGGAAATCTCCCTTGGAGTATAGATGACTCAGGTCTTGAGCAAGTATTTGCTGAACACGGCACAGTAACCTCAGCTCGAGTAATTACTGATCGTCAAACTAACCGCTCACGTGGTTTTGGTTTTGTTGAAATGTCTGATGGTGGCGAAAATGCCATTCAAGCATTAAACGATGCTGAAGTAGATGGTAGAAAATTAACTGTTAACGAATCTCGTCCAAGAGACGAATAAAAAGGGAATAATATGAATATTTATGTAGGAAATCTTCCATGGAGTATAGATAACTCCGGACTAGAGCAAGTATTTGCTGAGCACGGCACTGTAACTTCAGCTAAAGTTGTTACTGACCGTGAAACTAACCGCTCACGCGGTTTTGGTTTTGTTGAAATGTCTGATGGTGGCGAAAATGCCATTCAAGCATTAAACGATGCTGAAGTAGACGGTAGAAAATTGGTAGTTAACGAGTCTCGTCCAAGAGACTAGTTTTTGTGAGTTACCTAGGGCTGGTTGGATTATTTGGTCTTATCGGCTTAACAGGCTTACTCAATAAAGTACATCCAAGTCAATCAGGAAGCTCAATAAGATTATTGGGCTTACTTGGTCTATTAGGTTTGGTTGGATTATATATTCCCACTCTCGGTGCCTGTGGTGCCTTTGGCGCTCTAGGCGTGTGGAATCATCAAAATACTTCAATAGCTCGGCTCTCTTACTTTGGCTGCTTAGGAGTAATTGGTGTTGTCCAAACTATTAGTTTTTATCTTTAGTTGCTAATACCAGCAAGCCTGCTGCTATTGCTAAATTTTTAACAAAATTCTGCATTTCGTGTGCATACGATGGGTCACCTGCTAATGTCCAAAAATCATGTATGTAAATATTGATAAGAATAGTTAATCCAAATAGCATGATGGATGTTAGTCTAAGATTATGTCCAAGTATCAAAAAAAGTCCGCCTAATAACTGAATTGCTATTGTTAGAGGCAGCAGCACTGAGCTAAAAGGCACCCCTTTAACTCTCATTAAAGTTAAAGTTGCCATAAAATCAAAAATCTTTCCTAGGCCTGGAACAATAAAATATATACCTAGCAAAGATCTTCCAACCATGAAATATAAATTATCAAATTTTCTTAACCATTCCATTTTATGTCCTATTATTAATTGCAATACTAGACTAACATTAAAATATATAAAGGAGACAGCCATGAAAAATATTTTTAACTCAGCAGGATGTATTAGCCTCTTATTAGCTTTTTCATCTATGACCCAGGCAGCCCATCATCCTGATCCATTACTAGATGCTATTAAAGATCCGGCTAGAAATAGCGCCTATGCAGCAAGAGATGATTCTCGCAATCCATATAAGACTTTATCTTTTTTTAAGATCACCCCATCAATGCAGGTTTTAGAGCTAGCAGCCGGAGGAGGATGGTACACAGAGATTCTTTCACCATACTTAAGAGACTCTGGATCATTAACTGTAACTCACTACAACCCTGAATCAGGCGCTTATGCTAAAAGATCCAGAGAAGGTTTTGATAAAAAAGTTGCTTCAAACCCATTATTTGAAGGGGTCAAAATTGTGTCCATGGGAGATCCTATCAATCCTCAATCAAAGGATTTAGTTTTGACTTTTAGAAATCTCCATAACTGGTTAGCCCGCGACACTATGACAGCAACTATGTTAGAAGCATACAACGCTTTAAAGCCTGGAGGATATTTTGGTGTAGTAGAGCACAGAGCGCCTGAAGGCTCTTCAATGGAATATATGACCACCAGTGGTTATGTTACTCAATCTCTTGCAATTGAAGTTGCGGAGAGCGTTGGATTTACCTTGATTGAAACCTCAGAGATTAATGCCAATGCAAAAGATACCAAAGACCACCCTAAGGGAGTCTGGACATTGCCTCCTTCTTATAGATTGAAGGATGAAAATCGTTCCAAATATCAAGAGATAGGTGAGTCCGACAGAATGACCTTGTTGTTTATGAGGTAGAGCGTCTAGGGGTGATAAAAAATAAAATCACTCCAGATAATGAGCTAATAAGCGCTAGGATTGAGAAGGCTTTCAACAGGATGTTGTTGATATTGTCTCTGTCCACGTAATCCATAATATGGAGCCCCCACATCAAGTCCCAAAGTCTCCAGCTAGATGACCTAATGGCCACAATATCTCCTGTCCATGCATCAACATACACATTAATGCTGTCTTTATGATTGGTTTGAACTTGATAGAGGGGCAGTGATCGCCCACGATACTCAGCCCCTGCTGGCACTTCAAATATCTCGCTTGCAGTTAAGGCTTGCAATGAAGTTTTGGTATCAACAATTTCCATGGCTTGATTTAAATCTATCTGTGATGCCTCAGTGCCATCCTGCTTGAGGTAAAGCGTTTGATTGGCCGTTTCAATTTGAATTAACAGCTCTCCCAATCTGATAAATGGCTTCATCGACCTAGCTTTGATTGACGGCAGCTCTTGTAAATTAAAGTCAATCTCATCATAAGACTGGTTTCTTAAATGCTCACCTCTCACCAACTCAATTTGATTGTATGCAAAGTAAATTCCAGAAACAGTCCATAACAATAGCTGAACGGAGATGAATAAACTTAAGTATTTATGTATTTTTCTGATGACGATCTTCATCTTTTTAATAACTTAACAATTTCTTCAATTTTGTTATCAACCAAAGTTTCGTCACCCAAGGAGCCTCTAATACAAGCTCTTAAATGAACCTTCAAAATCTTGCCTTCAACAGAGATTAAGGCATTTTTCACTGCTTTTAACTGATTTAAAATATCTACGCAGTATTTCTCTTCCTCAATCATGGCTTGCAATCCCCTTACTTGCCCTTCAATCTTCTTCAGATTGACTAAGTTACCTTTGTGAGTCGCATGTTTCATTTTATAAAAAACGTGGGACTAGATAGGTGAAGAGAGTTGCAAAAATAAAAATACCAGCTGAAACATAGTAAATCACCCTAGATCTTTTCCTTGTCTTCATGCACAAGCGACCCAGCTTGGGATCAGCAGGGCAGGGAAGATTATAATTTATGTAATTGGCATACCCTGCAATTAGCAGCATCACCAAGGCAAAGAAGGTTATGTAGACCTTGTACTGCGAAAGAGTTATTAGGAAAGGAAAAGTGCTCACGAGACTAGCAAAACTTGCTCCCGCTCCCAAAGCAACAAAAACAGCAGGCAAAGCACAGCACACCAGAGTAGAGGATGAGGCAAACAGCGAAAAAAAATTAGCTGTTTTCTCATCAATGTTGCCCTCTATCTCCATCTTTAAATTTTAATGATCTGAAGATCTGTGGCGTTTTGGCCATTTGAAAGAATTTTCTTTTTAATATCTTCAAAATCAATAATTTGATCCTTATCAAAGGCAATTAAAACTTTGCCGCCACTTAAATCTACATCTAGCTTTAAGACGGACTTATCTTTAGAGAATGTTTTTTCAATGCCTCTGGCACAAAAATCACAAACCATGCCACTCACACTAACCACGGCAACCTGTTTTCCCTCTAACTCTGCGACGAAGTCATCAAATCGTTTTGGATCAACTTCAAGCAGTTTTCCATCAACCATGGTGTCATGAAGATGCCCTTCATGATTGTGGCTATCCATGTCATGCATAGTATGATTATGAGCGCTGGTGTAAACAGCAGCCATCATTACAAACACCAAGTATAAATATTTCATATTTTCTCCTTATAAATTAATAAATTAATAAATTAAAACCTATACATTAAATGAATGTCCCAGTTGGAGGTATCGCTATACCCAAACTCAACAAGAGCATTCCCCTTAAAAAATTTTAGAACTGGGTAGGTATCCCAATCACTAGTTAAATCATTCTTTTTAGCTTTGAACATCAACCAGGTATGCAGATCGCCATATTCTCCAATGTAAGGAGCCACACCAACTTGCAGATATTGCTCTATATAGTCCAATGTCTCCATCATAGTTTTTTTGTAACCAAATCCTGCATATAACCTTCTAGTCTCCCAATCTCCATGCGTCCCATAGAAATAATGATCTAGACCATCAGATGATAGACCAGATTGTAAATAAAGATTTCTTTGGGAGTTTTTCGTATTTCGCCGATTGAGCAAGTAGGTCAATCTTAAGTAAGAGTAATTCGAATTAAAATATTTATCTTTTATTTGTTGGATGCCTAGGGAGTATTTATACGATGGTGAATAGTGATAATAGACCGAATCTTGCATATTGTTTGATTCCATCATTAGAGTATAGCCACCAGAGTAAGAAATAGGTCGCGCTTCAAGATTTGCAATATGAAAGAAAAATACTAATATAATTAACGCCTTTATACCCATGGGGGGTATATTAACTCACCTGTCATTTAATAGCAACAAAGATTGCCTACATTGCTAAATTGCATGCAAGCATTACACTTAGACTTAACTTAATTACTATTGGAGACTTTTAAATGAAATATTTATTTTCACTATGCGTTCTTGCTTTTACCTTTAGCGTTTCTGCGGCGCATCATGAAGAAGGCGAAAGCTCTACTGAAATGCATTCAAATAGCTTTGTATACATCTCAACTTACGTTCAGACTGTCGGTAAAAATCCAGAGGTCTTGAAAAAAGATCTTTTAAGAAATATTCAGACTTTAGAAGAAAATGGCTATAACTCTTGCGGTATGTTGAGACACCAATTTGGTGGAGAAAGATCTTTCATGACTTATTGTTATTTTGATGACTGGGATCAGTTTGCTAAAATTAATGATAATAATGAGCCTCTAGGTGGAAATCCAAAGCAATTATTTGGTGATCATACCGATAAATTAGCTGCGGTAGTTGTTAGAAATCTTACAAAACAAACACCTTATGTATTGGAAGCAAAGTATTCGTTTGGTCCTTTCCTTACAGACAATGAAAGAAGAGCCAATGCAAAGACTCTTTTTACTGCATATAACACAGCTTTTGGAGGTTGTAATATGACTGAGCATTTCTGGGGCCCTGAGCTAACATGGAATTTCTATTGCGGATATGACAGCTATGCTGACTGGGCAAAAAAAGTGGAAGTATTGTCTGCAATTCATGAAGGGGAGATTGCAGATCTTGATCTAGGTGTTTTGAATCACTCAGATCATCTAATGCAACGTGTAGAGAGATAAGAGTAAGTTTGATAAAAAAAGGAGGGCATTAGCCCTCTTTTTTTTGATTAATTTTAATTGTTCATAGTCCATAAAATCGCACTGTTTCTAAAGTTTTATTGACTATAGACGCTAATAAGGCAGATAACTTGACAACCTTGTCAATTAAAGATAATTTTACGTTATATATATTCATATTTTGGGGAAAAAATAATGAAATTTTTAAAAATTAGTTTTTTAATGGTCTTGCCATTTTATGTTCTTGCAGATAACCCTGTGTCTCCTGCAGACATGGGCTCACAGGAAGCTTCTTCAGCTTCCTCTGACGCTCAAGTGGAGACGAGGTCTGTTGAGATCACTGGTTATGACACTTCAAGCTCTTACTCAACCGATTCCGAAGGTGTTGAAGAGGTCGTAGTCACTGGCATTAGAAGAAGCCTACAAGATGCTATTGACATCAAACGTAACAATGTAGGAATTGTTGATGCAATTACGGCAGAGGACTTTGGCAAATTTCCAGACGGTAATTTGGCTGAGTCGCTTTCTAGAGTAGTTGGCATTGGAATAGATAGAAGCAATGTAGAAGGTGCAAGAATAGCAGTTCGTGGATTTGGTCCAGAGTTAAATTTGGTAACTTTAAATGGAAGGCAGATGCCAACAGTCCCAGGTCAATACGAAGGAGGGAGATCATTTAATTTTGGTGATATCTCTTCTCATGGAGTTGCAGCCGTTGAAGTATACAAATCAGTTAACAGCGCATTACCTTCAGGTGGTATTGGTGCGGCGGTTAATATGGTTACTACTAAACCTTTAGATATTGAAGGAACTCTTACCTCAGGCAGCATTAACTACTTGCATGACTCATCAAGTAAAGAAGATAAGCCTATTGAAGCAGCTTTTGTGCATAGTGCGAATAAAGGCAATTGGGGTTATGCAATCTCAGGATCTATCCAGGAAAGAAATAATGTGGAAGAAGGCACCAGAGAATCAAACTGGATAACTGTAGAGGACATGGCTCTTACAGAAGGTTACTTTAGAGTGGATAAAAACGCTGCTGGTATTAGTAATGGAAACACACGAGCTGATGGTAAAACATTTTATCAAGAACCAAGCGCATACTTAATCAAGGAGAATGACAGAGAAAGAGTTAATGCTCAAGGCTCTGTTCAATATGATTTTGAGAAAGCCAGAGCAACGTTAGATTACACCTACTCTAAAGTTGATTTTAGCTCTAATGGCCAAATGTTTGGATCATGGTTGGGTGGCTGGGGAACAACAGCAGGCACAATCAATGAAAACGGTGCTTATACAGATGTTACGGTTGGTGGTAGGGGTTATGATCATCAATTAATCTGGGGCAATACTGAGAGCGAAAATAAATCATTAGGTTTCAATCTAGCTATTCAGCATTCTGATTCATTAAGCATAGAGTTGGATTATCACAATTCTTCTGCTGAGAAACTTGGTACAGAGCTACCTAACGAAATGGGTTTTGTCACTCCTGCCGATGCAGTCATTACTCATAGAAATGGTGGCAGCAATGGCATTAATACTTTTAGTTATTCTAAAGATTTTACTGCCAATGACTTTAGCCACTCTGGTTTATACTATCGCGATGCCACTAAGCAGAATGATATGGAGCAACTTCAATTAAAAGGCGAATGGCTTAATCTTGAGGGTGGATTTTTAAAATCTGTGCAATTCGGAATGTCCACCAATGAATCTGAGTTTAGTGATGTTAGATCTGAGCTTAATACTCCGCTGGCACCAGTAGTGGCTGCCTCTTCAGATCTTTTCACTAAAACTCCATTAAATGGTTTCATGGATGGGTTCAATGTTAATTTTGGGTCCAGCTATTACTTTGCAATCGATCCTGCTGCGGCAAAAAATGCTTGGCAAGTTAACGTTGGTCTTTTTGATTCTGGACCGGTTGATACCAATGACAGGGTTGTAGAAACCTTAGACTCATTGTTTGTTCAAGCAGACATGGAATTCTCTGTGAATGACAAGCCGTTACTGGTTGTTGCAGGCTTAAGATATGAAGAAGCAGAAGTTACTTCTACTGGACTTGAATCCACCCCTACAAATATCAGATGGGACATGATTCAAGGCTTAACTTATATTACAGGTGGTGCGGTAGATGCTCCTAAGATGGGAAGCAATGACATGCTATTGCCTTCACTGGCAATGTCCTATGCCATAGAAGAAGATAAAATTTTAAGATTTTCAGCCAGTCGCTCTATGGCAAGACCTAGTTTACAAGACTTAAGATCTTCTCTTTCTTTTTCTAATAAAGACTTTTTTACTCCCACTGCATCAGGCGGCAATCCTTCTCTAGAGTCTCTAAAATCTACAAACTTTGATCTAGCCTATGAATGGTATTACGCAGAAGGAAGCTATTTCTCAGTTAATTACTTTTTTAAAGAAATCGAAGATTTTATTAGCAGCGAAATTACAACAGGTAATCTTTATGGTCTAACCAATCCTGCGCAATCAGAAATTGGTCAATACGCTCAATCATGTGTAAATGCCTGGGACGCAGCCGGAAGACCTCAAACTGGCTTTCCCGGTGAAGGTGGAACAGGTGATTGTGTTTCTCAGCAAGCGCTGTGGGCACAAAGCTGGATGACACCTCAGCAACATATGGGTTGGGTTGCTTTGGCGATGAGTCGTGGCATTGATGTTTCTGCAGGTTTCCCATACGGAGCTTGTGACTATGATGGTTGGTGGAGATGTGAGCCTGGCTATATCGATGGAACAGCTAGCGATCCAGCAGCAAACTTTCAAATCACAAGACCTGCAAATCTAGAAACAGGAGAGGTTGATGGTTTCGAAATTGTTTTACAGCATTTATTTGCTGACACAGGATATGGCGCTCAATTTAATGCAACCATAGTAAATGGCGGTGACGTTGATGTGGACAGATCTAAAATTGGAAGACAATTTATCTTACCTGGTCTTGGAGACTCTGGTAACGCATCATTCTTCTACGAAGATGAAAAAGTAACTGCTCGAATTGCACTGAACAAAAGAGGTGAAACAATTGTCGGTTTCGGTAATTATGATCAACCGCTTTACGTCATGGAGAGAGATCAAATAGATGCCTCTTTTGCTTACAGAATTAATGAGCAGGCAACTGTGTTTGTTGAAGGTCAAAATCTTAACGATGAAAACACTAGGCTTTATGCAAGACACCCAGAAATGCTTTTCTTGGCGCAAGACCATGGTCCTATCTATAGAGTTGGATTTAGATACAAGTATTAATTTAGATTAGTAAAATATAAAAGAGGAGCCTATGCTCCTCTTTTTTTTGCTAACATATAAAGATGAAAAAATTACTTCAATTCCTATTGCCAGTTATCTTATTTGCTGGGTGTGCCCCGGAGGAACTCCCGGAAGTTAACTATTCAAAAGAAAAAGTCACTTATTCATCGAAGAATATTATTGGATTTGAGAATCTCTTTGGCGAAGCTTTAAAAACTCAAGAAGATTTAGAAATATTTGGCATCATGCATTTTCCTGATGATTATGATGCCACCCAAAAATATCCAGTCATAGTTGCATCTCATGGATCCTCGAACTGGAGAGTGCATCATCTAGATTATCTAGAGCAAATGCGGCAAGCGAATTATATAGTTTTCGCTATGCACCCTTTTGACTCAAGAGGGGTTAATAGCACTGTAGGCAATCAGATTAATGTAACCAGCGAATCTATTATTTACGATATGGCCACTTCATTAAATTTATTATGGGATGATCCCAGGATAAACAATCAAAAGATATATGCAGCAGGTTGGAGTCTCGGAGGAACAGCTGCTCTTTTCAATGCATGGCGCCCACTTCAAGAAGCCTTGAATCTTCCCAATGCATCATTTACAGGATATTTAATGTGGTATCCAGGATGCTTAGCTTTACCAGATCTTAATGAATGGGATAAAGATTTTATGCAAATTTATATTGGAGAGGATGATAATTGGACGCCACCTCAACCATGCAAGGAATTAGTTGCTTTAATGAACGATCAAGGCGGCAATGCTCATATTGAGTTATACCCTAATGCATTTCACTCTTTTGATCATCCGGATCCTTTAAGGCTGGTGCCAGATGCATATAGTTGGGCAAACTGTAAATTAAAGTTAAATGGTGAGACTAAAAAAGTCTATGATCCTAATAATGCTGAGCTAGATTTCTCTGACCCAAAAGCAAGGCGGGCTGCCTATGAAAGCTGTGCTGTAAAGGGGGAGGTTATGGCAGGCGCTAGCCCTGAATACCAAAATGCAGCGTTTGAACACTTGGCAACGTTATTGCCAAAGCTCGATTAGCTAGAAAACTCTTTCCAGCCTCTAAAGCCACCTTCTAAATTTTGGACATTGGTAAATCCAATGTCTTTCAATGTTTTTCCAGCAAGAGAGGCTCTGCTCCCACCCCCACAATAAACCACTATAGGCGTGTCTGCATGGAGCTGATTTTCATCAGGGGTTAACTTCATCTCTATCAAGCCTCTGGGAACATTTACAGCGCCATCAATTGCTCCGATAGCTTTAATCTCACTGCCTTCTCTTACATCAATAATTAAAAATTTCATTTGATCTAAAGCGAATTCTTCGCAAGTAATTTTTGGCACTACCGCATGGGCCGATTCAATTAAGTGTTTTAAGTTGCTCATAGATTTATTATCAGCATATTAATGTTTTCAATCAAATCTTTTCATTATAAAAGTCCATTTACTATCTATTTTATGGGCCTAATGTTATATTAATGTGTTCACTGAACACATATATAAATAATTAGTATATGTCAATAAATTAAACATAAAGGATCTATATAATGAAAAAAATCATAATGACAGCAATTTTACTATCTTTGCCATTTCAGGCCCCTGCATCAATGGATGTGCAAGAAGGCGTTGCCCTTAAAGGCTCAATTTTTGCAGTTAAAACTTCGAAGAAATACTCTTCGGTCGAAGGTTGCACAGCAGCTGCAAATGCTAAAAGCAAGGTAAAAGGATTCACTTTCAATACTACTTCGCAAAAATGTACTTTGTATAAGTCTATACGTGGTGAAAGAAAAACTACTTCATCAGTTTCTGGGAAGAAATCCTAAGATAGCCAATCTTTTTAAGAGGGGTTTTTTGCCCCTCTTTTTTTTGTATTCAATAAATCCTCTTTTACCTTGATTGCAGGTGTGTCTTTATCCTCCTCACCACTAGATTCAATTCCTTCCATTTAACCTTGGTTTTACAATAAATTTCTTGCATAATTATTTTTCTATGAAAAAAGTAATGCTACATTTTAGTCTTTCTCAAAACCATGTAGCTCAGGTTGAACTGAAGCATGAGTACTTTTGCGCCCTAAAATTAAGTACCAGCACTTCTTCTCCAAAACTTAGATCACTTTAATCTACCCCTTTAATGGCGTACCTTCATAATTAATGATGAAAAATTTTATATCTACTCAATCTTGGTCCAGATCAGAGCTTCAGGACATTCTAGATTTCGCAACTTCTCTTAAAGAGAATCCTTATCAGCCGCTGCTGAAAAATAAATCGGTGGCCATGCTCTTTTTTAACCCATCTTTAAGAACAAAAACTAGTTTTGAGATTGGTATTAGCGAACTTCAGGGCACAGCTGTAATTTTACAACCAGGGAAAGATGCTTGGCCAATTGAGTTTAAGGATCATATTGAGATGAATGGAGACGAAGAAGAGCATGTTAAAGAAGTGGCGCAGGTTCTATCCTCATACTGTGACTGCATAGCAATTAGAGCGTTTCCAGCTTTTCAAGATTGGGGCGTTGATCGAACAGATCATGTGATCAATAGTTTTGCACAATACGCAACTGTGCCAGTGGTTAACATGGAAACCATTGAGCATCCTTGCCAGGAACTTGCCCATATTCTTACTTTGCAGGAGCATTATGGTGATTTACAGGGCAAAGATTACTTGTTAACTTGGACTTATCACCCTAAGCCTTTAAATACAGCAGTGGCTAACTCTAGCCTTCTTATTGCAAGCAAATTCGGGATGAATGTTAAGTTGCTATGTCCCTCGGAAGATTATTTATTAGATGAAAGATACATCAATGCAGCCTCTGAGAATTGTTTGAGCGAAGGAACTTCCTTTAGCGTCACTCATGACATTGAATTAGCTTATTCTGGCGCTGAGATTGTATATGCAAAAAGTTGGGGCTCGCTGGTTCATTATGGCGATTTGCCAGCAGAATTGAACTGTCGAAAAGATTTTAAGCACTTTATTGTTGATGAGCAGAAGATGAGCATGACCAATAATGCAGTTTTTAGTCACTGCTTGCCACTGCGCAGGAATGTCAAAGCAACAGATGCTGTGATGGACGCAGATTATTGTTTAGCAGTGAAGGAAGCAGCCAATAGGAAGCATGTTCAAAAATCCATGCTTACAAAAATTTTATAGGAAATATATTCATGAATAAAAAAATAGTCTTAGCATTTTCAGGCGGCCTTGATACTAGCTTCTGTATTCCATATCTGCTGGAGCAGAACTATGAAGTTCATACACTCTTTGTAAATACAGGTGGAATATCAGCAAAAGAGGAGAGAGCCATCACAAAAAGAGCGATGGAGCTTGGTGCAAAAAAACATCTAAATATTAATGTGGAAAAAAGTCTATGGTCTGAGATCTTAGCGCCATTGATCTATTCAGGTGCTTTGTATCAAAATAAGTATCCTGTTCTTTGTTCTGATAGATATTTGATCGTAAAAGAGTCGATCAAACTATGTCAAAAACTTAAAACAAAAAATATAGCTCACGGTTGTACTGGCATGGGCAATGATCAGGTGAGATTTGATCTCTCAATTAGGGCTCATGGAAGTTTCAATATTATTACCCCAATCCGTGAAATTCAAAACATCACAAAAAATGTTCGAGCCTATGAAGAAGATTATCTAAAAGCTAAGGGCTTTAAGGTGCCATCACTGCATAAAAAATATAGCGTGAATGAAAACCTTATGGGAGCAACCATCTCTGGCTCTGAGATTGATGTTTGGGATGAGCCATCGAAGGAGAGCTTTGTTTTATGCAAGCAACCCCATCAGTATCCAAAAAAACCTAAGTCAATGAAGATTAAATTCTCTAAAGGAAAAGTTGTCGCCTTAAACGGCAATAAAATTTATGGCCCTGATCTTTTGCGTGATCTAAATAATATTGGCGGGTCATTTGGCATAGGTCGCTCGGTCTTTGCAAGTGATACCATCATTGGCTTGAAGGGAAGATTTGTTTTTGAGGCTCCTGGCATATCAATCTTAATGTCTGCACACAGAGCTTTAGAAGAATCTGTTTTAACGGACAACCAAAATACTTTTAAAAGAGCTGTTGGGCAAGAATGGGTTAATCTTGTTTATCGTGGGTTTTTCTTTGAGCCCTTGAGAGAAAATCTAGAATCATTCTTAGTGGACTCTCAAAAAAATGTTACAGGTGAAGTTTTGATTAATCTAAGCCCGGGCAAAGTTGAAGCATTAGCAGTTCAATCCAAAAATATTTTAAAAAGTCCAGAGGGAGCTTATGCGCAGTCAGCTACTTGGAGCGAAGCAGAGTCCAAGGGTTTTATTAAGCTGATAGGGCAAAGTACTTCTACCTGGGCATCGATCCATTATAAAAAATGAATACTGATCTAGAGCTATGCTTAAAACATCTTCAAGCTCTAGTTAGTTTTGATACTTCCAATCCTCCTAAAAAGATTCAATCTTCTGGTTTATTAGACTATTTGAATTCATTAAGTTATTTAAATCCTCGGGTTACTGATTTGGGAGATGGTTCGTTCAATATATTACTTATCAAAGGCGACCCTAAGTACATATTTAATGTTCACTTAGATACAGTGCCACCAGGAGAGGGTTGGAGCACAGATCCTCACACTCTGTCTATCACTGATGAAAAAGCTATTGGTCTTGGGGCGTGTGACATCAAAGGTGCAGCAGCTTGCTTATTGACCCTGATCGAACTTGGCCTTGACGATTACGCAGTTTTATTTTCAACGGATGAAGAGGCAGGTCAAAGCACTTGCATTAAAGAATTCATTAAAACGAAACCAAATTTTAAGGGAGTCATAGTTTCAGAGCCAACAAATAACTTAGGGGTAACATGTCACCGAGGAATTTACACCGGAACCCAGGAATTTTATGGCATTGCTGGGCATAGCTCAGACCAAAGAGCCATGGAAGATAATGCAATTCATAAACTGACCAATTGGTGCCATCATGCCTTGAATGCAGCACGTTCATTTGATAATGAAGCCATAGGACCCTTAAAAGGGTTAGCTTTTAATTTAGGTCTGATTGCGGGGGGCATTAAACCCAATATCATCGCTGATTCTGCAAGTATTAAATTTGGTTTTAGACCTCTGCCAGGCCAAAATATTGAATTAATTTTAAGCTCATTGCAAACAGAATCAAACTTGAATGAATCTTCCTTTACTCCAGGTTTTATTGCACCTGCTTTGCCAGCAAACGGGGATCTCAAGCCCTCAGAACTTATGTTGCAAGATCTTAACTTGCAGCCATCAGAGCCAGTAAATTTCTGGACGGAAGCATCTTTATTCAGTGAGGCTGGATTACCTGCCATTGTTTTTGGTCCCGGAGATATTTCTAATGCGCATCAACCCAATGAATACGTTGAGCTAAGACAGCTATCCCAAGCATTAAATATTTACAGAGAAATAGTGAAATGAATTCACAATCCCCACTATTTATTAAGGACACAATTCTAAAGTTGTTAGGTGCGATTGGCTCCGAGAAAGAAATTAAGAAATACATTGAAAAATATTCCTCACCCGAACAGAGGTTTGCCATTATTAAGGTTGGCGGCTCAGTTATTCAAAATGATTTAGATAATTTAGTTACATCTTTGGTGTTTCTAGATCAGGTAGGATTAAAGCCAGTGATCTTGCATGGAGCAGGCCCCATGCTTTCTGCTGAATTAGATAATTTGGGTATTGATTTCTCATTTATTGATGGTCAACGCGTTACATCTCCCCAGGTTCGTGATGTTGCCCAACGCATTTTCAAACAAACCAATCATCAAATTGTTGAAGCTCTTAACCTGCTGGGTGCCAATGCTGTAGGGCTAACATCAGATATATTTGAGTGCAAAATAAGCAAGCCTGCGCTGGGGCTGGTAGGTGAGATTGCTCAGGTAAATTTAGAGTCAATCAATCATGCTTTAGAAGCTGGGGCAATACCTGTGATAGCGCCCATTGGAGCAGAGGGTACCGAGATCTTAAATATCAATGCCGATATAGCTTCAGTGGAGTTAGTGAAGGCAATGAATCCCTACAAAGTGATATTTTTATCTGAAACAGGGGGCATCTTCAATCAATCAAATAAGCTTATAGAAACCATTAACTTAGTGCTTGAGTATGATGATTTGATGCAACAAGATTGGTTGCATTCGGGCATGAAATTAAAATTAGAGCAGGTTAAAACAGTGCTAGATCATTTGCCGAAAACTTCTTCAGTTTCTATTACACAGCCAATTAATTTACCAAAAGAATTATTTACAGACTCAGGCTCTGGAACCCTGGTCAAGCATGGTTACAAGGTAGATCAGTTCAAGCAACCAGATCATCAAACTCAAGCCCACTTTAAAGCTATTATCGAATCTTCCTTTGATGGCAAGCTTGTTGATAATTTTTTTGATAATTCGAATGATTTACAAATTTTTATGACTGCTTGTAAGAGGGCGACCATAGCCATCTCCAATGAATTTAATATTCCTTACATGGATAAGTTCGGAGTGATTCCTGAGGCAAAAGGAGAGGGCTTGGGTGCAGGCATATGGCATGAGATGCGCAAGACATATCCTCAAGTTTTTTGGCGCTCAAGATCAAGCAACCCAATCAATAAGTTCTATTCTTCAATTTGCGAAGGCTGTCAAAAAAATTCAGATTGGCATGTATTTTGGATTGGTATTTCCGACTACACATTGCTTAAAGATTGCATTGAATATGCTTTAAATAAACCGAAGAGTGTTATTTAAATGGATATTAAAAAAATAGGATTATTAGGCGGTAGAGGTTATGTAGGCCAAGAAATATTTGAGCTTGTAAATAATCATCCTAAGCTCTCTATTACCTCTGCTTATTCCTCATCTCAAGAAGGCCAATCAGTGCCAGGTGCCGCCCAAAATAATCATCTAAGTTACCTATCAATGGATTTAACTAATTTAGAGTTAAGTGATGAAGATGCATATGTGTTGGCACTTCCGAATGGCCAATCGAACAGTTATGTCGATAAAATTCTAGAGCATAATCCAGAGGCTATTTTGCTAGACATAAGCTCTGACCATCGATTCAATGCTGCTTGGGAATATCGACTTCCTGAGCTCTCAGAGCCCGTCTCTGCAACTAAAATAAGTAATCCAGGATGTTATGCTACTGCCATGCAGCTTATGCTGGCGCCTCTCGTAGATAAAATTAGCGGCCCTGTTAATTTTTTTGGTATTTCTGGCTATAGCGGGGCAGGAGCATCACCAAATCCTCGAAACGATAAAGAGCTCCTTTCTAATAACATATTGGCCTACTCCATGATTAACCACCTGCATGAGCAAGAGGTTAAGCATCAAATGTACAAGGAGATTTTTTTCACACCACATGTTGCTGAATTTTTCAGAGGCATTCATATGACAGGCAATATTATTATGAAAGATTCAATGTCCGCAGATGATGCTAAGAGAGTTTTTCAAGATTTTTATACTGATATGTCGTTGATAAAAGTGCAACATCCTACTCCAGATCTCCAGCAGGTAAGAGGAACTTCTTTTGCTTTGATAGGTGGCTTTGAGGCTGACATAAACTCTAAAAGACTGACTTTTTGCTGCACTATTGATAACCTGCTAAAAGGCGCTGCAACCCAAGCAGTACAAAATCTTAATAGTGTATTTGGCTGGGATGATAATTTAGGGATTATTGAATAATGAAAATTTGGAATAAAAATATTAAAACCTCCAACTCATCGATTGATGCTTTCTTATCTGGTGAAGATATTGTGCTAGATCAAGAGTTATTTCTTTATGACATTGAAGCCTCTATTGCCCATGCTGAAGAGCTTAAAGCAATTAATATTTTGAATGCCTCCGAGTTTAAAAAAATGGTTTCTGCGCTAAAAAAACTTGCGAAATTATTTTCAATGAATAAATTTAAACTCACCAAAAAATATGAAGATTGCCATTCAGCAATAGAAGATTTTTTAATTAAAGAGTTAGGTGACTTGGGAAAAAAAATTCACACTGGCAGAAGCCGAAATGATCAGGTATTAGTTGCTATGCGGCTTTATGCCAGAGATCATCTTCAGGAAATTCAAGCATTAAACCTAAAAATTGCTCAAGCCTTTTTAAATAAAGCGTCCAAGCATTCAACAGACATCATGCCTGGTTACACTCATATGCAAAGAGCTATGCCATCTACATGGGGTCTTTGGTTTGGAGCTTTTGCAGAGTCTTTTATAGATAATGCAGAATTACTCCATAACACTCAATCCTGGATGAATGTTAATCCTTTGGGCACAGCAGCTGGTTATGGAGTTAATCTCCCGATTAAAAGAGAAATCAGCACAACAAAATTAGAATTTAGAAGAAAGCAACTCAATAGCCTCTATGTACAAAATAGCAGAGGAAAGTTTGAATTAGAGCTTTTGGGTTCTTTGAAACAGCCTATGCTGGATGTTCGTAAATTCTCTTGGGACATAAGCTTATTCGTCACTCAAGAATTTAACCTTTTAAGTTTAGATTCTAAATACTCAACTGGCTCATCCATCATGCCAAATAAATCCAATCCCGATGTCATTGAAGTTATGCGCGCTAACTACTCTATTTTAGCTGGACATTATTCTGAGTTAGAGAATTTAATTTCACTTCCAAGTGGCTATCACCGCGATTTGCAATTGACCAAAAGATCGCTTATTCATTCATTGCGTGCTGTGCATGGATCCTTGTCGTTATTACCTGATCTCATTAAATCAATCAAGATTAATAAAGCCAGATCTCTTGATTTTGTTGACGATGATATGAAGATGACTGATCAGGCCTATGACTTAGTTCAGTCTGGAGTACCCTTTAGGGATGCATATATGATCGTGAAGGACAATCTGAATGGGAATACAACAACGACCCCTAAATCTGCTAAACAATTTTCTTCGGGCTCTCCGATGAATTTAGAACTGCAAGTATTAAGCGCAAGGCTTATGAAATTATCTAAGAGTTAGATTTTTTTTTGCTTTTCATTTTTTAATATGAGAGTATTAACTTAGAATGAATAAGGCTATAAGAATTCAAAAATCTGAAGCTGCTAGAAATAAACGTCACACAAGACGTGATATTGCTAACCAAAAACTTCTTAATGAGTACGCAAAATTAAGAAAGTTAAAAAAAAGTAAGTAACTAAAAGCAGCTCCATAAATTTTCATGCATCTCTATTGCAAGGATACTTTTTAATATAAATACTCTTGCAAATTGAGTGTTCGAGCCCTTTAATACTCCTATGAGCGAAACTAAGAAATTTTTAGATAAATGGTATCAAGGCTATCGATCTGATGATCCGCAATTCTTAGAAGAGATACTAGATGAGTCTGTTGTTTTCTCTTCACCAGTAGTCTTTAAGCCCATTGTGGGCAAGGAGATGACAAAACTCTACTTAATGGGTGCAGGCATTACTTTTAATATGGATCGGTTTTCATATGTCCGCGAGGTCATTGATGGTCTAGATGTTATTTTAGAATTTGAGACTTTTATAGATGATATTTCAGTTAATGGCGTTGATATGATCCGCTGGAATGACGAGGGAAAAATTATTGATTTCAAAGTGATGGTCAGACCATTGCAAGCAATCCATAAGCTTCAGCAAAAAATGTCTGAGGCTTTAGATTCCTTTAAACCCTAGATTAACTCAAATCTAAATTCCTAGCTTCTGCTAGATATCCCATGCAAAAAAAAGGAGCCCTATTGAGCTCCTTTAAATAATTACCTATCTAGCTCTACTTAAACTAGAACGAATAATTAAGGGTTAAGCCATAAGACTTAAATGGATTAGGGTAACCAAAAAATGATGTTGCAGTTGGATCTGCCACAGCCGGAAAGACCGATATCAGATATTCATCGTCAGTAATATTTTTACCCCACAAAGTAAGTGAAAGGTTGCCTTTGTTAATTCCAGCAGAGAAATTTAACGTATCCTGCTCTTTTCGTCCATTGCCAGTGGCATCTACTATGGCTTGCCAAGCAGCATTTTCAATTAATTTAACTTCACTCGAATACAAATGACTGAGTCTCACATAACCATCGTACTGACCTCTAGTCCAATTCCAAGTAGCTGTTGTGGATAGAGTTTCTTCTGGAATATTTGAAGGCATAGTTCCTGATAAATCTCCGGAAGCTGAGGAAGGGAAAGAGTCATAGATTGGATCCATTATTAGCCCACTGATTGCCAGGTCAATACTTTCGATAGGTGAAAAGAATAGATCAAACTCTATACCGTCTGCTGACTGTGAACCTGCGTTTGCTAAAACAAACCCTGTACCGACGAAAGTGTTTGACTGAAAACCTTTAATTTTTTGATCAAACATAGCAATATTTAAATAACCATTTGGTAAATAAATTTTAGCCCCTAATTCAAAGACTTCAGCCTCTTCAGGATTCGCGTATCTTGTTCCAACGCCAGTGTTTGGTCCTGCAGGAGTTCCAGCTGCGATCAAAGCAGCTTTCTCTGTTGCATCTGGTCTAGAATCTCGAGAGATATTCCAAGCAGTGGCTTTAAATCCAGTAGAAACACCACCATAGATGTTTATAGCATCGTTTAATGCATAGGAAAGTTTAGCTGTGTAATCAACGTTATCGTCTTTGCTTTTTCCATCCTGAGCAGCATTTGGGAAATTAACAAATTGAGGTATAAATTGAAGTGCTTGCAGTGGAAGCAATGCATTG
>Ga0209043_1000131_pt1 | contig 47365 bp, 45 predicted proteins | sample SaaInlV_100m_DNA_3_FD_184654 | JGI IMG/M metagenome (GOLD analysis project Ga0209043, IMG submission 184654) | Marine microbial communities from expanding oxygen minimum zones in the Saanich Inlet - SI037_S4LV_100m_DNA (SPAdes) (version 2) | ecosystem: Environmental > Aquatic > Marine >... | reverse complement strand
GACAGAACAATGATAATCAAATTACGCCATTGAAGAGATGTGAGTTCAATAGACTCAAAACCATTGGAAGTTACTGTAAATATTATAAGTGCCCCAACTGCAGTGAGTGAAAGTCTAAGAGCAGTTACGGTTGCAAAGGGTAATCGATTCAAAGCATGTTTTCCCAGAACAGTAGAACTTCCCCAACTGAAAGCTGCCAATGTAGCCAGTAAAGCTGCGATGATAGTTTTATCGTCCCAATCTGCAATAGACGTGGTTCCAAATGTAACAAGATACCCACCCAACATGGCAATCAATGCCAAGCCTATAAATCTCTGTGAAAGTTTTTCTTTTAGAATAATTGAAGCCAATGAAATTGCAAATAACGGTTGAAGTTTTTGAAGGAGAACCACTACGGACAAATCGATATAATCCATATAGCTCAATGCCTTTGTGTAAAAGAAAGTCCCGAGAATTCCACCGCAAATCGAAATCCAAAAAATCGAAATCCAGCCTCGTTGTCCTAATGTTTTTATTTCGGGCCAAGCTTTGATAAGGAACGGTAAAAAAAGCAGTGCGCCTAATGCGTGTTCAAGTGTTACCACCAAAAATGATGAGACAGAATAGAGCTCTTGTCTTAGGAATCCGTCCAAGCTCCAGAGCAGGGCGGCAAAAACAATAGCCAGCGGTGGAAGTATTTTTCGCATCATTAAAATTAGGGGAAGATTTAAGATTTATTATGGATTTTTTGGGTCATAGTCGGAATGAGAAAATCGAATATCCAGTTTTCAATTTCATCAGGAATTATTGATATCAAAAATTTGATGATATTATTGAAACAAAAAAGCCCCGTTGACCCTAAAGGGCAACGGGGCTTTTCCAAACTTGGAATTACTAAATCAAGAATCGTCTTTCAATTTTTTCATGTCTGTTCGAAGTCGTTTCATCTCTTCTCGTATTTGGTCCATTTCATCTTCTAATTCATCTATGTCATCTTCATCTTCATCATCGTAACCATCTGCATCGCCAAAGAACATCATATTTTTTCCAGGTCCAAATCCCATATTCATGGAATGGGGCGCTTCGCCCAACGTAACTTTCATTTTCCGGGAGCGATTCTTTCGAAGCACTTTCAGTTCAACTTTTGTTTCAGGTGTATGTCCACGAATTTCTTCTACCAATTCACCTGAATCTTCCACGTCTTCACCCGCTACAGATATAATCACATCCCCAGCTTTTAAACCAGCTTTTTCTGCTGGACTATTTTCAATCACTTCTGTTACGAGAACGCCACCGTCTTTTGCACCAAAATAATCTGCGAGTTGACCCTCTAAGCCCTGAATTTGAACCCCCAGATAGCCACCGCCGTTTTCATTTCCACGCCAATGCATCATTCGCTTAAAATCATGATCCTCATCAAAGCCATTTCCATCGTGATTCATGAATTGTACTAAATTGATATCAAGGTCCATTTCTTCTAATTCTTTTTTAAGGGCTTCCAGTGCTTCTTGGTTGTCTAGTAAAACTTCAAACTCATTTATATCACCATTTACAGTAATGGTAAGTTTCAATGTTTCACCATCTACATCTGCTTCAACGTTGATATCTTTAGTGCCTTGTTCATTATCTGTCACTATTTTGACAATATTTTTCTTAACAACAGATCGTTCTTTTTTACCATTAGCAAATCCAGTGGATAAGACTAGCAAGAGAGATAAGAGTATTTTAAACATAGGTTTTCCTCATAATTAGGTTAGTGGACTAACAGTTGCAATGAAGTTTGGTTCCAATTAGGATTTATGTTGTCACCCCCTCCCTTTTCAATGCTTTCAATGCTTCTGTTTTACTCAGGGTACTCAATTCAGAATCGTGGTATTTAACAAATTGTATTACACTTTTTGAATCGATGTAAGAATATTGACGTAATGCCCAGCCAATGGCTTTGCGAATAAAAAAATCTGTTTCGCCCATTCGTTTTTCACAATAAAGAAACAGGCGGTCGGAATCTGTTTTTTCCTTAAAATTTAATTGATGTAAAATGGCGGTTCGTCGGATCCACATATTTTTGTGGTCGATCCATTCATCCATTATTTTTCTAGTCTCAGGAGAATTATAAACTACCGCACCTACAAAATGGCTTGCAATGGCATCCACTGTATCCCACCAGGATTTTGTCATAACCAAGTTTTGGGTAAATGGAATAGAATTTGGAGACAAATATTTTTTATATCGTTTTCCTAAATCCAATGCAACATATTGAAATTCCCGTTCTTCTAATTCCCACAATCCGGAAATAAGCGTTACTAACTCAGATTTATATTTGATGGATTCTCCTTGCCACCATTCCCGCTGGAGCTTTTTTCGCAAAGGACTCTTAATCCCAAAATAGGAAAAATGACCTTTCATATATTGGGCCATACGCACCGAATTTTTCTTATGTGCGTTTTGTTTAAATAACTGAGTTAAGGTATTTAGTTGAAAATCATATCCCATGATAATTAAATATTATCTAGATTTGGATTTCTTTCACCCATATTGCAGCACAAGATATTCCATTCGCGCATTAATGCGACAAAAAAATTAGGCTTGTCCGCCGATTCCCATGGCTGGACCTAAGTCGATCCCAAGAGAACCGGTAGCTTGTTCCCACATTCGCTCAGGTTTAATATTAAAAATAAAATCCGGTGTCGTATTTTGCATAAGCCAATCACCATTCTCAATTTCGCGTTCCAGTTGACCCGCACCCCATCCTGAATGGCCCAACATTAATTTGAATGGAATATCCGGTTTAGTTTGCAATTCTTTTAAAACATGTTGTTGACTCGTCATAGCAATTCGATCGGACAAATTGACCGTCCCCTCTGATTCATAACTTGAATCGTGGAGGACAATGCCTCGTTCTAGCAAGACGGGTCCACCAAAAAAAATATCATTTACGAGGGAATTAATAGCATCGTCGCCAATATAGAGTTTTTCAAACAATTCCTTTAAATCCGGTTCCTTGAATTGTTTATTCACAATCATTCCCATGGCACCCTCTGTATTATGTTCACAAATATAAACCACCGCTCTGGAAAAATAGGGGTCTGCCATGTGAGGCATGGAGATAAGGATTTGGTTTTTTAAAGAACCCATGGCTCAAGCTACCGATTCTTGAAATCGGTGTCAAGGAATTCAAGACTCTTTATGTGTAAAAGTGTCAAAACGGATAGAAACCATTAAATTGGTTCTACCTAATAAGCTATATGTTTAAAACACGAATTAAGTTGTGGAAAAAAAGTAAATCGTCTTTGGGGCAATGTATCAAAAGTCTGTAAATTTCGGGATGTTCAAAATTCCCACATTTTTTACCGTGTAAACTTTCATGCCAAATCCCACAGATAAAATTATTGTTAGAGGCGCTCGCCAGCACAACCTGAAAAATATTGATGTAGAAATTCCCAGAGATAAATTTGTTGTTATTACCGGTTTATCTGGTTCTGGAAAATCATCTCTCGCATTCGATACAATTTACGCAGAAGGACAACGGCGCTATGTTGAATCATTGTCTTCCTACGCCCGGCAATTTTTGGGCCTGATGGAAAAACCGGATATGGATTCCATTGAAGGATTGTCCCCAGCTATATCGATTGAACAAAAAGCCACCGCACGAAACCCCAGATCCACGGTGGGCACCGTAACCGAAATTCATGATTATCTTCGGCTTTTGTATGCGCATATAGGTAAACCTCATTGTTGGAAATGTGGTAAACCTATCCAAAAACAAACGGTTCAGCAAATTGTAGATACCATAAGTAAATTCAAATCTGGAACCAAAATGCACATTTTGGCACCCCTGATCCGCGGAAGAAAGGGCGAACACAAAGGTGTTATTGATGAAATTCGAAAAGAAGGGTTTCTACGGATTCGGGTAGATGGCGAAGTCATGACTGTTGATGATAAAATTATTATTAATAAAAATAAAAAGCATACTATAGAAGTGGTGGTGGATCGTCTTATCATGAAAGATGGAATTCATGAACGGTTAACTGAATCAATTGAATTGGCTTTGAAAATCGGCAGCGGTCTCATTGTGGTGAATAGACTTCCCAACAAAGAACATTTATTCTCTGAACATTTTGCTTGTCCAGATTGTGAACTTTCTATGGAAGAATTGGTGCCGCGAATGTTTTCTTTTAATTCGCCTTATGGCGCCTGTCAAAAATGCGATGGCTTGGGATCGCATATGGAAGTAGATCCAAACTTGATTGTACCGGATAAATCTAAAAGTTTGATTCAAGCAGCCATTGCACCCTTAGGAGAACAACCTAGAGGGAATTGGTATGGAAGTATTTTAAAAAGTTTGTCCCGTCATTATAATTTTAATTTTACCACGCCTTGGGTCAAGATGAATCCGGATGTAAGACAAATACTTCTCTATGGTACCGGAGATCAAAAATTTAATATGGAATATAGTTCTGAACGGTGGAGTGGCACTTATACCGGCGGTTGGGAAGGGGCGATCCCAAACCTTATGCGGCGCTATACCCAAACCAAATCTTCCGGAATTCGGGAATGGATTGAACAATTTATGAGTATGCGTCCCTGCTCTGATTGTAAAGGAGCAAGACTTCGGAAAGAAACCTTAGGTGTGAAAATTAACGATAAAAATATTGGACATGTTTCTTCCATGTCCATCCAAGAATTGAGTGAATTTTTCGCTGATGTTGAGTTGACAAAAATGGAGCGCGATATAGCCGATCAGATTCTGAAGGAAGTTCAACAACGCTTGTCATTTTTGGTAAATGTTGGATTGAGTTATCTCACATTAGATCGTTCTGCGGCAACATTATCCGGAGGCGAAGCGCAACGAATTCGCCTTGCTACTCAAATTGGATCTCAGCTTATGGGCGTTCTTTATATATTAGATGAGCCTTCAATCGGGCTTCATCCTCGTGACAATAATCGCCTCTTAAATACTTTAAAATCATTGCGGGATATTGGGAATTCTATTCTGGTTGTTGAACATGATCAGGAAACTATCGAAGCGGCAGATTATGTGATTGATCTGGGTCCCGGCGCAGGAAAATATGGAGGAGAAATCACATTTGCCGGAACGCCTAAACAATTACTTAAATCGAAAAAATCCTTAACAGGAAAATATATTTCTGGGAAAAAGAAAATACAGATTCCAAAAATTCGTCGGAACGGGAATTCTAAATTATTATCCCTGAAAGGAGCTACTGGAAATAATTTAAAATCCATTGATGTAGGTTTTCCTTTGGGTCGATTTATTGCAGTTACAGGCGTCTCCGGAAGTGGAAAAAGCACCTTAGTGAATGAGACACTTTTCCCTGTATTAGCAAAAAAACTAAATCGAGCTCGAACCTATCCACTTGGATTTGAATCAATTGAGGGTGTGGAATATTTAGACAAAGTTGTAGAAATTGACCAACGACCCATCGGTCGGACGCCCCGATCGAATCCTGCGACTTATACCGGTGTGTTTACTTTTATTCGAGATCTTTTTGCAAAACTGCCTGAATCAAAAATTCGTGGGTATAAACCGGGCAGATTCTCATTTAATGTAAAAGGCGGTCGCTGTGAATCGTGTCAGGGAGACGGCATTATAAAAATTGAAATGAACTTTCTTCCGGATGTATATGTGACCTGTGAAGTCTGTTATGGAAAAAGATATAATCGTGAAACGTTGGAAGTGAAATACAGAGGAAAATCCATTGCTGAAGTATTGGATATGCCTGTGTCAGAAGCATTGGGTTTTTTTAAAAATATTCCGTCGGTTCAGAAAAAATTCCAAACGCTTAATGATGTAGGATTAGGATATATTCATTTGGGACAACAAGCTACAACCCTTTCGGGCGGAGAAGCGCAACGCGTAAAATTGGCAACTGAATTATCCAAGGTCTCTACATCTAAAACGCTTTACATTTTGGATGAACCCACAACTGGTCTTCATTTTGAAGATATTAGGATGTTGCTTCATGTGCTCCAGCGATTGGTAGAACAAGGCAATACAGTATTAGTGATTGAACACAATTTAGATGTGATTAAGACCGCAGATTGGATTATTGATTTAGGACCGGAAGGTGGCGATGGTGGTGGAACTGTTTTGGCCGTTGGAACGCCAGAAGAAATCGCTACTGTAAAAACATCTTATACTGGGTCATTTTTAAAAGAAATTTTAGGTAAAAAGGGAATAGCTGCATGAAAACACCAGCTGAATTAAAAAACGATTTTAAATATTGGGAAATCACAAAAGATTTAATTGATCAATCCATCGATATTATGTTAAATCTTCGCCAAAGCGGGCATCCGGGTGGATCCAGGTCCAAAGTGCACGCTATGGTTTCTACCTTATTATCCGGCGCAATGCGCTGGGATATTCGTGAAGCTGGCAAACGATTTGGGGATCGATTTGTCCTCGTTGCTGGCCATTGTAACCCTGTTGTTTATGCTACATTAGCAGTTATGAATGAAGCATTAAGAATCAAATATCGACAAACGGGCGATTCAAAATATCTGAATTTTAAAGGGGATGATTTTCAGTTGGTTTGGGAAGATTTATTGACACTGCGGCAAAATGGCGGACTTCCGGGACATGCAGAAATGGAAGGAAAAACACTTTTTTTTAAGGCTAATACTGGGCCCAGTGGACATGGCTCTCCCTTTGCTGCCGGCGAAGCTTTAGCGCTGAAATATGCAGGAACACCAGACGTGAAAGTATTTGCGTTTGAAGGAGAAGGCGGTTTTACAACCGGGGCCAGTCACGAAACAATAAACTCCGCTTGGGGACTCGGTTTAGGGAATTTGGTTTATTTCATGGATTGGAATGATTTTGGCATTGATAATCGTCCTTTCAGTTCCATCGTGTATGGTGGACCGGAAGATTGGTTCGGCTCACACGGTTGGCATGTGGAAGGTGCGGAAGATGGCGAAAATTGGGAACAAGTCATCAACGCCTATTATAAATTACTGGTGGAAAATGCAAATCCGAATGTGCCAAAAGTGATTTATAGTAAAACGCGGAAAGGTCGGGGCTACCATGTGTATGATAATAAAAGTCATGGGGCTGCCCATAAACGAAATTCGGAGCTCTTTTGGCGAACAAAAGAAGACTTTGCCAAAATTTATAATGTTGAATTTGATGGATTTGGAAAGAGCGAAGCCAGCAGTTGGGATGGACAAGTTGACCAAGCCAAATCCATGATGAAAACTGTTTTTTCTGTCATGGAGAACAATCAGGACTATGTGGATTATTTAACCAACACACTCATTACTTTGGGCGATTCTGTTCCTGCACAAAAAGAGACTTGTAAAGTCACTGTGAAAAATCCATCCAACGACCCTGATTTATTTAATCTGGATGCGCTTCCAAATGACCTATTTGTGGCACCGGGCGAAAAAGCACCAAATAGGGTTGGGTTTTCAAAATACGCCAGTTATATCAATACCATTTCCGATCAGAAATATGGCAGACCTTTGGTTTTAGCCATGAGTGCGGACTTGGCCGATTCCACGAATTTATCGGGTTTTTCAAAAGGGTACAACGGCGCCGAAGACAAAGGGCTTTTCGATAAAATCTCTAATACAGATAGTCCATTATTTCCACAAGGAATCACAGAATTCACCAATGCTGGCATGATGGCTGGAGCAGCAACTGTCAATTTTAATGAAAACCCCTACAAAGAATTCAACGGTTTTTATGGCGCGGTAAGCACCTATGGATCCTTCAGTTATTTGAAATATGGGCTCATGCGTTTATTCAGCCAAATCGCTCAGGATTCAGATTTGAAAGTGGGGAAAGTGATTTGGGTTGCAGGCCATTCCGGTCCGGAAACAGCGGAAGATAGCCGCACCCATTTTGGTATTTATTCACCCGGTGTAACACAGCTCATGCCCGATGGACATATTATTAATTTACATCCTTGGGAACATAACGAAGTTGCTCCATGTCTCGCGGCTGCCTTAAGCACGGATGTGCCCTTGATTGCATTGCATTTAACTCGGCCGGCGATTACCATTCCAGATCGGGAAGCTTTGGGAATGGCATCTCATTTTGATGCAGCGAAAGGTGCTTACATCATCAAAGACTACAATCCCGAAAAACCCAAAAAAGGAGTTGTAATTGTTCGAGGAACCAGTTCTACGAATTCTTTGGTGCAAATTTTGCCACGGATTAAAGAAGAAGGTCCCAATGTGAAAATTGTTGCATCCATCAGTTGGGAATTATTCCAGCGACAAACGGAAGATTATCGGGAATCAATCATGACGGATTCGGAGTGGCATGATGCTATGATTATCACCAACGGTGCGCGACGACTCATGCATAAATGGATTGCCAATCGTGTAGTGGAAGAATATTCAATGGCACCGGATCATGACAATCGCTGGCGGACCGGTGGCAGTCTGGATCAGATTGTGGCAGAATCCAAATTGGACCCTGACAGCCTGTGGGAGGGCATCAACAAATTTGCTGAAGATCGTGATGAACGGTTGAGTCAATTGCGGAGTTCAATACCCAATTAATATTCATCTTTATTCATATTAAATGTTCTGTCTATATTCCTATAAGTTAGATTCAAGTCAATATGGAGATGATTTCAGATGAGAATCATTACTTATTGACATTGATCTTTTTGAAATTATTTGCCTTACCTTTTCAAGGTTGCCAATAGATTTCATATTAATCTTGGTAATGGTTTTTGATTTAAGAATATAATCCCCAGTGACCCTTTTTAGGGTAATTGTAGCATTTTAGTGACTTTTTTTTCTCTCTGTCTTTACGTCGGCACTTTGAGAGTGTATCTTTCGAGTCAGTTTTAATCTGATTTACACCAATTTTACTTGATGACAGAAATTCATATAACAGACTCAACACCGTTCGACGAAGATGTAGCGGTTGAAAAATCTCTCCGTCCTTCCCAGTTTGATGAATTTATTGGCCAAAAGGAATTAGTGGATAATTTGAAACTTTATATTGAAGCTTCAAACAATCGCGGAGATGCCTTGGACCATGTTTTATTATTTGGACCACCAGGACTCGGAAAAACCACCCTCGCCAATATAGTTTCCAAAGAATTAAAATCCAATATTAAGCAAGCCTCCGGTCCTGTTGTGGAACGGGCTGGCGATTTGGCGGGCTTGATTACAAATTTGGCTCACCGAGATGTCTTTTTTATTGATGAGATTCATAGGTTGAATGCGGTTGTGGAAGAATATCTCTATTCGGCTATGGAAGATTTTTCCATCGATATTATGATTGATAAAGGTCCCAGTGCTCGCAGTGTACAATTAACGATTGAACCGTTTACACTTATTGGCGCAACCACGCGATTAGGGAACCTTACATCGCCTTTACGTGATAGATTTGGTGTGGTACTCCGTGTAGATTATTATGAAGCGGAAGATCTTTTTCATATCATTAATCGATCTGCAAATATTTTAGAAGTAGACATTGATGATGAGGGCGCTATGGAATTGGCTAGACGATCTCGTGGAACTCCTCGGATTGCCAATCGTATCTTGAGACGCGCTCGGGATTTTGCTGAAGTCAAAGCATCTGGAAAAATTGATATTCAAGTGGCAAAAGCATCATTGGAGATATTAGGAATTGATAATATTGGACTGGACAACATGGATCGAAAAATCTTAGAAGTAATGATTGACAAATTTAAAGGCGGTCCCGTAGGCGTTAAATCTTTGGCTGTTGCCATTGGTGAAGATCCAGTAACGATTGAAGACGTTTATGAACCTTTTTTAATAAAGATGGGGTTTTTACACAGAACACCCAGAGGCCGAATTGCCCAAGAATCGGCCTATAAATTATTGGGCAAAAAATTGATAAAAGACCAAGAGAGGCTATTCTAATGATAAATAAAAAGATAAAATATAAATTGGGGGATTTTAATTATCGTCTCCCTAAAAAGCATATTGCACAACATCCAGAGAAGAAACGGGATCAGGCTAAGTTAATGGTCATCCATCGTGATACTGGAAAAATTGAACATCGAAAATTTGTGGATATCATAGATTACATGCGGAAAAATGATTTATTGGTTTTAAATGATACTCAGGTCTTTCCGGCGCGACTTTTTGCCACCAAAGATAAAACTGAAGCTAAAGTTGAAGTTTTTCTTCTCAGAGAATTAGCAAACGACCTTTGGGAAGTAATGGTAAAACCCGCAAGAAAAGTGCGTATCGGAAATAAACTCGTTTTTACAAAAAAACTACAATGTGATGTAATTGACAATACTGTTTCGGGTGGTCGCGTGGTTCGTTTTGAATATGAAGGAGACAATTTCCACAAAATGATAGATAGAATTGGTACATCACCCCTTCCGCCCTATATCAATCGGGATGCAGATTCGAATGATAAAAAAAGATACCAAACTGTTTATGCCTCTAGTCGTGGTGCTGTGGCAGCCCCAACTGCTGGTCTCCATTTTACAGAGGGGCTTCTTAAAAAAATACAAGAAAAAGGGATAAAGCTAGAAACGGTAACTCTTCATATTGGGTTGGGAACCTTTCGTCCGGTTCAGGTAGAAGATTTAAATCGCCACCAAATGGATTCTGAATATTTTGAAGTTTCACCCAAAACATCCATGGCAATAAACCAAGCCCGAAAACGACATCGCCGGATTATTGCTGTAGGAACATCCACCGTTCGTGCATTGGAAACTATTGCCATTTCAGGATTTCAGGTTACACCAAAACGAGGGTGGACTGATAAATTCATTTACCCACCTTACAAATTTAAAATGGTGGATAAAATGATTACCAATTTTCATACACCTCAATCTACTTTATTTATGATGGTCAGTTCATTTGCCGATCGGAAACTTGTAAAAAAAGCGTATTTGGAAGCCAAGAGAGAAGATTATCGCTTTTTGAGTTATGGCGATGCCATGATCATTATTTGATACTAAACTGGATGTAATATGAACGTATCGGCCATCATTCCTGCTGCCGGTTCTGGTGAACGGTTTGGCGAAGTAAAACAATTCAAATTGTTGGTCGGCAGACCACTCCTTTTTCACACATTAAAACCATTTCTGCAATCTAAGAATATCCACGAGATTGTAGTTGTTGTCCATCAAGATGATCTGGATGCAACATTCCGAGACGTTTTATCTATATCCGCAGGGAAGTCGGTAAAAGTTGTAGCAGGCGGCAAACTTCGGCAGGATTCTGTGAAAAATGGTGTGGATGCGTCCGATTCTAATTCAACTTTGGTCTGTATCCACGATGCGGCCCGACCTTTTGTAACTGAAGATCTTATTCAAAAATCCATTTCTGCCTGCGAAAATGCTGATGGATCTGTTGTGGCGATTCAAAGTCAGGATACGGTGAAATATTCAAAAAACAGAACCGTAGAAAAAACCATAGCCCGGGAAAATATTTGGTTGGCCCAAACGCCTCAAACATTCAATAAAGAAAAATTATTATTGGCATTGGACAATGCCGAAACAAACCAATTAACAGGAACGGATGAATCAGCCATCATGGAAGCTATGGGATATAACATAAAACTGGTGGAAGGTGATTCGAATAATTTTAAAATTACAAAACCGGGTGATTGGATGAGAGCGGAAGCCATTTTGCATCAACAGGCTCAAGGAAATTTAAAAAATGATTAGGACAGGAATTGGCTACGATGTTCATCAATTAGCAGAGGGTGAAACCTTTATTATCGGCGGTGTGCAAATTGCTTCGACCTTTGGTTCTGTGGGGCATTCTGACGGCGATGCCCTGTTTCATGCTGTGGTGGATGCGCTTTTGGGTGCGGCTGGACTTGGTGATATTGGCCAATTTTTCCCCAGCGAGGATGATACTTGGAAAGGCGCTCCCAGCAGTCACTTTTTAGCCGATGCGGTTAAACGAGTTCGCGAAGCTGGATTTGAAATCAATAATGTGGATGCTACCATTATTCTCCAAAAACCGAAATTGTCAGAATTAATTTCTCAAATGAAAAATAATCTGGCCTATTCAATGCAAGTTGATGAATCACAAGTGTCGGTGAAAGCCACAACCACAGATTCTCTCGGATTTGTGGGCGATGGCTCCGGATGGGCAGTCCAGGCGATTGCGACGATTTGTAAAAACAATAACGACTGTTGCTCTTAAAATCTAAAGCCAAGGTAAATATTGGTCTCCAAATTAGAGACTGTCGCCCGGATGGCTATCACACAATTCATACCCTTTTCCAGGAGTTGGATTTTCACGATATTATCACTTTAGAGAAACGGGAATCTGGCTGTGGATTTTCATCCAATGTGGATTGGCTTAAAAATGATGATTCAAACTTATGCGTGAAGGCGTGGCGAAAAATGGTGGATGTTTTTGGGATTGGTGGTATTTCTATTCAGTTAGAAAAAAGGATTCCCGCCGGTGGCGGATTAGGCGGCGGTTCATCTAATGCTGCTACAGTTTTAAAAGGTCTTCGCCAGCTTTATGAATTGGACCTAAGCGATGATGAATTGGAATCATTGAGTGTTGATTTAGGGGCGGATGTTCCATTTTTTATTCGAGGAGGACTTCAATCAGGCGACGGAATAGGGGATGTTTTAAAACCACTTAAACCTAGGATTGATGGTTGTTTTTTATGTGTGGTGCCGGATTTACATATTGATACAAAATGGGCTTATGGTCAGGTTAAAAATATTTTGGACAAACCAAAAGACTTGGTTAATTTTACCGGCTTTATACAAAAGGGAAATATTCCTTTTGAGCTTTTTGAGAATGATTTTGAAGCAATCGTTGTTCCAGCATATCCAGAGATTGGACATATAAAGAATTCGCTTCGGGCCCATGGGGCTCGTTTCGCCAGTTTGTCGGGCTCAGGCTCGACTGTGTATGGAATTTTTGACGAAGAAGTCGATGCTAAATTGGCTAAGTCGCAAATTTTCTCCCAGTACAACACATTTATAACTTATTCAAATCTCTAGCTTGTAATAACGAAAAGTTATTGGGGCGTAGTATAATGGTAGTACATCTGGTTTTGGTCCAGACAGTTGGGGTTCGACTCCCTACGCCCCAGCATCATTTCATTCATAGAGAAAATTATGCAAAATAAACTTAAAATTTTCGGTGGTCGCAGTAACCCTGCCTTGGCCAAAAAGATTGCAAATTCGCTTGGACGTGAATTGGGTGAGATTACTATCCAGACTTTCTCCGATGGTGAATTGTGGGTCAAATTCGAAGAAAATATTCGGGGACAAGATGTATTTTTGATTCAGTCAACGAATGGACCTTCTGAAAATATTCTGGAATTGGCATTAATGGTTGATGCTGCAGTTAGGGCATCTGCTGAGCGAGTAACTGTGGTTATGCCTTATTTTGGATATGGACGACAAGATAGGAAAGATCAACCTCGCGTTCCCATTTCCTCTCGTGTGATGATTGATATTTTTACTGTCATGGGTGCGAATCGAATTATTACAATGGATCTACATTCTACCCAGATCCAGGGATTTGCAAAAATCCCATTTGATCATTTATATAGCAGGATGGTTTTATTAGGCGCCATTAAGAAAGTAGGATTAGATCCTAAAAATTCCGTGGTTTTGGCACCAGATATTGGGTCTGCAAAAATGAGTCAAGGGTATGCAAAACATTTAGAGATGCATTTTGCTTTGATTGATAAACGGCGTTACGCACCAAATCAGGCAGAAGTCAGCCATTTAATTGGTGATCTTAAAGGACTGGATGTTCTTATTATTGATGATATGATAGATACAGCCGGAACAACTGTAAATGCAGCAGAAGCTGCTCTTGCAAAAGGGGCAACATCTGTAACAGCCGTTGCTACCCATGGCGTATTATCTGGACCAGCGATCGAGCGACTAAATGAGTCGAATATTAAAAAAATTATTGTGACAGATACAATTGAAATTCCAAAGGAAAAACAAATTGATAAAATGGAAATTGTATCTGTAGGAAACGTTTTTGGCGAAGCGGTGACCCGAATCCATAATGGAGAATCGGTTAGCGCTTTGTTCGAATTTTAAAAAGGAGACAAGACGATGGCATCATCGTATTACAAATTAGATATTACAGATAGAACCCAAATCCGGACAAAAGGCTCCAAAGCACTTCGTCGGGAAGGAATCGTCCCTGGCGTACTCTATTATGCGGGAGAAGCGAATGTAAATATATCTGTGGATAAAATGGTTTTATTTCATGCGCTCCAATCTGGACAACGCATTTATGAAATTGAACAAAAGGGTGACACACAATTCACCATGATTAAAGAATTGCAGTATCATCCAGTGACGGATGAAGTTATTCACATTGATCTTATGCGTGTTCGCAGATCTGAGAAAATGACTATTTCTGTTCCATTGGTGTTGGTTGGAGAATCCGATGGTGTTAAGGAAGGGGGTATATTATCCCAAGCCATGAACCAGATTGAGATTAGTTGTTTTCCAACGGACGTACCGGAAAATATTCTATTAAATATCGAAGATCTTGAAATGAATTCATCAAAAAGTGTTGCGGACATTTCTCTTGATAATGATGATATTGAAATTTTATCAGCGCAAGACATAAATGTAGTATCCATCCATATGCCTGCTGCTGAAGAAGAACCTGAAGTTGAAGACATTGGAGATGAAGAAGGCGTTGAAGGTGAAGAAACCACAGAAGAAGGCAGTGATTCTGATGAAGCAGGAGGTGATTCCAAAGAATCATGATCGCCTTTATTGGTCTGGGCAATACCGGCGATACTTATGCAAATACAAAACATAATGCAGGATTTTGGGTGGTGGACGAATTTGCTCGCCGACAAAAATTATCCTTCAAACCCGGAAAAGGGAATTACGTTTTTGCACAACATCAGCGGCGAGAAGTTTTGTTGGTAAAACCGACAACCGGTATGAATCGAAGCGGAAACGCTGTAAAAGATGTGGCAAATCGTTGGAATCTTTTGCCCTCTGACATTCATGTGGTTGTGGATGATGTGGATTTGCCGTTAGGGTCAATCCGGATTCGTCCCAAAGGCGGCGATGGCTGTCACCGTGGGATGGAGAATATCATTTATCAACTTGAGTCAGATCAATTTCCCAGAATCCGACTTGGTATTGGCACAGATGAAAATATGCGTCCTGCAGAAAAATTTGTGTTAAAACCGTTTCGTTCGGATGATGAAATTGAAGTAGAAGCCATGGTGAAACGTGGTGCAGAAGCTTTATCAAATCTTTTGGTGCGAGGATTAAACCACACCATGAATCATTTTAATTCTTAATTGAGGAGAGATTGAACTTATGAGTTCTAATTTAATATATGTGATCGGGGCCGGTGGATTGGCTATGGTTTTCGCATTCTGGAAAACGAATTGGATTGAAGCCCAGGATGAAGGAACCGACCGCATGAAATCTATTGGTAAAAGTATTGCTGATGGTGCTATGGCTTTTTTAAAAGCAGAATACAGAGTTCTTGCTATTTTTGTAATAGCAGTTGCTGTAATACTTGGTATCGCAAATAATGGTAGAGCTGATTCCAGCGTATTGATTTCACTTTCATTTGTTGTGGGTGCTGTTGCATCCGGATTGGCTGGTTATCTTGGCATGAAAGTGGCAACCAAAGCAAACACACGTACCACTCATGCTGCTAGAACTGGATTAGCATCTGCTCTTAATGTGGCATTTACGGGTGGATCCGTTATGGGTTTAAGTGTTGTGGGTCTTGGTGTACTTGGTTTGGGTGGTTTGTTCATGTACTATACAAATCTGTATGGCATGGAAGCCGAGAATATGCCCATCGTCTTAAATGTGATTTCAGGATTTTCCTTAGGTGCCTCTTCTATTGCTTTATTTGCTCGCGTAGGCGGCGGTATTTATACCAAAGCAGCAGATGTGGGTGCTGACCTTGTAGGAAAAGTTGAAGCTGGAATTCCAGAAGATCATCCTTTAAATCCCGCTACAATTGCAGACAATGTTGGTGATAATGTAGGTGATGTTGCCGGTATGGGCGCAGATCTGTTTGAATCTTATGTGGGCTCTATTGTTGGATCTATGGTTTTAGGTTCATCTATTTTGGTCGCGAGCGGATTTGATATTAATTTTGTAATCCTTCCTTTATTTATTGCTGCTGCTGGAATTCTTGTTTCTATTGTAGGAACCTTTATGGTTTCTGTGAAAGAAGGTGGTGACCCGCAAAAAGCATTGAATATTGGAGAATTTGGAAGTTCCGCAATTATGATTGCTGTCATCTATTTTTTGATTCAAGTTTTCTTACCAGAATCATTTATGCAAGCTGGTGAAAAATTCACAAGCATGGGCGTATTTTATGCAACCGTTATTGGGCTTGTTTCTGGATTGGGAATCGGGATGGTTACAGAACATTATACTGGAACGGGAACCCCTCCAGTCATGTCTATTGTAAAACAATCTTTGACCGGTCCCGCTACAACTCTTATTGCAGGATTGGGCGTGGGAATGCAATCCACTGCAGTTCCAATTTTGATTTTAGCAACTGCAATTGTAGGTGCTCATTATTTTGCCGGACTGTATGGAATTGCAATGGCTGCGTTGGGTATGTTAGCCAATACAGGGATTCAATTGGCAGTGGATGCCTATGGTCCTATTTCAGATAATGCCGGTGGTATTGCTGAAATGGCTGGATTACCTAAAGAAGTTCGTGAGCGAACGGATAAGTTGGATGCAGTGGGAAATACAACGGCCGCTATTGGTAAAGGATTTGCAATTGGCTCCGCTGCTTTGACAGCCTTAGCCTTATTTGCAGCTTTTATGGTGCAGACTGGAATTGAATCAATCGATATATCCAAACCCATGGTAATGGCTGGATTATTTGTTGGTGGCATGTTACCCTTTCTATTTTCTTCTATGGCATTGGGAGCTGTGGGTCGCGCCGCTATGGCAATGATTGAAGAAGTCCGCCGACAATTCAGAGACATACCTGAATTGAAGAAAGCGCTAGATCTCATGAAAGGGAAAGATGAGAAAGATTGGAATGATGAAGAACGTTCAGACTTTGAAATTGCTCTCGGTAAAGCAGAACATGGTCGTTGCGTTGAGATATCAACACAATCGGCCATTAAAGAAATGGTGCTTCCTGGAATCTTGGCTGTAACAAGTCCTGTTATTGTTGGATTTATTTTTGGTCCGGAAACATTGGGTGGATTACTTGCAGGGGTGACCGTTTGTGGTGTGCTCATGGCAATTTTTCAATCTAATGCGGGTGGTGCTTGGGACAATGCAAAGAAAATGATCGAAGAAGGCGTAACCATTAATGGTGAAACCATCGGAAAAGGATCTGAAGCACATAAAGCAGCGGTTGTTGGAGATACAGTGGGAGATCCCTTCAAGGATACTTCCGGACCATCGCTGAATATTTTAATTAAACTGATGTCCGTGGTTTCACTGGTCATCGCGCCGCTGATTGCGTAAGAAATAAGGAGTCATTATGCGGTATTATGAAACACTCTATATAGTTAATCCAAATCTAGAAAATGAAGCCCTGGATCAAACCATGGGTGAGATTAGAACTGAATTAGAGAAAACAAAATCAAAACTCATTAACCATCGTGTATGGGGTAAAAAACGCCTTGCATATCAAATTGATAAACAGAAATATGGATCTTACATATTGTTACATTTTGAAGGTGGCGATCAAGATCAAATGAATGAATTCAATACATGGATGAAACTGAATAACACAGTACTCCGTCATATGACAGTCATTTTGGATGAAAAACCGGAAGTATATGTTGAAGAAGTGAAAGAAGAACCGGCTGAAGACAAAACAACGGAAAGCGTTGCAGAAAAAGCTGCCCCTGTGGAAGAAGCAGAGGTTGAAATTGCATCTGAAGAAACGGAGCCTGAAACCACTGAAGAAGAAACTGAGTCTGTTGAAACAGATGATACTGAATCGACAGATGAAAAAGTTGAAGCGGACACACCGAAAGAAGTTGCGGGCGAAAGTCCAGAAGAAGAACCTAAAGAAAAGGAGGCTGAATAATGGCTTTCCAAAGTAGAAAGAAATTTTGCTATTTTAAAGAAAATGGCATTACTGACATTGATTACAAAGATGTAAAACTCCTGCGTCGTTTTGTGAATGACCAAGGCAAAATCATGCCGCGTCGTATTACAGGTTCCAGTGCAAAAATGCATCGGAAATTGGTTCGAGCCATTAAGCGATCTCGTTCCATTGCTTTAATGCCCTACGTCGAAAATAGCGCGGAATAAGGAGATTCATCATGGAAATAATTTTACTACAAGATGTACATGGTCTCGGTGAAGCCGGTGATGTGGTTAATGTTAAACCCGGTTATGCCCGGAATAAATTAGTCCCGGAAGGCTTGGCCCTTCGCGCTTCCAAACGGAATTTGGCTGTAGCAGACGAACGGAAACAGTTTGAAAAAACACGGAAAGCTCGTGAAGCTGCTGCCGATGGAGCCATGGTTGAAACATTGTCTAAAACTGAAATCACCATTGAAGCACAAGTGGGTGAAGAAGATAAGATGTTTGGATCCGTTACAACATTGGATATCCACAAAGCTCTTAAAGAAAAAGGGATTACTGTGGAACGCCATGCTATCATATTGGAAGAGCCCATCAAAGCGTTGGGAATCTATCATGTGCCGGTTCGTGTCACATCTGAATTAAATGGTGATGTAAAGATTTATGTGATTAAATCTTAAATTGAACCTGATTTATTCAACCCCTGCAACTTGGTATTTTAAATATCGGGTGCAGGGGTTTTTTATTGCCCACCTAAAATCTGACCCATAAACTTGTGGCTTATGTTTGCAGAAATTGCCTTCCCTATCTCCGGTTTTCAAACCTTTACCTATAAGATTCCCAAGGGTCTTGCACAGGAAGTGCAAATTGGTTCCCGTGTCAACGTCCAGTTTGGTCCTCGCAAAATTCATGGAATTGTTACAGGACTCAAATCAACATCATCCTTCAAAGGTAAGATAAAAGACATTACTGGATTAGTAGACGATTTGCCCATTATGACGCCGGAACTCTGGAAATTGATTCAATGGATGAGCCAATATTATGTAACACCCTTGGGACAAGTTGGGAAAGCTGTATTACCAAAAAATTTGTCCACCCGTTACAATCCGCCAAAAAGTTGGATGGTGCAAACCAACCCAATTGTGGATGATGAAGATTTAGAAGCAGTAAAAAAACGGGCACCCAAACAATACGAACTTTATCAAAAAATTTGGAAAGCTGAAAATCCCCTCAAAGTTTCTTCTCTGAAAGATTTGGCATCCAATCCGTTAACGACGTGTCGTGGATTAGAAAATCGGGGGCTCGTTACCTTATTCGAAGAAACATGCTTACCGGATGTTACCGGGTTTACGTTTGACCCCATCCATAAAAAAGTGGATTTTAATTCACATCAACAAATTGCAGTTGATGCTGTTATTTCTGCGTTAGAGTCAAAAAAATATTCACCGTTTTTGCTTCATGGCGTAACAGGGAGTGGTAAAACAGAAATTTATGTTGAAGCAGTTCGTCATTGTTTAGATCAAAATCGAACCGCTATTATTCTACTCCCTGAGATTTCACTTACACCCCAAATTGCCGGACGATTTAGGGCTGTGTTTGGTGATACCATCGCACTTTGGCATTCAAAACTCACCCAAGCGCAACGTTCCTGGACATGGAAAGAAATTTGCAAAGGAACCTTTAAAGTTGTGATTGGTGCACGCAGTGCTGTGTTTTCGCCCCTGAAAAATCTCGGTCTCATTGTGATTGATGAAGAACAGGAGTCATCTTTTCGTCAGGATTCGCCTGCACCAAGATACCATGCTCGAGATGTGGCTCTCATGCGTGCTACCTATGAAGGCTCCGCTGTGGTTTTATCCAGCGCAACACCCAGTTTGGAAAGCTATTATAATCATCTTCATAAAAAAATGACATACATCCATTTGCCTGAACGTTTTGGTGGCGCAAAGTATCCCCAAGTTCATTTGGTGGATATGTTAGGTGATCAAGAAGAGTCGGGAAAATTCGGTCAAATATTTTCAGGGTTATTGCAGGATAAGATCGAAGATCGACTCAATAAAAAAGAGCAAATTATTTTGCTCCAAAATCGCCGAGGCTATTCACCCGTTGTCCGGTGTGGAGATTGTGGGGAGATTGTCATGTGTCCCCAATGCAAAGTGGCCTTAACATTTCATCGCAAAGGATCGCAACTAATTTGTCATTGTTGCGGCCATGTTGAAACCAAACAACGAGAATCATGTGGGAGTTGTAAAAGCCCCAATATGAAATATTCTGGCACAGGAACCCAGCGAGTAGAATCGCTTATTGAAGAAATGTTTCCACATGCGCGTTTGGGCAGACTGGATATGGATACGGCCAAATCAGGCACAGGACTTATACAATTATTAAAAGATTTTTCTGAGGGTAAATTGGATATTCTTTTGGGAACACAAATGATTGCCAAGGGATTAGATTTCCCAAATGCTACATTGGTAGGAATTATTAATGCAGACCTTGGGCTTCATTTGCCGGACTTCCGCGCTGGCGAAAGAATTTTTCAATTAATATACCAAGCTTCAGGGCGTACTGGTCGCAGTAATAAACCAGGTGAAGTGGTGATTCAGACCTATGTTCCAGATAATCCCGTAATTAAGAATGCCGCAAAATTGGACATGAAAAAATATTACAATATCGCCTTGAGTGAGCGGAATGAATTGAAATATCCACCTTTCAGTTGGCTGGCAAAAATAGAAATTACCGGTGAAAATCAAATGGCTGTAAATTCGCTATCAGAAAAAATTGGAAAAGCGTTAAACGGGAAATATAAAGGATTGGATATTTTGGGACCTGCACCATGTTATTTAGAAAAACTTCGGAACCAATACCGGTTTCAAATCGTCTTTAAATCATTAAAATCTAATGACCCTAATGGTAAAAAACTCCACAGATTTATTGAATACAATTTTATGGACTTTCAGAAAAAATTCCGACCCGGACAAAACAGGATCAATATCCATTTCGATCCTTTAAGTTTGATTTGATGTTATTATTGTCCAAAAGATCGCCATATTTTGCTAAGAGAATGTCTTTTTCAGAATTAAATAATATTGGGATAATTCTTTTAACGCTCCCCTTTAGGATGGGAGAAAAGAAGTGGGGTCAGAAATAATGGAAATCTTCCAAATATTTTTAACACAATTTCTCTCATTAACGCGATTCCTTACAAAAATGATTATTCATACTTTTTCGCAACAACTAATATTATGAAAAAGCTTTTTCCAGTTTCTCTTTTTCTTATTTCATGTTTAATTGCCGAGACTGGTTTCCCTGCATTTGATGTTTTTTCATCATCGGCAGAGTTAGGTTTAGGTGGCGCAGGATTTTTAAATCCATCACCCATTTCGGCAAAAATAAATCCAGCTGTGGCAGATTCGGGTCGGCTATTTTCCACCTCTATTATTCGATTTCCAGCATCTATCACAAGTCAAAATGCCGGTTTAAGTTTACCGTGGAAAAGTGGAGTTGGTTCAATTTCAGTTCGCCATATTTCTTACGGAACTTTTGAAGGATATGACTCGGATTTTCAATCAACCGGAACCTATCAATCTGGCGATACTTGGTTAAAAGTCGGATTCGCTAAGCCAATGAGCAGATTGCCAATAAGATATGGAACCACAGCACAATATTTTTCATCCACCTTAAAAGAGCATCAAATAAAAGCGCTTCTTTTCTCATTCGGAAGTGTATTGACCTTGCATCGTTTTCGGGCAAAATTTGGAGTGTCTTTTCATCAGGTAGGCAAAATGTTTGGAGGTGAAATTTTGGCCAATGGATCAATCAAAACCAAAACGGTTCTAAGCGGTTCCAAACAATTAATTCATCTTCCTTTAACACTTTTTTTAGATACTATATTTGAAAAAAACACAGCAGAACCTGAGGTGTTTTTAGGTGGAAATTTTAAACTGAAAAACGGACTCCAAATACGCTGGGGAACATCATCCAGGAAATTGGATCATAATACAAAGCAAGATTTTCTACGATCAACACTTGGCGCATCTGGATTTGGGATTGGGTTTATCTCCGGTGCTACATCCATTAATTATGGGGCATTTATTTTTGGGTCTGGCGTTTCGGTTCATGGCTTAGATATTGGGATAAAATTTTGAAGAATTGGGGCAAATTCTTTGTTATAATTTTACATTATGTGTTTTGTTCTTTGGTTGCTCAAAATACATACCCCATCGTTTTAGTTCATGGATTCATGGGCTGGGGCGAAGATGAAATGGGCGGATATCGGTATTGGGGTGGACGACAAGATTATGCACAAATGCTTCGAGATGAAGGGCACACCGTTTTTACAGTTTCTATAGGTCCCGTATCATCTAATTGGGAACGAGCTGTTGAAGTATATACCCAATTAAAAGGAGGGCAAGTTGATTACGGAAAAGCGCATGCTGAACAATTTAATATTATCCAAAAACCGGAAGATAAAGTTTATAATGCTCTTTATCCGGAATGGGATGAAGTCCATCCGATTCATTTAATCGGACACAGTATGGGTGGACAAACGGCTCGAATGCTTCAGTATCTTTTATCTCAGGAAGTGGTGGGAAACTCAGAAACGGGTGAGCCGGAATTTTCACCTTTATTGGGAAAAACTCATACAAATTGGGTTCGGAGTATTACATCCATATCCACACCCCACAATGGAACAACGCTAACGGATGTTGTAACGAAGATAATTCCATTTGTGCAATATTTTGTAGGGGTTGCAGGTGTGGTGGGAACTCGGTTTTATGAATTTGATTTGCAACAATGGGGTTTTTCTCGTAGCGAAGATGAATCATGGGCAGGATATGTAAAAAGAATGCGAAACCATCATGCATGGAAATCTAAAAATATGAGCTCTTGGGATCTTTCTATCGTGGGTGCTCAGGAATTAAATGGGATGTTGCAAGCAGATATGGATGTTTTTTATTTTTCAATTTGTACATCGACTACAGAAAAGAAAATTAATTCACCAAACCATTTCCCTATTGAAGGTACATCCATTCTTGCAAGATCTAGATCGAAACTACTGGGTTCTCGAGTTGGGTATTGGGCCGACGGAACCCAAACTGATTCAACATGGTTTGAAAATGATGGCATTGTAAATACCTGTTCTATGGCTGGCCCAACTACAGGTGTCAATGGTGCGGATCCTATCGTTCTCTATGAAGAAAATGATTTATTAATTCCAGGACAATGGTACACCATGGGACCTATTCAGGTTGACCATTGGAATATTGTAGGACATATGGGAAATGATCAAACTGATGGAATGGCAAAATATATTTTATCCAACCAAGCCATGCGCTTGCAAGCATTGCCGATGTTCTAATTCCCATATTCGGAATAAACCAAGAATCTCTTTTATTTATTGCTATAATATTTGTAGTTTACAAATATGAATTACGGCGAGTTACTTTCTTCTTTTTTAGTTGATCTTCAAAGTCTTTACAGGCAAAATATTTCAATTTCAGGCGCATCTTTTCCACAAATTATAGCTATTTCTATTATGCCAGATGACGGGATTGAAATGTCTGTCCTTTCCAAAAAAGTTGGGATTGATAATAGTACAGCTACTAGGCTTGTTATGGGGTTGGAGAAAAAAGGTTGGGTAACACGAAAGCCATCTCGCCACGACAAAAGAGTCATTCAAGTTTTTTTGACAGCTGAAGGTGACTTAGTTCAATCTAGTTTAGAAAATCAATTTGAAAAATTAGGCGCCGCTATAGAAAAAGAAGTGGACCCCTTGGATCGTAATGAAACTATTGAATTTGTTTCATCTCTTCACTGGATTTTATCTAAACTTATTTTAAGAGATGAAAAAATTGTATAATGCAAGTATATAATTTCACTTCATCATTATTAAAATGGTACAATCGAGAAAAAAGAATTCTACCTTTTCGCGATATAAAAAATCCATATAAAATCTGGTTATCAGAAGTCATGTTACAGCAAACGCAAGTTGAAACAGTTATTCCATACTTTGAACGATGGGTTAAAAAATACCCGACTCTTCATTCTGTTGCGATTGAAGATGATGAAAAACTCCTGAAAGTATGGGAAGGCTTAGGGTACTATTCCCGCTGCCGAAATTTTCACAAAGCGATTAAGATAGTCATGGAAAAATATGATGGATCAATTCCAAAGAAATGGAATGAATTTTGTGCGCTCCCGGGTGTGGGTGATTATACCGCTGCCGCTGTTTTATCAATAGCGTTTCAACAATCTTATCCTGTTATGGATGGAAATGTGAAACGAGTTATGGCGCGAATTTTAGGATTAAAAAATCTCACCAAACGAAACCTTATCCGAATCCAAGGGAGATTAAAAAAACTGATTTCAATAGAAAAACCTGGAGATTTTAATCAAGCTATGATGGAATTGGGTGCAAAGATTTGTTTCCCTAAAAATCCAAATTGTGGTAAATGTCCAATACAAAAGAGTTGTTATGCCTTTGACAGTGGTTCTCCAGAATCGTATCCTGCACTTATTAAAAAAGAAAAGATTCCTCATTACGAAATAGTGGCAGGTCTAATTTGGCGAAAGGAAAAATTCTATATCCAAAAACGAGGTGAAAAAGGAATGCTGGCGGGACTCTGGGAATTTCCCGGTGGAAAGGTAGAAAACGGTGAATCATTGGAGAATGCCTTACGCCGCGAAATAACAGAAGAGTGTGGCGCAACACCAATAATTCTTAAAAAGATCGGAGCAATTAAACACGCCTACACCCATTTTTCTATCACTTTTCATGGGTATCATTGCCAAGAGAATGGGACGCCTATTCGTAATAGAGAATTTTCGAAATGGATTCAACCCAATCAAATAGATGCTTTTCCATTTCCCAAAGCGAATCATAAACTTTTTTCCTTATTAAATGAGCAGGGCTGGGATGTTTAGAACAGTCCTTTCTCTTATTCTTTGGCCAATTTGGTTTACGTTTTTTGCAGTAACCATGATTCTGTTTTTTGTATTATTCACAATTGTTCCCAAACAACATCTTAATTATTTTATTCGCCCCATATCATGGGCGTATTGTTTTTTTGGGGGACAATGGTTGGTGAAGGAAAATCAACCCCCAAACCCAGATGGTCAACCCTATCTTTATATGTTTAATCATGAATCCATGTTTGATCAATTTATGGTGGCCGCTTTTATCCCACATTACGTTACTGCCGTAGGCGCCATTGAACAATTTCGGTATCCTATTTGGGGTTACATTATGAGAACTTATGGTGTTATTCCGATTATCCGGCAGAATGTAAAAAAAGCCATTAACAGTTTATCAAAAGCTGAAGAAGCCTTAAATAATGGAGTCTCTTTTTTAATTTCGCCGGAAGGAACCAGAACATTGACCGGAGAATTAAATTCTTTCAAAAAAGGGCCATTTCATTTGGCAAAAAATACCGGTACAACCATAATTCCGGTCGGGATCATCGGGGCATATAAAGCAAAACAAAAAAATGATTGGCGATTGACTCCGGGAAAACTTATTACGCGGTTCGGGCAACCAATTAAACAGAAAGAATTTGAAAATTTATCAGTAGAAGAAATTCGCGATCTTGTTTTTGATCGTATTCAACATTTAATAAAACCAGAAGGATCATCATGAAACAAATAGGACTTATCTTTTTTTCAGTCTTTATGTTAAACTCAATATTGGTCGCTGAACCAACAATCTCATCAACATCAACATCGCTTGAGGAGCGATATGGAGATAGAATCGAAATATTTGGTCTCAAATTCAAAGGCCCATTAGTTTTATGTCAAGTCTTAATTGCAATCCTTATGATGATTACTTTTTTACAATCTTCATTCGATAAAATTATTAATCGAAAAGAAAATCTTGAGTTTTTCAATAGTCATTTTGCCAATTCACCCCTGCGTGGATTTACATCTTTATTACTATCGATAATAACGGTAATGGAGTTCATTGGAGGCTTCATGTTAGTTTATGGTATTTATTTTGTTTTTGTTGAGCGCACAACATTATGGATTTTTTATGGATTCATTTTAGTGTCACTTACGCTCATCGCTCTTTTTACCGGACAACGTCTCGCGAAAGATTATGTTGGTGCAGCTGACTTAATTCCCTATTTCACACTAGTCATGCTTGGTATCATGAGTATGTATTAATTAATCCGTTTAACGCAAAGACGCAAGGGCGCAAAGAGATATATCATTTTTTCATTAACACCTTAATGGTTTCCCCATTTTGAGGAAGTTTCAGATAGGGATTAAAAATTTGATTATGAAAAAAATTTCGATTTAATCATCTAAAATGAGGGGAATAATAAAAGTGACTTTCAAAATATCAGCGACTTTGCACCTTTGCGTTAACATAAAAAAAGAAATTATATGAATAAAATTTGTCTCATCACTGGCGCCACCGATGGCATTGGCAAACAAACTGCTCTGGAGCTGGCAAGAAAAGGGTTTATCCTTGGATTGGTTGGACGTAACTCAGAAAAAGGGACTCAAGTTGTTTCTGAGATAATTTCGAAAACGGGGAATGAATCCATTCAATTCCACCAAGCAGATCTTTCTTCAATTTCTGAGATGCGACGATTGGCAACAGAAATTCAAAACACTTATGAATCCTTAGATGTATTGCTTAATAATGCCGGCGCTTACTTTAATAATTTTTCTACAACAGTTGACGGATTTGAATCCACATTCGCATTAAATCATATTGCCTATTTTTATTTAACTGAATTGCTTTTGGAAATGGTGAAAAATGAAACGCCCGGACGTATTATCAATGTGGCGTCAGCAGCCCACCGTAATTCAAAATTGGATTTTGATAATATTCAGGGAATCGATGATTATAAAGGCTGGCCGGCTTATGGTCGTTCTAAATTAATGAATATTATGTTTAGCTATGAATGTCACAGACGATTTAGCGATTCTGGTGTAACATTCAATTGTTTACACCCAGGATTTGTAAACTCGAGTTTTGGAAATAATAATGTTGGGTTTGCACGTGGATCTTTAAATTTTGCTAAATCTTTGTTTGCTATTCCCGTAATAAAGGGCGCACTAACTAGTATATATTTGGCATCTTCAGAAGAAGTGGAAGGCGTAAGTGGTGAATACTTTGATAAATGTAAACCAATTAAAAGTTCAAAAGTATCTTATAGTAAAAATGATCAAAATCAGCTTTGGGAAATAAGTGAATCATTTCTTGAATCAATTCAAAAATATTAAGTATTTAGTTCAAATTTTTATTAAGAACTAATATTAAACCATGTCATTATTTTAAGAAAATCATCTTTTCTATTTTTTGAAAGTTTCCTGCAGAAACTTTATATAAATACAACCCAGCACTTACGGATTTCCCATAATGATTGGTTGCATCCCAAATGACAGAATGAACTCCAGAATTTTGGACTTCATTTACCAGCGATTTAACCTTACGACCCATCATATCGTAAATAGAGATTTGTATCTGCATCTTTTTTGAAATATCATATTTAATTGTTGTCGTTGGATTAAACGGGTTTGGATAATTTTTGTATAATTTAAATGAAATGGCCAATCCGTAATCCTTATCTACCATTCCTAAAGCATTTTCATCTTGGATACATCTTATACAATTCCCATCTGCTCTTTCACGGCTACCCATAAAGGAACTACTACTACTTATTCCTAATACACGACAGGTTGTGCCACTGATTGTGCTTGTTCGATATCCTGCAAATGTGCCCACATTCCCAATTTGTCCACTCATTCGACTTCGTGCACCCGTTAAGGTAAGTTTTAGAGGCGATGCAAAAGCGCCATCTGCATTATTAGAAGACCAACTGAGTCGCTCTTCTTCAAATTCAGCTTCTGTTGGCAATCTAAATCCTTCTGGGCATGGATTATTTATCCCAGTGATTCCTTGCCATAAACTATCATTGGATGGGGAGCGCCAATCAGGGTCGGCCAAAATAAAATTGGAATGATTGGGTATATCAGTATTGGATGTGGTATTTGATGTTGCAGATGTTCTGGACTCATGGCCATCAGCATCTCTACCCCACTGGAAGAGTGAGCCATATGCTTCTGAATCTGTTGAAGATGTTGCGATCTGTGTAGCCCCTAAATTTTTATCCATCCATGTTCTTCCCGTCACTTCGTTAAGGACTGATTGCCCCATTAAACCAGCCGAAATAAATAATAATAATAGTATGATAAAGTATATTTTATGGTTTATAAAATTATTCATTTTTTCTTTTTTTTTATAAATGTGGTAAAAAAATGGCTATTTTAATAAAACCATTTTTTTAAATTTTTGAAAGTTTCCGGCTGAAACTTGATATAAATATAATCCAGCACTTACCGGTTTACCTTCATTATTTCTTGCGTCCCAAATAACAGAATGAACGCCAGGACTTTGAAATTCATTTGTAATAAATTTAACCTCATGCCCCATCATATCGTAAATAGAGATTTTCACCTGTATTTGTTCTGAAATATCATATTTAATTGTTGTAGTTGGGTTGAATGGATTTGGATAGTTTTGATGTAACTCAATTGAGTATGGGACTGTTTGATTATCCGCTAAAGATAAATTAATATTTGAAAGATTGTAACGAAAGACACCTTGATTGTGTGTTGCAGCAACAATGTAATTGTTTGAAAGAGATAAATCAAAGATAGTTAAATCTGTTAAGGCATCATTTATTTCTATCCAAGAATCACCATCATTGGTAGAATAGAATACTCCAGCTCCAGTAGAACCTGCGATAATTATATCATTATTGTGTGCAAATCCTCGAAACGAAATTGATGAAATACCGTTTGATAGTAATTCCCAAGAGTTGCCGAAATTTGTTGATCTAAAAACGCCCGTTCCATTTTGCCCTCCTGCGAATAGAATATTTCCTTTACTTTCAATCGCACGAAAATTTGATGATGTGCTTCCATTGTTAATGGCTATCCAATTTAGTCCCCAATCGGTACTTTTGTATAGTCCTTGTCCATTTGTTCCTACAAAAAGCGTATCTTGGATATGAGTTACACACCTAACATCTGTTCCCACTAATCCTGCAGAAACCCAATTTTCACCTTGATCACTGCTAAGAGAAACGCCACCGGGCCCTACATGAACTAATAAAGAGTCAGTTTTGATTATTCCATGAGATAAAAGATTAGATATCCCATTACTTTTTGCAGCCCAGGAGTCTCCATTATCTGCGCTTCTAAAAACGCCTTGACTCGTACACGTGTAAATATAAAGACTATCAAAAGCAAAGCCTCGTGTTGGACCATTTGAATCATTGCCCGAATTTGATAACTGAAAATTTTCTGCATCATCAATAGATTTATAAGTGCCTGTTTGGCCTCCGGCAAAAGTCGTTGTCCCTATTGATATAACGGATTGCATATCTAGACCTTCTGTCCCGGATGCTTGTTCCCATTGACCAAAAAGTTGTGTGAAAAACAGTATAATAATAATGGGTTTAATACTTTTTATTCTAATTACGATAAATCCTTCCTTTTTCTCTTACGTTTTTATAATTACAATCGATATTAAACTCAAGCAAATATGAAAAGTTAAAAACTATTTTAAAAAAAATGTTCGAAATCAAATTTATTAATTGAAACAATCGTTTGGTAAGTTCTTGCTAAATTACCAGTAAAAGGAAAATAATATGTCGCATAAAATTGAAATAAAAACTTTAAAAAATTATAGAGAAAAAACTTTAAATAATCCAACTATCCGGTTGGCCCGTAATGCATCCATTAAATCAAATTTTGATGATATTAGCATGGATTGGGATGCATTCAGAAAAATTGATCATACATTTTCGGATATGATTTCTGGACAAATGAAAGTGACAAACCAGAAGTCTAGTGGTCGTTGTTGGGGCTTCGCTGGTCTTAACCTTTTTCGTATTTATTTAGGAAGGAAACATAAATTGAAAGGATTTGAATTCAGCCAGAATTATTTCATGTTTTGTGATAAAATTGAAAAATCAAATTTTTTTCTTGAAAGTATTATTCGTTCTGTTGACGAACCTAAAGATGGACGGTTAATGATGCATCTTGTTTCTGATCCTATCCAAGATGGCGGACAATGGCACATGTTTGTGAACTTAATAAATAAGTATGGTGTGGTTCCAAAATCTGAAATGCCTGAAACATACCAAAGTAGCTCATCCATGAGAATGAATCGGATGATTACTCGAAAACTTCGAGGATTTGCGATTGAGCTTCGAAATGAACATAATAATGGTTCAAACTTGGAAAAACTTCACGCTATGAAAGATGAGATGCTCGGTGTTGTCTATCAAATGCTGACGATTTCTCTGGGAACTCCACCCGAAAAATTTGATTGGCAAGTATATGATAAAGATAAAAAATTCATTCGATATGAAAACCTGACCCCTCAGTCATTCTTCATGGATCATGTTGGGCTCAATCTGGATGATTACGTTTGCTTAATTGATTGTCCTATGTCGGATAAAAAATATCATGAAACTTATACTGTAGATTATCTCGGGAATGTGATTGAAGGTGAACAAATACGATATTTAAATTTGCCGATAAAGCGTTTGAAAGAAGCATCTATTGCGTCTTTAAAAGATGATCACCCCGTATGGTTTGGCTGCGACGTGGGGAAACATTTTAGTCGAGTTCTCGGCATTATGGATATGAAACTATTCGATTTTGAATTATTTTATGGAACAGAATTCCCCATGACAAAGGCGGATCGCCTGGAATATGGTGACAGCCAAATGACCCATGCTATGCTTTTCACTGGTGTGGATTTGGCTTCAACTGGAAAATCAAAAAAATGGCGCGTGGAAAATAGTTGGGGCGATAAAGGTGGCGATAAAGGGTATGATATTATGACGGACCCTTGGTTTGATGAATACACATTTGAAGTGGTAATTCATAAAGATTATATCACGAAAGAAGAATTGGAAATTTATCAAAAAGAACCGGTGAGTTTAAAGCCGTGGGACCCCATGGGTGCTTTGGCAAAATGACATCCAAACAACTTTTTCTATTTGATATAGATGGAACACTCATTTCTCCCGGCGGTGTGTCCCGGAGACTCCTATCAATTGCCATATCTAAAGAAACAGGAAAACCTATAGACCTAGGTTATAATGATGTAGCAGGTTTTACCGATCGAAGTATTACACGAAATTCATTAGTCAAATTGGGTTCGGAAGGCTCCAATCATGAAGCTCTATTGAACACTATTTTAGATAGCTATTCTGAATCTATGAAAATAGAATTCACAAAATCTAATTTACCATTTGTATATGATGATTGCGTTTCTATGTTAGATGAAGTGGAATCGGCAGGTCATGCTACATGTTTATTAACGGGGAATATTAAATCTGTTGCTAAAATTAAATTGGAAAAATTTGGTCTTTGGGACCGATTCAAGTTTGGCATTTTTGCCGATGATGCAGAAGAAAAACTATCCATGCCAAGATTGGCGCGTGAAAAAGCGTGGGACGTTTTGGCGGAATCTTTCCGCTTAGAAAATATGGTCTTGGTGGGCGATACTGTTCAAGATGCGGAAGCAGCTAATGAGAATGGATGCAAGTCTGTGATCGTTTGCCGGAAACCTGAAAAAAGAGAAATAATCCAATCTGCTAACCCTACTTATTTGGTGAATTCTTTAATGGACCAACCTATGCGTGAGACACTCATTTCTTAATGGTGTTGATGGCAGCTTTCCATTTCAATTTTTTCTCCTTAATTATTTCTGATGGATTTGGAGAAAAAATCAGATCAATACTTTTCGAAGAATCGGATTCATAATCTGGGTTTAATAATCGGTAAACGCCATAAGCCGTTCTGTCTTTCATGGCGGAATGCCCAACAGGGATTCCCGTTAAATCTGCAATAAATTGAAGTAAAGGCGCTCGAGCACCACCGCCAGCTGCAGTTAATAATCCTGGTTTTGATTTCATAACAGGAGCAAGGCATTCTAGAATATCATTTACCAATAATCCGATGGATTCCATACCGGCTCTTACAATGGTGCTTTGATCTGAATTTTTATCTAAATCAACATACACATCATCAAATCCTTGTATCCAATACGGTGCTGCAATTCCACTAAAACCAGGGATAAAAACCCCATTTGTTTCTGTATTCGCTGCTCGCTCATCCCATTTCATTTCTTTGTGGGAAATTCCCATTTCATTTTCTAAGTGGTAAAACAAAGAATTACACGCATTGATTGTTCCTTCCACCATAAAATATTTTTTATTTTCATTGGAATAAAGTACACTGGAAATGAGTCCATTTAGCACTGCTGGTTTTTGTCCCGCGTTGAATTGGACACTTCCGGAAGTTCCAAAATTTGTTGCAATACTGTTGGTCATAAGTCCCGCCTGACCAATAAGGGCTGCTTGTTGATCGCCAATGACTAATGTAAGAGGAATATTCGTTTCAAATAATGTTCCAAAATCTTTTTTTACGGGTGTTAATGGTGGAAGCGTTTCTCGTTCAATATTAAAAAGAGATAAGGCATAGTCAGACCAATCACCATCGTGTATATCATAGACTAAAGTTCGACACGCAATGGACTCTTCCACACCTACAGACCCTGTCATGGCTTGGGAAAGAAATGCGCTCAAGGGTCCAAAATACAATTCACCTTTTTGAACTCGTTTTGCTAATTCAGGGTTTTTCCGAATCAAATGTAAATATTTAGGTCCGCCAAAGTGGGCACTCAAAGGTGTGCCTGTGATGTTGCAAAGTTTTTCACCATATTCAGAAAACTCATCAGCAACAGCATGGGCTCGACTATCTTGCCAATTTAATGCTGGTGTTACAGGTTTACAGGAATCCTTTTCCCAAAATAAAAAAGTGGAACGTTGAATGGCTAATCCTGTGGAATGAATTGAAATAGAGCCAGATGCTTGAACCAATTCATAGAATAATGTATTGCACGCTGCAAGGATGATTGAAGCATCACTTTCTACGTGAAATTTTTTGGGACGAGATAGGTCATGTTTTATTTTATTTGAATATAGAATATCACCCATTTTGTTAAATAAAAATGCTTTTGTAGATGAAGTTCCAGAATCAATTACAATATAATTCATGAGATAACTTACTTGAGTTTTCTCAACGAAGGAACCGCCATTGCAACAATTCCACATAAAGCAGCTCCGATACCAATAACATGAAATAATAGTTTTACTGAAATCATCGAAGTAATTAGTCCAACCAATGCTGTGGAAATTGCAGTCGTTCCCACAACACCAAGATGAACGACAGAAAAAAGCCGTCCATGAAATTTATTTGGTGTGTGCATTTGAACGATAGATGTGCGACTCACCATAATCAGCGGAATACCAATTCCGTGGAAGAAAATCATAAGCATTGTCATTTCAACACTGTTCGTCCAGTAAATGAATGAATAGGTAATTCCATCTAAGAATAGTCCGATTCCCCAAATAAGTCCATTGGATAATTTTCCGGTTAATTTTGTTACCAAGAAAGATCCAATCAATGCACCTGCTGCCATACATCCCTCAATAAAAGCAAAATCGGATGCAGTACCGTGTAAAGAACTTTTTACTAAAATTGGAAGCCCAACAATTGCGGGTCCCATAATAAAAAGATTATTAATAAAGGTAATAATGATCATCCAATAGAGTGGTTTTTGTGAATACAGAAAGGATAAGCCGCTTTTTAATTCATCCCATTGGCTAGCTCCTTTGGTTTCTATTGGAAGGTTTGGTTGTACGATAAATAATAAGAAACCAATACTCAAAATAAATGAAACAGCATCAACTAAAAAAAGATTTGGTAGCGAAACAAGCGTTAATAAAACGCCGGCAAAAAAAGGACCAATCATCCAAGCAATTTGTCCGGATGTGGCAAGAATAGCATTGATTTTAACGATCCCGTCTCTTGGAAAAAGCATGGGAATAAAGGACTGCAATGCGGGTTGAAAAAATGTATTAAAACAGCTTCTTAAAAAGGCTAATCCGCAGATGAGCCAAAGACTATCATGCCCATTAAGAAGGAGAAACGGAATGATTACAACAGTTAATGCTTGGCCTACATTGGAAAATATCATCAATTTAAATCGATTAAATTTATCAGAAAAGACTCCTGCGAAAAGTCCAAATAAAAGCGCTGGTAAATAGGCACTCATGGCAATAAAACCGGTAATAATAGGAGAATTTGAGATTTCTAACACAAGCCAAAGTAACGCCAATTGATAAATAGCATCTCCGGCCTGGGACATAGTTTGAGCGAGCCATAAAAAGCTAAGATTTCGTTTCTGAATTGAATGGTTTGTCATAGAATAGAGATAGAAATTAATTCCAAAACCTTTTTCACACGGCATTTTTCTCTCTAAATTGCGGCTTGATTTGGAACCAAGATTTAAAAATTATCTCAAAGGAGTACGAGAATGACTTACATTATTGCTGAACCGTGTGTGGGAACTTGTGATACTGCATGTGTTGAAGTTTGTCCTGTGGATTGTATCCATGGCCCCTATGATAAAGAGGGTGCTGGTGCAGAAGCTAAAGTAGATGGATTTGAGCCAAAAGAAGGAGATTTACTTTATATTGACCCAGAAGAATGTATCGACTGTGGCGCATGTGAACCCGAATGTCCTGTAGAAGCTATCTTTGAAGAGAGCGAAGTTCCCGAAGAATGGAATAAATATATCAAGATCAACTACGAGTGGTTTGGTCGCGATTACGCAGGTTAACCCATTAATTTTAAGAATTAAACCTATAGAACGGCTGTCAAATGACAGCCGTTTTTTTTGCGAATACACTTATGAATAAAGAACACGTTTTAGAACATTTAAAATCCATTAACTATCCTGGATTTACTCGGGATATTGTTTCTTTTGGTATGATAAAAGATGTTGCAGTTGATGGTGAAACTGTCACAGTCCAACTCAATATTTCATCACAAAATGAAGAAAAAAAGCAAGAAGTTATTTCTGCTGTAAAAACAGAATTAAATAAACATTTCGCCACGGTAAATGTGCAACTTTCTTCAGGTGGGGCACAACAAACAGCTCCAATCCAACCCAAAACCCAAGCACCGCCTCCTATTCTTGATGGTGTAAATCATGTCATTGCAATTGCCAGCGGAAAGGGTGGCGTTGGAAAATCTACTGTCGCCGCAAATTTGGCATGTGCTATGGCTAAACAAGGGCTAAAAGTCGGATTATTGGATTTAGATATATATGGGCCTTCCCTTCCTATCGTACTCGGAATCAATGAACAACCTGGCATGACTCAGGATAAAAAATTAATTCCGTTAGAAAAATTTGGGATGAAGGTGATGAGTTTTGGATTCATTAGTGGCAATGATACGCCCGTTATCTGGAGAGGTCCACTGGTTGCGCGAATGACAGAACAATTTTTCCGAGATGTTCAATGGGGAGAATTAGACGTATTGATTCTTGATTTACCACCAGGAACTGGCGATATACAATTAACTTTAACCCAAAAGTTGAAAATGTCCGGTGCGGTGATGGTAACGACCCCACAAGATATAGCACTGGCAGATGTTCGCAAAGGTGCTGATATGTTTAAAAAAGTTCAAACACCTGTTTTGGGTGTGATTGAGAATATGTCAGGTCTATTATTGGATGGACAAGTTGATGGACAAGCTTCATCCGTCACTATAAATGGGAAAACAGTTGATGTTGATTCACAAGGTAAATTCAGTTTAAAAATAGATTTATTTAAAACGGGCGGTGGCAAAAAAGAGAGTGAACGACTAAATGTTCCTCTTTTAGGAAAAATCCCAATTTCAGAACAAATTATGATTGCAACTGATACAGGTGTTCCCATCGCTCAGGAATATCCAGATTCTCCATTAGGACAAATATATCACACAATCGCTCGGGATTTACTGTCTTCATTAAATTCTTGATTCAGTCCATAATAAAAGTTTCATTTACTCTGAGTCAATTAAACACAAGTAACTCAGTTGTAAACCGCTATTGCATAGGTTAATTTCGCCCGCTTTTTCCAATATTATCATGATAGAAACACTTAGAGAACGTGCACAAAACGGGCCTATCCCAAATCATATTGCAATTATTATGGATGGCAATGGTCGCTGGGCTAAAGAACGTATTTTGCCTCGAGTTGCGGGACATAAAGAGGGCATAAATTCTGTTCGGGAGATTACCCGAATTTGTGGAGAATTTGATGTTAAACATTTAACACTCTATACATTTTCTACGGAGAATTGGGGACGACCCAAATCAGAAGTAAGTGCATTAATGACGCTTCTTTTAAAAACAATTAGTATTGAAGTTAAAGAACTGCACAAAAAGAATGTACGTTTCACAACGATTGGTGATTTATCAATGCTACCGGAATCCACTCAAAAAGGGATTTTGGATGGAATTGAGATGACGAAAAGTAATTCAGGATTAAATTTGTGTTTGGCTTTGAATTATGGAAGTCGTCAGGAAATGGTTTCTGCGGTACAATCTATTGCAGAACGGGTAAAAATTGGAGAATTAGATTCAACGGAAATAAATGAAACTATTTTTTCCCAAGCGCTTTCAACTGCTAATATGTCTGACCCAGATTTATTGATTCGAACCAGCGGGGAATGTCGCTTAAGTAATTTTTTACTTTGGCAAAGTGCTTATACAGAAATTTATATGACAGAAACTTATTGGCCAGCTTTTCGAGAAGAATCGCTCTTGAATGCCATTTTGGATTATCAATTAAGAGAACGTCGTTTTGGTAAAGTGAGCGAGCAAGTAAAACCTTAAAAAATGAAAAAAATATTTAGTCTAATCTTTATTTTATCTATTGGGTTTGCCCAAGGCACCCAAGATGATATCAAATTAGTGTCTGTTTCTGTAGAAGGAAATGAAGTCACATCAACCAATACAATTATTTTTACAGCTGGGCTGCGAGAGGGGCAGATGGTTTCTCCAACCGAATTTCCTCGAGCAATTAAACGGCTTTGGAAGCTCGGACTATTCCAAGATATTCAATTACGTTATGACGAAGAAAGCGGTGATGGTTTATCTTTGGCTATCGTTGTGAAAGAAAATTTTATTTTAGGAGATTTAACTTATGAAGGTAATAAAAAATTAAAAGATAGAAAATTTGATGACGAAATTAGTTTATCTAAAGGTCAGCGACTCAGACCGAATACGCTTCATGAAACATCCAAAACTATTAAACAATTATATCGAGAGAAAGGTTATCTCAATGCTGAAGTTGAACCCGTATTAAATATTCCCGAAGAAGAATCAACTTTATTTGATGGGCGAGCAAAAAACTTAGTTAGAAATGTTGTTTTTAATATTCAAGAAAATGACAAAATTAAGATAGGCGATATACTTATTGAAGGGAATAAGTCTTTCTCTGATTTACGACTTCGTTGGAAAATGAAAGAAACAAAACAACAACGTTGGTATATGTTTTGGCGATCAACTTTCGATGAGAAAAAATTCGATGAAGATTTGAATTTGATATCCGCTTATTATCGAAATAATGGATATCGAGATTTTCGAATTGTCAGTGATTCTGTCCAATTAAGCGAAAACAAAAAACAATTAGATTTGGTGGTCACTGTTGACGAGGGACCTCAGTATAAATATAGAAATTTTTCTTGGGAAGGCATGACTCTCTTTGAAGAAGAGCATCTACAGCATGCCTTGGGTTTGGAAACCGGAGACCAATTCAGTGATGAGAGTTTTAATGCCGCTCTCTTTGATCGAGTCCAAGGATTATATATGGATCGAGGGTATATATATAGTCGGATTGATCCTGCGATCACGCCAGCTGGGGAAGATTCATTAGATATCCATTTTGTTGTAACTGAAAATCATAAAGTATATATCAATCATATTGCCATCAAAGGGAATACACGAACTCGTGAGAATGTTATTCGTCGTCAATTAAGAGTTTTCCCTGGTGATGTATTTAATCGAGAACGATTGATGAGAAGCCATCGTGAAGTCATGATGTTAAATTATTTTGCAAATGTGGTACCGGATGTTGTCCCTGTTGCTGAAGATAAGGTTGATCTTGAAATTACTGTGGAAGAGAAACCGGCAGGACAAGCCAATGCGAATATGGGCTACACACAATCATTTGGAATGACGGGTGGTGGTGGTTTAGCCTTGCCAAATTTTAGGGGAAGAGGTCAAAGTCTTAATTTAAGTTTTAATGTTGGGACCAATGTTGGTAACAATTATTATAATACAGGTCAGAGTCGACCCAAATATCGCTCTGCTAGTATCAGTTTTACGGACCCCATGGTCAATGATACAAAAAATCTTGTTGGGGGCTCAATATTTTACACATTCCGCGGCGGATCTTCCATGTATTCATCACCGATTGATTATACTATGGCAGGCGGCTCAGTTACGTGGGGACGAATTTTTAAATGGCCAGATGATTTTTTCCGTGGCACTTGGTCTTTTCAGGTGGTTCGGAAAGTTTATGAAGGAAGTCAAGGTGATCTAGATCAATTTGCCGGCGGTCTTCAGCAATCTGATGGTGTCACTTTTTCACAAACTATTCGTCGTGATAGTCGCGATCATCCAGAATTCACGACAAGAGGATCATCTTTTTCATTAAAATCAACTTTGTCTGGCGGCATTTTAGGTGGACAAGAGAACTTTCATAAACATATTCTTAATTTGGAATGGTACACACCCACTTTTTGGAAATTTGTTTTATTGAATTCCATGAAAATTGGTGTGGTAAAAGAATTGCCTGCAAAAGATGGAGATAATTCTTTTATCCCATGGAATGATCGATTTATTATGGGAGGCAATGGAATCCCTTATGGGAATCCACTTCGTGGATATGATGATAGCCGTGTTGGGCCACTCACCCAAAGTGGAAGCCCTATTGGTGGAAATACGATGGTCAAATTTGGAACAGAATTCAGAGTTCCTTTTGCCGAAAACCCTGTAGTTTACGGGCTGGTTTTTGCTGAGATGGGAAATGTTTGGTCATCTACAGATTTAATGGAAAGATTAAGTTTACCTCGAAGTGGCCCATTAGATATGAAACGGTCTGCTGGAGCCGGTATTCGATTTTTTATGCCCATGATTGGGATGCTTGGGTTTGATATCGGATATGGGTTTGATCGGGTAAATCAGTATGGTGAGTTAGAACCGGAATGGAAAACTACACTCACATTTGGACAACAATTTTGACAAACAAGGAGGAAACCGTGAAAGGATTCTTACGACAATCACTCTTTATTCTTACTTTTTTAGGCATGGCATCAATGGTATCTGCCCAATTAAAGATCGGATATATTTTATCTGAAAGAATTCGTACAGAATATGAAGAGTTCAAAGAAGCAGAATCGCAACTTCAGCTTGAATATAGAAAAGTTCAATTCGAATTTGACCTTATGGTTCAAAAAATGGATAGTTTAAAAAATGACTATGATGTGAAGCGACTTATGGCATTGGATAAAGGTGAAAGTATTCGCCGAGAACTAGAGCAAATGGAAGTGGCAATCCAAAATTTTCAGGCTGAAAAAATTGGACCGCAAGGAGAACTCATGAGAAAGCAAGCTCAAATGGAATATGAGATTCTGGGTAAAGTAAAAAAGGCAGTAGATAAAGTCGCCATTGATGGTGGATTTGATTACATTATTGATGCATCAGTGGGCTTATTATATTACAAGCCAAAGTTCGATATGACTGACGATGTTCTCCATGAACTTCGGAATTTATCCTCCGATAAGTAATCAGATTTGAAGCTCACACTTCGTGAGATCGCCATTCATGTTGGCGGGAAAGTGATTGGAGATCCTGAAATAAATGTTTCAGGCGTTTCAGAAATCCAATCTAGTTCGCCAGGAACCATAACGTTTTTGGGGAATCCTAAGTATAAAAAATATATAGCCGGAACTCTGGCAGATGCCATTTTTATCAGTGATGAAAATCATTTAGATGGTAAAAATGGCATTCTTGTATCCAATCCACAATTGGCCATGGCAAGAACCCTCGCTCTATTCTTCCCTGAATCCGAAAAGAACTCCTTTATTCATTCTGATACAACTATCGATGCAACTGTATCTATTGGGAAAAATGTATCGATTGAACCGGGATGTGTTATTCACCCAAAGGCGGTAATTGGAAATGGCTCAAGATTAGGATCAAATACTGTGATTGGTCCCAATGTTATTTTGGGTGAAAAATGTCAAACACATGCGAATGTATCAATATATGGCAACAGTATAATTGGAGATCGGGTTCAAATTCATAGTGGAACATCCATTGGATGTGATGGATTTGGATTTATAACTCACGATGGTGTTCATGAAAAAATTCCCCAAACAGGTAATGTAGTTATTGGCAATGATGTTGAAATTGGATCTAACTGTGCAATCGATCGTGCGACCATTGGTTCCACAACGATTGGCAATATGACAAAAATTGATAATTTAGTTCATATCGCTCACAATGTTTCTATTGGAAAAGGATGCCTATTAACTGGCTCATTTGCTGTAGCAGGAAGTGCTATCATTGGCGATTATTGTACTTTTGCGGGGCAAGTCGGCGTTGCACCTCATGTGGAAATCGGAGCGCATTCAACATTTGCTGCAAAATCTGGAATTACAAAATCATTAAAAGGTGGTAAAGTCTATGCCGGTTATCCTGCTAGAGAAATTCGAGAGCACAATAAAAGGGAAGCACTTTTCAACGAAATTAGCCGAATGAGACAAAAACTTGACCAATTGATTCAAGGTGCGGAGGAGATGTAAATTTAAGGATGGAAAGAAAACAAAGAACAATTAAGTCGAGTCAGTCCTGTCAAGGTGTTGGGCTTCATACTGGCGTTGATACTAGTATTACATTTCATCCGGCTCCAGAAAATTTTGGAATCCGATTTGTTAGATCTGATATTCCTTCCAGTCCGGAGATTAAAGCCGATATTGATCATGTGGTGGATATATCCCGAGGAACAACTATTGAAGAAAATGATATAAGAATCCATACAGTTGAACATGCACTCGCCGCTGTAAGTGGGCTTCGAATTGATAATATGCTCATTGAGCTTACGGGTAAAGAACCTCCCGTGATGGATGGATCTGCAAAAGATTTTGTAGAGTGTTTAATAAAAGCTGGCATCAAATTTCAGAATAAAGAAAGAAAAGTTTTAGAAATTACTCGTGCGGTTAATTATACGAATCCGTATCGTGACATTGATATTCATGTAATTCCATCAGATAGATTTCGGATTACATTTATGGTGGAATACCCACTCCCTGCGTTAGGAACTCAGTACGAAGCAATTTATAATATGGAAGAAGATTTTGCCTTTGAAGTTGCACCCGCCCGAACTTTTTGTTTTTTGAGTGAAGTAGAAATGTTGAAAGAACGTGGATTAATTAAGGGCGGTGCTTTAGACAATGCCGTTGTTATTGTGGATAAAGAAATTGACAATTCAGAGATCGATAGATTGCGAGATTTATTCGGAATTGAACATAATATTATTCAAGGTGCGAACGGTATTTTGAATGGGAAAGTCCTTCGATTTAAAAATGAACCAGTTCGTCATAAAACATTAGATTTGATTGGGGATCTTGCTCTGTTAGGTGTTCCAATTAAAGGGCATGTAACTGCTGCGCGGGCCGGCCATGCCAGTAATGTTGAATTTGTTAAAAAATTGAAAAAAACATATGCCAAAGAATTGGCAGAATTATGGACAGAGAAAACTAATGACTGATATTTCTAAACAAATTATTTTTAATATTAATGATATAATAAAAGTTCTTCCTCACCGTTACCCTTTTATCTTAATTGATAAACTGGAGGTCTTGGATCCGGGGAAATCCCTGGTTGCCATAAAAAATGTGACCATTAACGAACCTTTTTTTCAAGGACATTTCCCAGGCCAGCCTGTGATGCCGGGTGTGTTATCCCTAGAAAGCATGGCGCAAGCCGGAGCCTTCCTTATGTTGAGTCAAGTAGAAGATCCGCTAACAAAGAATATGCTTTTTTCAACCATTGATAGAGCGAAATTCCGTAAACCAATTGTGCCTGGAGATCAACTCAAGATCTATATGGATCTTGTGAAAAGAAAACTCAGTATTTGCAAATTCCATGGACGGTGTTTTGTAGAAGATAAACTTGTTTCAGAGGCCTTTCTATCAGCAAATATTGTAGACCGTCCTAAAGAGGGCTAGCATTTCCACTGCAATCCACCCAACAGCACTTGTTGATTCATCTGCTGATTTGGGCGATCATGTTACCATTGGTCCGTATTCCGTTATTGAGGCCAATGTTACTCTTGGTAATAATGTAACCATTGGCAATCATGTTACTGTTTGCGACAATACTTCTGTTGGCAAAGATTCCCGAATTTTTCATTCCTGCTCTATTGGCGAAATCCCTCAAGATTTGAAATTTGGTGGCGAAAAAACAAAAACAATCATCGGTGAAAGAACGACTATTCGTGAATTTGTTACCATTAACCGTGGAACAGATGCACTTGGAAAAACTCAATTGGGGGCTGATTGTCTTTTAATGGCTTATGTTCATGTAGCTCATGATTGTGTCATTGGCGATAATGTAATTATGGCAAATATGGCAACATTAGGTGGACACGTAGAAATCGGAGATTGGGCTTCATTAGGCGGTGGTGTGTTGGTTCATCAATTTACTAAAGTTGGGAAACACGCATTTATAGGAGGTGGATTTAGAGTTGTTCAAGATGTACCACCTTTTATTCTATGTGCTGAAGAGCCTCTTCAATTTCAAGGTGTAAATCGTGTGGGCTTAAAACGTCGTGGATTTTCTGTAGAAGAAAGAAGTATTATTAAAAATACATATCAAATTTATTTTCGATCCGGATTAAATCGTAAAGAAGCCCTAACAAAGATCGAAACAAATATTCCAGATTCAAAATACAGAAACCAAATTGTTGAATTTATCCGTTCATCCGAACGGGGCATTATTTAGATTTATTCAATGAGATTAATTTTTAAATGTATGGTTCTTTTAAGTCCCATTTTTTCTCAATCTGCCGATTTCAGATTTGATTCTGTTGCGTGTCAGGATTGTGATGGCCACGCAAAGTCTGTTGTGTATTCCTCTTCTTCTTGGCTAAGTGAAACAGCTGCCATTGATCCAAATTCAAAAAATAGACTCATGATTCAGTCTGGGTTTTCTTCTACTACACGAAGAATATGGTCGAATTATTGGACTTACCCCAATTTGGATTTTGCAATCAAAACCACAAACAATTTGGCAATTACGGGAAAGATTTATGGATTCTCGTCGGAAAAAGAATCTCCTCAAGTTTTGGGTGCAGGTTTACAATATTTTTTTGGCGGGAAAGATACTTTAGATTGGGTTACGTCTATTCAACGAATTGATTTAAAAGGTTTAAATCATTTTCGTCTAACATCATTAACGTTTGATGTTCGTAAATGGGTTGATTGGAAAACTTTTCAATTTCGAATTGGAGCCGGTTCCAATTTTTTTAAAGAACAATCTTATTCAGGAAATCACAGTGCACCTTCAACTATGGAAGGCCAAATAAATTATATTGGATTGGATACGCTTAGGACATTCTCTATTTATAAAGTTGGTCTTGGAATGCGAATTAATCCCAATCTGTCATTTCTCACATTATTTTTCCAAAAAGAGCTTTTCTAATGTCAAAACGAATTTCCATTTTAGGCTCCACTGGATCCATTGGCGTCAATGCTTTAAAGGTGATTTCTCATTTAAAAGATGAGTTTGACATCGTATCATTGTCTGCCAACAAAAATGCAGATTTATTAATTGAGCAAGCTAATCAATTTCAACCTAAAGCTATTTGTATCGTGGATGAAGTTGGATTTCCTCAAGTGCAAAATGCATTGGGATCATCTGGAATAGAAATTCTTAAAGGGCGAGAAGGTCTTTTGGAATTAGCATCAAGAGATAATGTTGATGTTTTGCTAAATGGACTTGTGGGCGCTGCGGGTATGGAACCCACTTTGAAAGCCATTGAAGCAGGGATTGATGTTGCTTTGTCTAATAAAGAAAGTTTGGTAATGGCCGGTGATATTATTCAGCAAGCCATGAAAAAATCAGGGGCACAATTATTCCCGGTAGATTCCGAGCATTCCGCAATTTGGCAATGTTTGGTGGGTGAGAATATAGATGATGTCCGTCGCTTAATTTTAACAGGAAGCGGTGGACCATTTCGGTCTCGAGAGATCAACACATTTGATGATATTACTGTGGAAGAAGCATTGAATCATCCCAATTGGGACATGGGGAGAAAAATTACTATAGACAGCGCTACCATGATGAATAAAGGTTTGGAAGTGATTGAGGCATATTGGTTGTTTGGATTTAAGCCCGATCGAATCAACATTGTCGTTCACCCTCAGTCTATTATTCATTCAATGATTGAATTAAAAGATGGCGCTATTAAAGCCCAATTGGGCGTACCGGATATGAAAGTTCCCATCCAATATGCCTTAACTTATCCAAGACATTTAGCCGCGCCATGGGAACAATTAAATTTTATGGAATGCGGTGATTTAACATTCCAAGAACCTGATTATGAGCGATTCCCATGCATCCAGCTGGCATTTGAATCTTTAGAAAGATTAGGTACGGCTGGTGCCGCGCTCAATTTATCAAATGATTATTCCGTATATCGATTTTTGAATGGGGAAATTAAATTCACCGATATTCCCAAAATAAATGCATCCTCTTTGGAAAACCATGATTGGACAAAACATCCCACTTTAATTGATTTAAAAGAATTGGATAGTTGGGTCAAAAATCATGTAAGCTCTTTCTGATTTTGGGAACAAAATATATAAAATTCGATAATGAGTAAGCCCAAATCTGAAACCAATAATAAATCAGAATTCTGATACAATAATTTTCCATTAATCTATTTAATTATAAAGCCAATATTTAAAAAATTATGACAATGATTTGGGCAACTATCCTCATTCTTGGTGTTCTTATTACCATTCACGAATTCGGGCATTTTATCGCAGCACGATCTGTTGGGATTCGTGTGGAGCGATTTTCAATTGGAATTCCTCCTCGATTCATGTCAATAACATCTATTGATGATGGTTGGATGATTCGGATTTTCTTTTATAAAAGATCTCAAGGCCGCTTTTCGTGGCAACCGGTCGTTGAAAAAACTATTTCAAAAATTGGACGAATTGGATCTGAAACCGAGTATGTCATTGCGCTTTTACCCTTGGGCGGATATGTGAAAATGGCCGGGATTATCGACGAAAGTATGGATACGGAATTATCCTATAAAGATGATGAATTTATGTCAAAACCACTATGGGCAAAATTGTGGGTTATGAGTGCTGGCGTGATAATGAATACAATTTTGGCATTTTGCATTTTTGCTACGATTGGGTTCACTCAAGGAATGCCGGAAGTATCGGAAGAACCTATTGTAGCAGAATTACAAGCGGATATGCCAGCCATAGCTGCGGGTATCCAGCCCGGTGATAAAATTGTTGCGATTGATGGAAAAGAAATCAAAACATGGCGGGATCTCACAACGGTTATTCATGGCAAACCAAATACCAATATTTCTTTAACAATCCTTCGTGATGCAGTTCAAATTGACCTAGCCATCACAACAACATTTATGCCCGTTCCAACAAATACAGGTATGGATACCCTCGGTGCCATCGGCATTATTCCAGAAATTGAGTACAGGGATATTACGGTTGCCGAAGCATTCAATATTGGATGGATTCGTACCGCAGGTAGTTTTGGAATGATTATGATGAGTCTTAAAATGTTAGGTTCTGGTGAAGCATCAGTTTCTGATTTTGGTGGACCAATTATGATTGCGCAATTGGCGGGACAAACTGCCGAAGCTGGGTGGATTCCATTTCTGACCTTTATGGCTTTGATTAGTGTAAACTTGGCATTTATAAATATTTTGCCTATTCCAGGATTGGATGGTGGCCACATTTTTATACATTTGATTGAAGCTGTACTTCGTCGCCCGCTCACCTTAAAAGCACGCATTACTATTCAGCAAATCGGGATGGCTTTTTTACTCATGTTAATGGTTACAATCATTTTTAATGATATTTCTCGTCTCTTTAATTAGAAACAGTTTTTAATTTTAAAATAAGTGCACCAAATTTTAATTTAAGCCAGATTTGTGCAGGAATTCTGGCATCATCATTTGTGAACCAAATGGCCATTTTTGCATCATTTTTAAATTTTTTCTGATCAAACCGAACAGGTGTTACTTCAGTGCATAAAAATTCTCCAGCCGGTACTTTAATTTGAATGCCACGGTTGAACTGCATCTCCAAGGATGTAACCTGTTTCCCATCGATAGTTGAGAATGATTTAATATCTTGGATCCTTAGGTCTTCATTTCTAAAATAATAAAAAAGTGAATAAGGTGAATGAGTTCCCATTTCTATTAAAATAGTATCCTTATTGACAATTGCATATCCTGCTTTTTGATTAAGAAGTGTTTCCCTCGTTTTTTTATAGTTCCCTTCACTAATATTTTTTATGACTTTAACAGGTAATAGCGTTTTATCATCAAGCCAAAGATCAATTACATCATGGATTGGAAATAAGTAATCGGCAAATCCATGTGTTCTGGCAGTAAAGCGGACATGAAAAGTAGAAATGTCATTTACGATTTCTTTTTCAATGACTTTCAATTTTCCTGTGGCAGCATCCAACCCGGAAAATGATGCTTGGTAACTCAAAGTTTCACCCACTTTAAATGGGATGTTTGTTCCAAATAAAAAAGAATAAAAAAGGAGGAAAGAAATCATTCTCATCATCGGACTTTTTCCAAAATTCTATCATTAAAAATATAAATGGTAGATCCTTTTCCATCGATTATTCCATCTTCAATAAAAAGATCAATTTCTGTCCCAAACTCTAAATTGATTTCTCCCGGATTTGTCGTAGTGGGTTCACCGGTTCGATTGACACTTGTACTTGTAATGGGATTTTGAAATACACTTGAAATAGATTTACAGAAACCATGTTCCGGAATCCGAATTCCTAAAGTTTGGTTTTCTCCCATTATCATAGGTGATGCGGTGGTTCCTTTCACGGGTACAATTATTGTTGTAGAACCGCCCAATTTATCTAAACATATTTTCTTTTCATTTTCGCTCAAGTTCATCCAGAGCGAAGCCGTTTTTTTATTTGGAGCTAAAACGCTCATTGGCCCTGAACGATTTTTGATTGAATTGACTTTTTGAATGGCACTTTCATTTTTAGCATCGCACCCAAAACCATAAAGTGTATCGGTTGGATAAACAATAACACCACCATTTTTTAAAATGAAACACGCCATTTCCACGGCAGTTTCATTTTCCCAATGTATTTGCTTAACCAATTTCATATTTGCTTACTTTTAATCTTCATCTCTGATCTTAATCTTAATCTAAAATCCTAATCT
>Ga0209043_1000127_pt1 | contig 48897 bp, 40 predicted proteins | sample SaaInlV_100m_DNA_3_FD_184654 | JGI IMG/M metagenome (GOLD analysis project Ga0209043, IMG submission 184654) | Marine microbial communities from expanding oxygen minimum zones in the Saanich Inlet - SI037_S4LV_100m_DNA (SPAdes) (version 2) | ecosystem: Environmental > Aquatic > Marine >... | reverse complement strand
TGGGAAATGGCACTCTGCATGATGACAGCGCCAATGATTCGTTTCAAAGAGAACCCTTCATCGCACAATTTCAATTATTGGATACAAATGGTACGGATACGGGTTTTGATTTGAGTCTTATCACCGTTCACACAAAACCCGCTGAAGCATTAAGTGAAATCAACGCGTTACCTCATGTTGTTGACACTTATCTTGAGAATAATCCTAACGAATCTGAAGTAGTCATTCTCGGTGATTTCAATGCAGCATGCACGTATGTATCCTCAAACGAATTATCGAATTCACCCTTGGCTCATTCCAATTATACATGGTTAATTGAAAACAATGTCGATACAACTGTTTCAGACAGTTATTGTGCTTATGACCGAATTGTAACCAATGGTGACCTCGATGGACGTCTGGTTGGAACATGGGGTGTTGACACATCATTTTCGGACAGCGAAATATCTGACCATTATCCAGTATGGTTTGATATCAAAAAGTGATCAAATACTCCGCAATCGGCCACCATCTACGGCAAGACTAACGCCGCGAATTCCTCCGGATGCCGGCAATGCAAGGAACGCAATAGCCGATGCGGTTTCCAAAGGTTCAATCAATCGTTCAATTGGAACTTGACTCAGCCAACCTTCATGAACATCTTCGATACTTTTTCCAGTTCGCTGATGAATGGAGGAGGCAAGTGAATCCAAACGTTCGGTGTTGGTGAAACCAGGTAAGACATTGTTAATGGTGATGCAAGGTGGAAGTTCCCGTGACAAACTCTTCGCCCATGAAGCCATTGCCCCGCGTAGAGTATTGGAAAGTCCAATATTTGGAATTGGTTCTTTGACAGAAGTCGAGATGATTTGTATGATGCGCCCATAACCTTCTTCGACCATTGTCGGGACCAATAATTGCGTTAATGTATGAGCCGCATGAAGGTGGCGCTTGAATGGTGCTTCAAAATCTTCAACTGAATTTTCAAGCAAAGGGCCACCGGGTGGCCCACCTGCATTGTTAATCAATACATGAACTGGTCCACGTTCTTCAAGTAATAATTCAATTCCATTTTTTATTTCAGTGGTATCTTCAAGGTCGAGAACTAAAGATGAATGTTCACCAGCCCCAAGTTCAAACAATTCTTCACAAAGTGCGATTAAAGCCTCACCGTTGCGAGCACAAACTGTTACGCTTGCACCTGCTTTTGCCAGCATTTTGGCAGTCGCCGCTCCAATACCTTTGCTTGCACCGCACACCAATGCATGCTTGCCAACTAGAGCATCGGAAGAATACGGGAAGTCGTTACCAAGGAGGTCCATGGTTGGGGCAGAGGTTACTCCTCAAAGTGTCTTTCGTTTTTCAAAGCCAATCAAGAATCGCATCTAATTCAACTAACCAATCATCCGATGCAACATCTATAATCGAAAAATGGCCGCCAGGGAGCCACAGTTTCTGGACATCAGCACCCTTTGCAGCCATGATACGCGCATAGGTTTCGGATTGTTCCTTTGGGACTTCTTCATCATTCTCACCATGGATGAGCAATACGGGGGCAACAGGTGGGTGGCTAATCGGATTGAGTTGTTCCCACACAGTAGGATTATCTTCGGGGCTGCAACCAATCCATCGGCGAACAGCATCTCCCTCATCAGAAAGTTTAGCATGGTCTGCACCAATTAAATCTGTTATCGGTGCTTGAGCTATGGCCAACCAAGGTTTCCTTTCGGCTTTTGCCGCTAGTAAAAGTGCAAGATGACCACCTGCTGAATGACCCATGACCATTGAGCGAGTGATATCGATTCCTGGAAGCAGTGCAAGTTGACCCCAAGCCCGTAACACATCTGAGAGTGTATCCATCCAAACCCCCTCATCACCTTCACTCCAACCTTTGAATTCGATATTCCACGCTGCAACACCTGCTTGCGCAAGGTCTTGTGCAATCGGTTTCATCAAGTCACTGGTCCAAGATTTTTTCCAAAAACCTCCGTGAATAAGCATGATACAAGGTATTCCTACATCCTTCTGATACGGTGAAGGGTCATCAGGCATGTACAAATCCGCAAATTGCCACTCCTGCGCTCCCCATTGCATACGGTCGACTGCCATATTCAAACGCTGTGAGGCGTCATCTATCACCCTTACTCTTTCTACGGCGATTACAAGAGTTGAAAAGGAGCATCTTTGTGAGCAATGTATGGGCAATCCATTGGATATCGAATTTGAAGATATGAACGGCGAACTTACCACCTTAAGAGTACTAGGCGGCTCAAACTGCGAACACTGGGTCGTGGTGAATGTTGCTAGTGCTTGCGGATTCACCCATCATTATGCGGGATTACAAGAACTATCTACTGCTGAAGGAATCACAGTCGTTGGTTTCCCTTGCAATCAGTTTGGAGCACAAGAACCAGGTACACACCAAGAAATCTGTGACTTCACCTCTAGAGAATATAATGTGACTTTTCCCTTGATGGCAAAACTCGAAGTCAAAGGTGAACAACAGCACCCCCTCTTTACTGAACTTAGTCGAACGGTGGGCCTAGATGACTACACCGGGGATATCCGATGGAACTTCGAGAAATTCGTCATCACAAAAGAAGGAGAAGTGTCACGTTTTTCATCACGCGACTTGCCCTCAGAACTACTGTAATCCTGAACTAGTAACGCATTTGGGTGGCTTACAATTAGTCTGTATTGGATATTGTACCACCAAAATAACAGCCGACAATCTCAGAACGGCAAGAACGTGGGCTAATGTTGTTTGAATCTAAGGGCTGACTCGGCGACGGTCACGAGGGAATAGTACAGTTTCACGAACATTCTTTGAGCCGGTGAGTTTCATCAATATCCGTTCAACACCAAGTCCCCATCCTGCATGTGGCGGAACTCCATGGCGGAATCCAGCGACATAGAATTCAAATTCTTCGGGGTCCAAATCCATTGCTTTGAGGTTCTCAATCAACACATCAATCCGATGTTCTCTTTGGCCACCTGAAGTTAATTCATCACGGCCAAAGTTCAAGTCAAATCCTCTGCTGAGTTGCCGCCCAGTACTACCATCTTCGCCTTCAACGTGGTGAATATAGAACGGTTTGAGTTCCATTGGCCATCGTGGGAGGAAGTAGAATTGAGGTAAGTCTTCGGCCAAGAGGTCAGAGTTTTCAGCATCGATATCGTCTCCCCATTCGATTTTTCCACCTTTACGTTGAATGGTTTCGATTGCATCACAGTACGACAAGCGTGGGAAAGGAAGTTCGGGGACAATAACTTCGATTGCCTCTTCGTCTTGAGTTGCTCGATAAGCATTGATTGTACCGATGAAGTTTTGTGATTCGGGGTCCTCAGCAACAGACTTCCACATGTGATGAATCATCCGTTCTAGAACGCCCATAACATCTTCATCATTGGCCCAAGAACATTCGATATCGAACGAAATAAATTCATTCAAATGTCGATATGTATCGTGTTTTTCCGCTCGGAACGCAGGTCCGATTTCAAATACGCGCTCAAGTCCACCAGACATACAGAGTTGTTTGAAGAGTTGAGGAGACTGGTTGAGGAATGCAGGTGTATCAAAATACATCATTGGAAATAAATCGGTTCCACCTTCTGTTGCTGTTGCTACAATTTTGGGAGTGTGTGTTTCAAAGAAACCCTCATTGATCAAAGCCTCACGACCATATTGCAAAATTTTCCCACGTAAATGGAACATGGCGTTGACATGTCCACGACGCAAATCGAGGAAACGGTTGTCCAATCGGGTATCAAGGGCAACATGCACAGTGTCAGTTACGCCGAGAGGGAGTGGAGCAACAGCCCTTGCAATTAAGTTGACAGAAGTTGCAACAACTTCGTATGCAGGTGGAGGTACTGGCTCACCCTCTTTCACCTTTGGAGGCCTTTTTTCAGAAACAGTTCCGGTGAATTGCAAAGTCGATTCTCGAGTCATTCTCTGAACCATGTCTAATGCTTCTTCACCAACATTGTCGCTTTTGAGGAATATTTGAGTGATTCCTGTTCCATCACGAAGGTCGACAAAACAGATGGCGCCCTTGCCTCGGTTCGCTTCCATAAATCCCGATACGGTGACTTCTTGTCCTATCAATTCAGCACCAATGCGTTGAATTTCGCCTAATGTGTGGGTGCGGTATGCAGTCGGAACCCAAGTGCTCATGATGCGGGGGGTACGGGATGAGAACATCAACCATTCGTTTCAATCGTATCCATTGCCACCACACTTGAGGGCTATTTTTACACATTTTATTCCTTTTAAGAATTATTGAGTGCATAAATAGGCGGTTTATTCATATAGGCGGGGATTTGCGCCAAAGTCATGACTGGTGACTTATTTTCATCCGAATCCGTAACCCGCGGCCATCCTGACAAATTATGCGATACTATCTCGGATGCTATCGTCGATGCATGTCTTGCCGTAGACTCAAACGCTCGTGTTGCTGTAGAAACATGTGTCAAAGGCAAAGAAGACATGGGATTGATTGTTCTTGCTGGCGAAGTGTCACTCAGTGGCTCACCACCTGATTATGAAGCAGTTGCCCGTAAAGCCGCAGCAGATGTTGGCTATACTTCCCATTCAATTGGTATGGACGCAACTTCCGCTGAATTTACAGAAGTTCAAGTACACATCACTACTCAATCTTCATACATTGCTCAAGGTGTAAACCAAGACCTTCTCTCCCAAGGAGCAGGAGACCAAGGCCTCATGTTTGGGTATGCTTGCACAGAAACCGAGGCCTATTCGGAACTTGAGGGTAGATATTTTCCACTCGCTGCTGCTCTTTCTCAGCGCCTCACCCGTCGATTGACCGCAGTTCGTGAGCAAGGAATCTTATCGTGGGCACGACCTGATGGTAAATCTCAAGTCACCGTTGAATACAACGATGATGGCTCAGTCTCGAATGTTCACACGGTCATTATTGCCATTCAACATGACAAAGACCTAAAAGATCAATTCAACGGTTCGGAAACTGAAGAACTCGAATATGTTCGACAACAAATTAGGGAGCACGTGGTTGAACCGGTTATTCCAGCAGGTTTGCGCGCAGGTGATTATATTCTTGTTGTAAACGGCACTGGGCGATTTGCAGACCCAGGCGGTCCATATGCTGATGCAGGATTAACAGGACGAAAAATCATTGTCGACACCTATGGAGGCATGGGCCGTCACGGCGGCGGTGCTTTCTCTGGAAAGGACCCTTCAAAGGTTGACCGTTCAGCAGCTTACGCTTCACGCTGGGCAGCCAAGCACGTAGTTGCTGCAGGTCTAGCAACACGTTGCGAAATACAATTGGCATATGTCATCGGAATTGCACAACCAGTCAGTGTCCGTGTCGAGACATTCGGAACATCTGAACTTTCAGAACGCGAATTGGCTCAGCGTGTGAAATCGACCTTTGACTTTAGGCCTGGTGCAATCGCTCGAGACTTGAAATTACTCAATCCAATTTATTCAGTCACCGCATCAGGTGGCCACTTTGGACGAAATCCAGGGCAAGATGGAAGTTTCCCTTGGGAGCGCATTGAGCAAGAACGGATTCAGGCACTTCAAAACTAAAAAAGCATGTGTACAACGGCCCTTAGGGCCGATTCACTCAAGAGGTATGTGCTGGTGGCTTGACTTGGTCTTATGTCGTCTCGCCCAGTTCGTGCCGTCGCCTTCGTACTAGTGTTGCTGTTTGCAAGTATGTCTCCTCTGGCATACCATGCCAGTGCACACCCAAGAATTATTTTGTCTGCAGATACAACACATCTCATCCTGATGGATGGTGATTCAGGCAATATTACTTTGAACATCGAAAATAATGCTTCAGCCATTGAAACATACAATATCTCAGTGGATGTAACTGGACTTTCCTCAGTGTGGGATATTGTTCCAAGTGAAGAGACTGTTGAGGATGTTTTCCCAACGTGGTCGAAAAACACAACTATTGTTGTTCGTCTCGACCAAGGCGCAGTGACTTCTGACAGTGGTTCATTTGAAATTATTGTAACCGAACCTGACCAAAATATTAGCAGTTCAATTACGATCTATGTGTCTGTAGCACCTTCCTATCACCCATCTCTTGACCTCTCGCCAATGGGGGGCGCATTGACGAATATGGACTCTGGAACAAATACAACATTCACCATCGATGTTGAAAACCTTGGTTCGGTCGAAGACACACTTCTCTTAGATGTTGAATATGAGCCGGATTTGGCAGCATGGTGGGCCAACTATACCAATGGCTCCAGCGGTAACGGTACCGGAAGTGGCAACGGCACTGGCAACGGCACCGGTACTGGAAACGGTACTGCTGGCAACAACACCGGCGGCAATGGAACTGGTGGGAATCTCTCTCAAGTATGGAGCACCCCGGTCACACTCGACAGCACATATAACGTCGGTGAACACTCCTCATTAGCGATTGATTCCAATGAACACCTGCACGTGACCTATCTTGACTACACCAGTTTCAATCTTGAGTATATGACCTATGATGGCTCTTCTTGGAGCACACCGGTCTCGCTCGACAGCACAAATCACGAAGGTTATGATTCCTCATTAGCGATTGATTCCAATGACAACCTGCACGTGACCTATTATGACCTCACATATGACAATCTTGAGTACATGACCTATGACGGCTCTTCATGGAGCACACCGGTCTCACTCGACAGCACAGGTGACGTCGGTGCGATGTCCTCATTAGCGATTGATTCCAATGATCATCTGCACGTGACCTATCTTGACAACACCAATGGCAATCTTGAGTATATGACCTATGATGGCTTTTCTTGGAGCACACCGGTCTCACTAGACAGCGGATGGAACGTCGGCCAATATTCCTCATTAGCGATTGATTCCAATGACAACCTGCACGTGACCTATCTAGACGAAGTCTATGACAATCTTGAGTATGTGACCTATGATGGCTCTTCCTGGAGTTCACCTGTCACACTCGACAGCACAGATGACGTCGGCTATGATTCCTCATTAGCGATTGATTCCAATGACAATCTATACGTGACATATTATGATTATACTAATGGCAATCTTGAGTACATGATCTATGACGGCTCTTCATGGAGCACACCGGTCTCGCTCGACAGCACAGATGACGTCGGCGACATGTCCTCATTAGCGATTGATTCCAATGATCACCTGCACGTGACCTATCGTGACTACACCAATGGCAATCTTGAGTATATGACCCATGATGGCTTTTCTTGGAGCACACCGGTCTCACTCGACAGCACAGATAACGTCGGCTCTTTTTCCTCATTAGCGATTGATTCTAATGACAATCTGCACGTGACCTATTATGATTATACTAATGAAAATCTTGAGTACATGTTCTCCAGCAATAGCGCAGGTGGCAACAACACGGGTGGTAACGGCAGCGGCTCAGGCGGCAACAACACCGGTAATAGTACCGGCAATTCGACGAATCTCACCGTGGTAAACAATACGCTCATGTTTGGAAACAGTTACACATCATTCAATTCCTTGCATACTCTTCTCGAAGATCTTGGGGTCCAGAATGCAGATGCAATAACAGCAGGCGGCAAGAAATTATCTGCTCACTGGAGTGATGTGAACTCGAGCCATTTGTCAAACACGACGTTACGGAATCCGAATGTCGATTGGGATTATGTTATCCTTCAAGACCAAAGCCAAGTACCAGGATTTTATCGAACCAATTCAGATTGGCTTGCCAGCATGAACGGTGCTGTTGGATTGGCTGGTGCTGTTGAAGATGAAGGAGGCGAATCGGTACTCTTGATGACATGGGGTCGAAGAAACGGCGACGCAATGAACCCTACTTTGTATTCAAATTTCTCAGTAATGCAAGAGCGTCTTGAATCTGGATACATTGATTATCACGATAACATGACTGCAGCAGGCAATACTGTTTGGATTGCACCAGTTGGACTTGCGTTTGCTCACATTCATGACAGCGTCATGGCATCTGGAATAAATGCGACAGTTTCAGGAAATACATTCTATGACCTTTATTCATCGGATGGAAGTCACCCTTCACTGGCAGGGAGTTATCTTGCAGCATGTGTTCTGTATGCCACTATGACTGGTGATTCACCCGTTGGTTCAAACGATACAGTTTCATTGAATGCGACTCTCAAATTGGAATTGCAACAGGCAGCCGCTGCAACCGTATTCAATGAAACCTTACATCTTTCCTATCCTTGGCAAGCGACGGGAACTGCTACCTCGAGTATGATGATGTCTTCACCTCGTGGCTTGGGTGGGGGAATACCTGCAGGTTGGAATGTACAATGGGTTGATGACGAATTTTCTAATATGCCAGCAGGTTCCTCTGAAACTGCAAGCCTGCACATATCGGTGCCAAGCAATGCAGCACCAGATTACTATGGATTTAGATTGTTTAGTGCATCAACAGGTGGAAATGTTTCAACTTCGACCATGCTCGTCGTTCATGTCGACGAAGAGCACAACCTCAGCATCGCTTTCCTTGACCAAAATTCAGATTTTATCCCAGGGCTCTCTACGAATTCGAGTGTTCAAGTAACCAACACAGGAAACGCCATTGTCGACTATGATTGGTCTCTTTCACTTCTAAACGGGCCATGCCAAGCCTCACTTGCAACTGCTTCTACCCCTTCACTTGCTCCAAACGCAATGGTTGATGTCAACTTCCAAATTACTGTCGATGAACAAGCATCAAAATCTGATGATTGCGATTTGAAATTGGAAGCAATAGGAACTTCCTCTTCGGAACAACATGAGATTGAGCCTTTCCTTTTCACAGTCGACATGGATGAATTAGTTGACTTTGAGTTGAATAAGCCCATGGGGCAATTAGAAGTGACTCCGGGCAATCCTATTACTTACGAAATGCGCATTACCAACAACGGCAGCGAAACTGCCAATTTCTATCTTGATGTTCTCACGCCACCTGAATTGCAGACCTCATTTGTTTCAAGTTCAAGCGTACAGGTAAGTCCAGGCGACACCGGAATTTGGACCCTATCAACGGATGGGGTCTCGGGGCAAGTCGGTACTTTCATGCAGTCCTTTTTGGTTTCATATGCCGGAGAAACCTCATACTCCAGTTTTGACATAGAAGTGCTAGGGGTAAGTCATGCTACACTCTCTGGGCCGCTGGATGGCCGAATACAAACACAACCCAGTGATTCAGTTGTAACCACTTTCACTCTATCGAATACAGGTACTTCGGACCTTACACTCTATGGTTCTCTCTTTGGTTTGCCGGCTGGTACTGATGCAACACTAAGCCACACCCAAGTCCTACTTTCAATAGGTCAAACTATCGAAGTTAACTTGACAATAGACACACAATCCTCGGCATCTGCAGGGACATATCAACTTTCATTTGCTTATTTTGATTCGAATATGACTGCTGAAACTTCGATATCATTGCTCATCCAGGAGCGGTTCAGTGTAAAACTCAACCCAATGTTCGGACATCAGCAAAATACTCCCCTTCCTGTCGGACCGTTTAATGCAACAAACGGAGTTATGTTCGATATGTTGAACACTGGTTCGACACAAGACACCCTGTATCTTTCGCTTTTGGACTACGACGGTGCATTGGAATGGTTTACCTTTGAATTCATGGCAACATCCGGAGTTTTAGACTCTGGTGGTACCATGTGGAACTACGTCATGTTTCGCGAGATTGCAACTGGTGCGCCATCGAGCGGGGTTACGGTGGGCATCATCCTTCAGTCCACTTCTGATGGTAATGTTTCTGATCACCTGAATATCACCTTGATTCCGTCCACTTCCAGTGCTGAACTTCTCGTTCTTTCCGACGATGATTCCGCCCAACCTAACGGCACCATTTACGGTACAGTAGTCGTGACCAATACCGGAAATGCGTTGGATGATTTGCAAATTACCACCGTTGGAATTGATTGTGGCGTGACCAGTTCACACCAACTAATGGCTGGACAGTCTTCGGATGCGATACCGTGGTCCTGTACAATTCCTTCTGACTCGGATGCGGGCTTGAAAGAGTTGGTATTCCGTGTCACCAGTTCTTCTCGTCCCACATATTCAATCACCAGTAGTGAAATTTACACCGTCGAACCAGTGTGGGGCTCTTCAGGAGTTTTGGATATTTCTTTCGATAAACCCTCTCTTACAATTCCTTCATCAGGGGGGTCAACTGTCATGGTCACTGTGACCAACCTTGCGAATGCCCAAGTTTCAGGCACCCTCTCTGTTGAAGGCATCGGAGATGGATTGATGGCAATTGAATGGGTTCGTCTTTCCGACAATACAACGACCAACGAGATACTTTTGACTTCTGGATCTTCTGCGCAGTATGCATTGAGTCTTACCTCGTTAGTCTCAACCAATGAGCAGGCTACGCTTCGAATACGTGCTTCATATCTCATTGACGACACGACATTATCAGATGTTTCGGATGACTTTAGTGTTGAAATCGATGGCCCAGAACTGCCTCCGAATGGGGTTCGATTGCCCTTTGGAATGGAACTCAGCCAATCTGATTCAATGAATGCATTATTCGGTGGATGGGGTCTTTCGTTCCTTCTTCTTGCAGTTCTGTATCTCATGCGTGGAAAGAAGAATACTTCCATTGATGAAGAGGAAGAGGTTGAAGAAGAGGTAAAGGAAGAATCATCTCTCGGATTCAATGAATGCAGAATGGAGGGAGGCAAGGTGTCATGCCCTTCATGTGAAGCAAGATTAGGAGTTCCACGCGGAAGTGAACCGCCGTTTAGATTCACTTGCCCGAAGTGTTCGACAATGATTCGAGTTGTTGAATGATTCAATTTCTTCGATAAGCAACAAGTAAGAATGCAGTATGGCCAAACGGTCCATTCACTGGTCGAACACCACCTTTTGATGCTTTACCCCATTGGCGTTCGATGAGTTCCCCTGCCCATTCGATTTCAAATCCGGCTTGTTCACATGCAATCCAAGCTGCTTCAAGTTGGCTTGTGACTGGGCAATAGCATGCAATTCGTCCACCTATTCCGAGTAAGGGCGCTACTGCCTCAATCGCACTTGTGTGTTCGGGTAAATCTAGAACAATACCATCATATTCCGAACTCACTTTTTCAATCTCATTGACAACATCTTCGATGCAGCCTTCAATGTGGTGATGAGTTGGAAACTCACTCCACCCCTCCCGTCCCCGTCTGAGGTTTTCAAGTCCAACTTCTGCGTGTTCATTACGTGGTTCTACGGTGACATGTGTACCTGAATTGCCTAAAACACGGGCGATATACATCGAAAGACCGCCGCTACCAATCCCTGCTTCTAAAATTCGATCACCTGGACCGATACCTAGTCTTGAAGTAATGAATCCGGCATCTTTAGCACTGATGGTTTGAGCACGTCGAAGCATACCTTTGCTCAACTCCGGGAGTCGAAATGGTACGCGAGTCAAAATTTTCTGTCCGACCAAAACCTCTTCACCCATTTCTATCTTTGAAAAGGTCTCGACAGCATCTAGCACACCCAAACCCTTGATTTTACGAACTCCGGGTACAAGTTCAACAATGTGGACTTTCCCATCAGTTTCGAGAAAAGCAGACCACTGCGCTTGGTTCATGTTTCGGCGATGCCTTAATTGGTCTAAACTTTACCGTGAGAATGAACAAACAACTCTTATCCAATTCCACAATGATGAAAATATACTCGTAATTAACCGGAATAGGAGGGTTTCATATACTGTCTTGAGGGTGGGATACACATGAAGATGTCCGCTCGCCTTCTTGCCCCTGCACTTGTCTTGCTCTTTTTGAGTAGTTTGATGATAGGTTTGACCGCTGAAATGAATGCTAAAGAAGAACCAGTTGAATTGAAACAACAGATGATACAAAGCGCACCAAGTGACCCAGGGCACACGGTTTTCGCTCAGTATATTACCTCAGATAACTGTGGTTTCTGCTACCAATATGGAAGCCCAGCACACGACCAAGCAAAGAATTCCCTCCCAGACCGATATGTCTACATTTCCTACCACAGCGCATCATACGGAACTACCAATGATGCAGAATCGGGAAATATCGCACCAATCTACGGTGTTCAACACCTTGGTGAAACTGGTGGAGCGCCTAAATCCTCTTTTGGTGATGCAACGCTGAATACAGGTTGTGGCTCTAATACATGCTGGGATTCCTTTATTTCAAGCGGTGGAAATATGCACAGCACATCAACTGATTATTCAGTCTCAGTCTCACAAACCGATAACGGAGACGGAACCGTTGATGTTTCGGTGAGTGCAAGTTACATCGGCTCGGGAACTGCACCTTCAAGTATCACACTTTATGCCGCAGTTACAGAAAAGGTCTGTAATTCTCACGCTTATTCTGATGGCTCAAAAGGCCATAACTGCTGGGAAGCTTGGCTCTTGAACAATGGCGCATATGCTCACAATGGTGGCAATGTTGGTAGCGGAACCGGATTTGAGACAGTAAACCTCAATTCCGGTCAAGCAGTCAAAACATGGACAGTCCCTACAAGTTTGGTAAACGGTGGAGCAAGTAACATGAACACCGTTGCTGCCCTCTACTCTACATGGAGCACAACATCATTTAACGCTGATGTTTATGCTGCAGCCGACTCAACTATGGCTCCAAAATTAGACCTAGCAATTTCAAGTGTTTCGTTAACCAACCCATCCTCTTCTAATGGAGGATTTGTTCTTGGCGATACAATCACTCTTGATGTCACTGCAGCAAATGTAGGTGACCTAGACTATACCGATGGCGGAACCATTCAATTCTTTTACAAAGACGGAGTGAATGAAGTTTCGATTAGTTCTACACCTTTGAATAATTTGATTTCACTTGCTACGCAAACAGCCCAAACAGATTTTGATACTTCAACTCTCTCCAGTGGATGGAAGAACATCTTTGGTGCACGCCTCACGGGATTAGTTGCAGATGGAAACGGTGCTAACAACGTTGGTATGCAAGAAGTAGATCAAGACCGCCCTCCAATTACCAAGAACCCGCAAATCACAGGCGACCAATCCATTGACCGTGGTTCACACGCCCTCGTACTTGCTAAGGCAGATACCAATGACATTGTCGACACGACTGAAACAATGTCTTTCAACATAGAAGTCTCGCCAACAGGTCTCAATCAATGGGTCAGTTCCGTTGTCTCTGGCGGTCAAAATGTCGTCTACACTGGTTCTGCAAATGAAGGACGTGAATACGTGATTACTCCAACTGTGACAATGGGCGCAGGTTGGTATGATGTTCGTGCACAAGCCGTTGACTCTCGAGGTCAAACTGGCTCTTGGATGGTGGGTGCTTCTGTATTTGAACTACAAAATGGTGCTCCAACGGTTATTACTGACCCAATTCCATCAGTTATGTGTGATACACTTACCAAGGTTTCAATGGAAGGTCACATCGTTGACCCTGAAACACCTCTAGAAGACCTCATTGTGACTTCAGACGACGAATCCTTTGTCGCTTGGTATCCACTTACAAAAGAAATCGAAGTTAACTTCGCTTGGGGCGAGTTGAACGGTTGCCCTCTAGGACAACAAGGGATAGAAATCAGTATTGATGATGGAGGAGACTACTCAGCGACAGGCGAACTTCCATATGGAACATTACTGTTCAATGTTATTGAAAACGGACAACCTCGTTGGAACGGTCTACCATCACAATCAGTTGTCGAAGGTGGTTCAGGCGTTCTTGCACTTCTCCCTTATCTCTCCGATACAAATGATGTTGGAGAATCAGTTTCTGCAGAGGACTTGAATATTCAATTGATTAGTAATTCCAATGAAGAAGCGATTGATGCTTACCTCGTCGGAAACACAATCGGATTTGATACCATTGATGAGGATGCCAATGGTCAAGCCATTCTTACACTTCGTGCAAGCGATGGTGTGAAAACATCTGATACCACACTTACCATCAACATCCAAGCAGTGAATGATGCTCCACGAGTAATTCCTTTCGATGATATCGAATCGATTACCTTGAAGAGAAATACACAACGAGCAATCGATCTCAACAGCCGTATTGTAGATGTTGATGATCTTGCTTCTGACGCATTCATCACCGTGTCCTCCTCTGAGCCTGGTGCAGCACGATACAGTTTCATTGACGGAAGTCTCACACTGCTGTTCGAAACAACCGGTGTGCAAACTGTAACAATCACTGTTAGGGACAAGTATGATACTAACACATATGAAATGTCAGTAGATGTCTTTGATGCTTATCCATTCCTCCTCTCTCAAGATGATGATGGAAGTGGATACATGTTCGTTGCTCTTGAGGATACTTATGTTGGTCAAACACCTACAGTCGTGATGAGACTTACTGATTTATCTCCTACTTTCACATATATTGGAGTCACTTGGAATGTGTGTAATGAACTCACTGGGACATGTGATGGACTCTATGAATATGACCTAAAGATAGCGAAATCAAATGTTGGCTGGACTGAGGAATTACTTGTTCCTTCACTCATTACAGCAGGACTAGCCCGTGAAGATGGCTCAGTATTCAGGGATTACTATGAATTGTCAATAGTAGCTAATGATGGAAGTTCGGAATACAAGACAATGACGAAAATCAAATGGCGTATTACTGAAAGTATGCCTGCTGTTGAAGACATGGAAGATGAAATGTTTACTGATTATCTTGAAGACATCACTGCTGAAAGAGCAGACCTCATTGCACAGATTGAATCTGCTGTTGAAGGCGATGATACAAGTGAACTCGAAATAAAACTCGCTGGAGTTGAAGAAAACTTCGATACAGCATGTGATGACCCACGTGCAACTTGCATACAAGAGCAACAATCTAGTTCAGAAACTGATACTAATGATGCGAAAGGAATTGACATCAAATTGGTGGGAATCATAGGTGGAGTCGTAATCATCTGTCTCTTGCTTTCAATGATGTTCGTTCGACGCGGCAAGGGTGATGATTTCAAGGAAGATGCTTGGAGCGAGTCTGCTTGGAATCCAAACGCGGTCCCTGCTCAAGACAGCGTTGCAAATTCGATGTATGGTGGAGCGCAAAATCTGTTCCAACAACCTGTTGCAATACCTTCAACTCCACAAATTGGCGGTCCACCATTGCCACCTGGTGGCCTTCCTGCAGGATGGACTGCTGAGCAATGGGCTTACTACGGACAGCAACATCTAGATGGAAAACTTTGATTTTAGGTAAGGAATTTAGCACATGTTGATACATGGTCGAATTGTAAACCCATAAAGGGGAGCAACGCGGGGGGTAATGTATGAGCGACACTGACTTGACTGAAGATTCGTCCTCTGAAGAGGGGGAAATAGGCCTCCAAGAAGATGTTGAGGAGGTCACAATTTGGGCGCCAGAACCTGGGCCTGATTCAGATGACATCGTTTCATTAAGTGTTGAGCAATGGATCCAATCAGTAGATTTCACTTCTACAAATGACGTGCCTATTCCCGACCGTCTTGTCGACCAAGTTATCGGTCAAGAAGCGGGTTCTGTCGTCATCAAAAAAGCAGCAGAGCAACGCCGACATATGTTGATGATTGGTGACCCCGGGACCGGGAAGTCAATGCTTGCTCGCTCTATGACCGACCTTCTTCCAAAAGATTCTCTTGAGGACCTTTTGGTGTATCCCAACGAGGATGATGAAAACGAACCACGTGTTCGTTCAGTTCCCGCTGGACGTGGCGACCGTATTGTGAAATTGCAAAAAGAATCGATGCGTACTCAACGAGAGCGTTCACAAAAGATGCTTCTTATTGCCTTTGCAGCCGTTGGTTTTCTCCTAGTTATCGCAACTATCCAAAGTGGTGATATTCTCACATTATTGTTTGGTGGTTTTCTCCTTATGTTCGGTTATATGTTTATTCGGGGCCGTTTAGGTTCCGGTGACGAAAGCCGAATTCCCAAAGTATTGGTGAAGCATACTAGTAGTTCAATGTCACCCTTTGTCGATGCAACCGCAACACTTTCCGGCTCCCTACTGGGGGATGTCCGGCACGACCCATTCCAGTCAGGTGGCATGGAAACCCCTGCCCATGACCGTGTTGAACCAGGTGCGATTCACCGTGCTCACAAAGGAGTTCTATACATTGATGAGGTCAATCTATTGCGACTTGAAGAACAACAAGCTCTGCTCACTGCTATGCAAGAGCGAGCATTCCCAATTTCGGGACGCTCAGAGCGTTCTTCTGGTGCTTTGACCAAAACTGAACCAGTGCCTTGTGATTTCATTTTGATAGCCGCAGGAAACCTCGATGCAATTCAAGGAATGCACCCGGCTCTTCGTAGCCGTATTCGTGGCTATGGCTATGAAGTGTATGTCAACTCTGAAATGCCTGATACGGCACGAAATCGTCGTCGTCTTATTCGATTCATCGCACAAGAAGTTCGTCGAGACATTGGCACATCCCGTGAGATACCACATTTCGACAAATCAGCAGTCGCTATCATTCTGCGTGAGGCGCAACGCCGAGCTGGTCGTCGTGGAAAACTGTCACTTCGTTTGCGTGAACTAGGCGGTTTGGTTCGAATCGCTGGTGACTTAGCAATGGAAGAAGGTGTAGAATTTGCAACCGCCGCACATGTTCTCGGTGCTCGAAATATCGCTAAACCTCTTGAACAACAGGTCGCTGACCGAATGATTGAACGTCGCCAAGACTATGCAATGATTGTGAATTCCGGTGAACGGGTTGGACGAGTCAATGGACTTGCTGTGCTTGGAGCCAACTCAGGACTTTCAGATTTCAGCGGAATCATGCTTCCTGTCGAAGCATTAGTCACTCCCTCCTTTGGTGGTGGCGGAAAGATTCACGCAACAGGAGGACTTTCAGACCTCGCTAAAGAGAGCGTTACCAATGTAAGTGCAGTTATCAAGAAGTTGACTGGAAAAAACATCTCGGATTATGACATTCACATCCAATTTGTCGATACACACGGCGTTGATGGCGATTCAGCATCGATTACGATTGCGACAGCCATCATTTCAGCACTTGAGAATATTCCAATTCGTCAAGACTTGGCAATGACCGGTTCTCTCTCTGTCCGCGGTGAAGTCCTGCCAATTGGTGGAGTCACAGCAAAGATTGAGGCAGCAGCACGTTCTGGAATCAAGACGATTGTTGTTCCTCGGGCGAACATGCAGGATGTTCTTTTGGATGAAAAATACGAGAAAATGGTTGAAGTGGTAGCCGTTGACACTCTTGATGAAGTAATGGAATTCGCACTCATTAAGCACGAGCAAAAGGCTGGATTGGTAGAACGACTTGGACAGGTCATTGACCGTCTAACGCCTCTTCCAAGCAAAACAACTTCTGCTTGAATTTATTGATAAGGTCAAAGACCATTCGATTGTCACTGCATCAATGCGTGAGATACTAAAGTAAATTGGTGGTGGGCAACTCATGACTGAGACCCCAATGCAATCTTCAGCAGTAAGTGATGCTGGAAAAGGAGCATTGCTTGTCTTATTCTTGGTCACCATGATAGACATGATTGGGTTTGGAATTGTCATTCCATTTTTGACCTATCTGGTCGAAGATTTGACTCCTGAAAATCAAATAGCCAACATCGGGCTTTGGGTTGGATTACTCATGACATCGTATTCTGCTGCACAATTTCTGTTTTCGCCCTTTTGGGGTTCCCTTTCTGACAGAATAGGACGTCGACCAGTACTCATGGTTGGGTTGATTGGAAATACGCTTTTCTTCACTATGTTTGGACTTGCCAACACACTAATTGTCGCATTATCGGCTAGATTCCTTGCGGGTGTTTTCAATGGTAATTTGGCTGTTGCTCGAGCCTACATCGGAGATGTAAGTACTCCTCAACAATTAGCAACTAGAATGGGTTTGATTGGTGCTGCTTTTGGACTTGGGTTTACTTTTGGGCCTTTTATCGGTGGCGAATTATCCGACCCAGCAGCGCGTTGGGCGTTGTTTGAAAATACAGTTTTTGAATCCCACCCGTATCTTCTACCATGTGCGGTAGCAAGTCTTCTTTCGCTTTTCTCATTGGCAGTTGCCTACCGTTCACTGCCGGAATCTCTACCACCTGAATCACGAGTTAAGTCCGAACCATTGCCATGGGCAGCACGAATGAGTCAAATGATGAAAAACTCGGCCTCTATGCTCAAATCCCAAAACATCTCGCTGATTATTTGGGTTTCGATGTTATTCACCTTCGGCTTTACAATCATGCATGCAGTTTTCATTCTCTACACTGAGATGGACCCAGTAAACGGAGGTCTCGCTTTTTCAGAGGCAGATAATGGTCGGATTTTTGCTATGATCGGAATTACTGGTATTCTTACACAGGGGCTATTGATTGGGCCGCTTTCTCGACGCTTTGGTTCTCGACGACTTATCCCAGTAGCCAGTGCAATTACTGGGCTTGGTTTGGTTTTAGTCCCGTATACCCAAGCTGCAAATGCATGGTCTCATATTTTACTCGTGGCAGTTCTCATTGCCCTGGGTAATGGAATATTCCAACCTTCATCATCTTCATTTTTGACCAGGATTGCAAAAGCGAATGGTTACGAACTCGGAGTTGTCATGGGTGCTCAAGAATCTCTTGGTGCGTTTGCTCGTATCCTCGGTCCGCTGACTGGCGGATTGGTATGGACGATGACGGCATCGGGAGATTGGCCTTTTGATTACCACACTGCATTCCATTTATGTGGTATCATGATGCTTTTGGCATCGATTCTCGCATTTAGACTCCCTGCTTTGGATGATGAAGAATCAATCCAAAATAGGGCCGAAGAATAACTCCTAAACACTCAAGAGGTCTAACCCTGTCCCACCATCATGGAAGTTGCTTCACCTGCATGGGATTCAGGTAGATTTAATCGAAGAGTTTCAACCTTTGCTCACATTTCAATCCTCATAACATTGATGGTTTTCTGGCTAATTGTCCTGAAAGGTGTTCTCCAACCTTTTTTCATTGCACTCGGTATCTATTTTGTTCTAAAGCCCGGCTCAGACTATCTTTCATCCAATGGTTTCCCGTTGATATTATCATATTTGACGATGGTATTATTCACCTTACTTCTAGTTTCAGCAGCCTCTTTTGTGGCTTACCAACAGGCTAGTGATTTAGTTGAAGATGAAGAGAAGATGGAACTTTATAATTCCAAACTTGAAAGTCGATGGAGTGACATTAAACAATCACCACTTCTTGGAATGATGTTGAGTGATGATTCAGATGCTACAAATACGACTCTAGTCGAAGACCTTGCAGCCATGGGTTTACTTGAAGATGAACAGAAACTATCCGATGCAGCCATGGGTATGTTGTCCAATGTTGGAGTTTTTTTCACAACTAGCGTCACAGTGATGTTCTTCCTCATTTTCATTATTTTTGAGGCAAGTTTGTTGCCAGGCCGAATAGAAAGGGCATGGCCTGACGGGGGAAGCCAAAAAGTCCAAATCATGCGTTCGAAAATTGAAGCGAGTGTCAACACGTACATTATCGTCAAGACAGGCGTTGGTGCAGGAACTGCTCTCTGTGCAGGTTTAGTTATGCTTTCATTTGGAATTGATTTATGGTTCACTTGGGCGCTCATAACCTTCTTGCTCAATTATGTCCCATACATCGGTTCACTCATTGCAACCTTGCCGCCGATTGTCATAGGCCTCATTCTATTGGAGCCAAATACGTTGATATTGTTGATTCTACTACTTCTTTCAAATCAACAGATTTGGGGTCAAATCATCGAGACCAAATGGGCTGGACGTGCACTCGACCTTTCACCAGTTCTTCTGTTGCTTGTGACTGCCATCTCTTTTGCCGGATGGGGGATTCTTGGAATGATTCTCGCAGTTCCTTTTGCAGTAATTATCAAAATTGTTTTGGAAAACATCGAGGCTACCCAACCCTTTGCAATTCTCATGTCGGAACGCGCTCCATCTATTGACGAAGCTTGGGATGACGCGATTCGGGATGGAAAGATTTCAAACTTTGAAAGCCAATCACTCAATCAATTGCAAATGCTTCTTGGATATTCGGATCGGCATATCAAACTCATTGCAGGTAGAATTACTGCACAGCGAGCACTTAGTAAAAATAAAATTTCAGATGACCAAATGGAAATTATTTTCTCAGCCGCCGACACATTAGGTTCTGATAATGAGATAGCGAATGATATAACAACACTTCTTAGTGAAGGTAAATTAGACAAAGGCATGCGGCCATTGTTGACTAATTTCATCGCCGCACTGGAAGAAGAGTGACTCACAGGACTTCTATGAGTATTTTTTCTAGTTCAGTGTTAATCATCAAAATGAGTGTTCCAAATTCCGGAGGGATATTTGGGTCTTCATAGAGTTCTTCCAATTTTGATTGAGACATAGCAATACGAACATCTAATTTTTTTGCCTTGTTCAACAACCACTGTTCACAGGTTTCTTTGGCCTGCCGTCGGATGTTTCTAGGGACTTTTGGGTCATCGATTTGGTTGATGACAGAAGCAACTTGCAGAAGACGAGTTTCGATATCCATATTCACAGCCCCATTGGTCGTATAGTGAACTGCGTGGAGGCCGTCTTTAAGGTCATTGCCGTATTCCGCAGGTTATGAGCCTCACAGAAATTGAGATTTTGGGCTGGTCAAGAATCTCTGCTCTTCTCCTTGGGATGGGCTGGGCTGCTTGGATGGACCATAAAGAGCGCCGTGTTGGAAATGAACATTGGCTTGTTTGGGTGAAGCCAGCCCTGTTTTTTTGGGCTTTGGAATTGATGTATCTTGGTGCTGATTGGACTATCTATCTCACAGCATCAGCAGCTGTCGCCTATGCGAGCGGTTCGGTTTTTGGACGTCCAACACTATCGGATATCAAAGCAGGTTCACGAATGGACCAGAGTGTTGCTCTGTGGTATCTCATCAGCATCATCGGTCTTATTTTTGGAGCAGTAAATTATCAATCAGTGAATCCACTCGATGTAATACTTGGAAATGAAACTGGGCTAGGTGCATTATGGTGGTCGACCTTCGCCGTTCTCCCATTCATTATTCTCATTGACATTGCTTGGCGACTTCGCATGCTTCATGGTGGTGCTGATGCCAAGGCCTTGATGTGGGTGGCACTGCTTATACCGAATTGGTCTACCATGCCACTTTCCCTTTCCTCTGCAACTTCAGAAGCATTGTTTTCCTTGCCGCCAGTATTTTCTCTCTTGATGTGGGGCGGGCTTTCATTTTTGGTGATTCCATTCATCCTTCTTACTCTCAATATTTTCCGCGGTCATGTTCGGAACTTCGGTGACCTTTTGTTGGCATGGCATGCCAGCCAAATGCCCAGAGAAGAAGTCCTCAATAATCATGTATGGCTGTTGACTACCCTTATTGAAAAACCAGATGGCACCGTGGAAGTGTATCACCGGAAAAGAGCGCCACGAAAAACTCCTTCGGATTCTGAACTGAAGGCAGCCCTTTCGGAACTCAAAGAGGCAGGAGTGAACCAGGTTTGGGTGAGCCAGAAACTTCCGCTTTTGGTATTCCTTTTCCCAGCAATAATTCCAATGATACTTTTAGGTGACCCAATGGCATTAATCATGCCATGGCTAGGATTAGAATGAGGTAAGAGTTGGGCAAAAGTAAGTGCTAATCATGCACCTTTGCGCTCAATATTCTTAGGTCGAAGACCTTTGTAACTGCATTTACGGCAGCGTGCGGCACGGACAGCATTGCGTGCATTACAGCGCATGCAAATTTTGCGATGAAGCAAACGTGCTTCTGCTTCTGGGAATCGTGCCATGGCTTTGCGACTCACTCCCCCTATTTAATCGCAACCAATGAGACAAAGGATGACATTTCCCTTCTTTCATAGAGTTCGGCTTTCAAACAGAGAGCATGGTTCAAGGAGTACAAGCCATAGGCATGGATATGCGTGTAGTACGCTTGCCTGCAATTCATCATGATGCCAATTTACTTGTCGTCGATGGCTCAGCCGGCAATCTTCTCATTGATGCAGGAACTTCATGGTATCAAGCCCTACAGGTGGAGAGGGTGAAAGGTATTCTTGAGGATGATGCACCTCTTGATAGAATCTTGCTCACCAGTAAACGCTATCCATGTGCAGGGGGGGCAAAACATCTGTCAGAATCATACGCAAATTGTCCCGTCCACATCCACCCTGATGGTCAAGCAGCCCTCGAAATGGGTGATTTTTTCACAACATGGGCGAACCGATTCGATTCTGACATGCCTCCAATCGGGACAGAAGCAGTTGAAGATGGAGAAGTGTTTGCACTTGGAAATGGACAGGTTGAAGCAGTTGCTCTTCCAGGTCATTCACTTGATGGGATGGGTTATTGGATTCCCGACCAAAAGATGATGATTCTTGGAACTTTACTCCCACGCGCTGATCGACCAACACGCTGGGATTTGCCAGGTGGATGTTTACCAGATGTTTTGCAGAGTCTCAAACGAGTCGCTTCATACCACGCACAATCCCTTATCCCCCTGCAGGGGCCAGCGATTAAAGGCGCCAAACATGTCAAGAAAGTTCTCAATCAACACATTGAATTCTTTGAAACATGTCTTGCTAATGGGGGTCAAGTTTCAACTTCAGTTCCCAAACCTGCTCAAACTGCATTGTGGTATACACCGCATCCGCCTTGGCCTTTGGAAGAACAAGAAAGCGTCAACTAAGAGCCGGCAAATCTAGCATCAGCGGTTGATTTTGTTTAATTCGTCGCTGTTCAGATTCAAGAATACGTGCTCTTCGATTAGCTCGTTTCTTGGCTTTTACGAGGTACTGTTTTGTTCCATCGTAATCATTTGTTGTAGCACCGGTCCAATCGTAAGTGCGACGATTCCAACCACTTTGGATAATGATAGATTCTCCTAGAAGGCGTAGGCTTGTAATTGGGCCTGAATGAGTGAATAAATGGAGAGTACGCCCAGGGACTTCAGCCCCAATGACCCATACACTTCCATCCTGTGTAGCGGCAAGATACTTGCCGACAGAATTGGAAACAGCGGTAATTGAGCGAACAATTCCTCCATCAATTGAAAATTTCTCGATAGTTTCGAGACGAGGTAAAGAGAGCAAAGTGACCCCACCTGTTGAATCTCCAATTGCAACAATGTCATAGTGCCCAGTGGGGCCTTTCAGTGCAAGAAGAACAGTAGCAATTGCTTCAAGTTTTATTTGACTCCGGTTTCCATGCGAGGGCCTCCACACAATGGCTCCATCATCCATGGCCACCAAACACCCTTCTTGTGTCACTAAACTTCGAATTACTACTCTATTGTTCATACATAAGAAAGCAGAGCCGTCGGTATACCTTCTTTTCTAAGACCCCTCAGTAAAACTGAAAGTGAAGTGAATCAATAGGTGTCTTCAGATTTGTTGTCCTTCTTCCATTTCCGGTAGCAACTTTTACAGACGCGAACACGTCCTTTTCGTTCGCTATATCCGCCATCGCCCCATACATCGATTGCGTTATCAATTGACAATGAACGCCCACCGAAGCTTTTGTCAGCATATCCGTCACAATTTTTGATACCACATGAAATCTCGCCTTCTTTAGCAGTTGATTTCTTTTCAGTATCAGAATCGTTTCCAGAGTCTGCTTTATGCTTACGAGCCTTCGCCTTGAATCCCATGTATTCACGGCAGTGTGTGTAATCCTTCAAGTTTCGCCCAACACAAGGTCAAAATCATTGTTTTGAGACTTCACCTATTTGACTGAGCAAACCTTCAATCAAGCGTAGCAAACCTCGAAGAGTGACTTCAGAAACATTAGCAACCTTACATACCTCTGATTGTGTCCGAGGTGAACTTGTTTCATTGCTGACCTTATAGATTAGCGCAGCAGCAACACCCATTGGTTTCTTCCCTTGCCAAAGTTCAGCATGAGGTTTAATGGCAGACCAAAGATGTTCGATTTGGGTGTAAATACTTGGAGGCAGTTGCAAATCAGAAATAAATTTGTCAAAGTATTGGTCGGGAGACGAAATCTTGTGCAAATTCAGTTTACGAGATACTTGGCGAATCAAACGAGAAAGTTCCTTTTCTTTAACATCAAATGCTTCGGATACCTCGATAATTTGTCTCGGTAAACCTTCTTGACGGGCAACCAAATATGTGCACGCTGCAGTGACGCCTGCGATAGAACGACCTGTTACGAAACCTTCACCTGAAAGACGACGATAGAGCCGAGCAGTTTCTTCTTGTAATGGCTTTGGTAAGCCCGAATAGTCACGAATGAATTGATTTGCCTTAACCAAATTCCGCTCGCGACTCTTTCGGGTTTTACTACGTTCATCGACTACTCGACGTCTTCGCCAATCTCGTCGTGATTTAGACGAGATTCCATGCCTTCCAGCACTGCCAGTGTTCAAGTCACGAACATCAATGGTTGTGTTTAATCCCTTGTCGGCTAGCGTATATGTCATTGGTTGCCCGACTCTTGAACGGTCTTGACTGCGATCTCTATTGGTCCATTCCGCACCTGGGTCGATGACATTTTCTTCAACAACAAGTCCGCAACCGTTGCAGGTAATTTCGCCACGTGTATCATCCATTTGCCAATCGGTAATTCCGCATTCCTCACATGGACGCGTGTGACCTTCGAGTGTTCGGCGAATTACGCCATTCCCACTTCGATTTGAATCGGTCTTTTGTTTGCGATTTGACTCCTCACCATCATTTCCTCCAGGATACATCTTCATCTTATCAACCTCTCGTTAAGTAGTTGGGAACCGAAGTATATAAACCCAACGAGGGCTTGCTCACTACTATTGAGACTGCATGGTGCGGTTTGTCGCAGTAGTATCATTGGCTTGTCACAGTAGGGTAAATTAAACGAGTAGATATAAAGGGTTGTTTTTCAGAAACAATATTAATCGAGAATGAGACCATTATATGATGAAAACCCACAATGAGGGAACACATAGTTCAAAGACGGTACTCAAAGACAGCGGTTTGAGGAGAGTAAAATGCCAGCCACAGTCGTTCTAGGTGCCCAATGGGGAGATGAAGGAAAAGGGAAACTTGTAGACCGTATTGCTGAGCAAGCCACATGGGTTGCTCGTTTCCAAGGTGGAAACAATGCAGGGCATACTGTTGTCTTGGGTGACCAAGTTTTGAAATTCCATCTTTTACCTTCTGGAATCACACGAAAAGAATGCCATTTAGTTCTAGGAGATGGAATGGTCATCGACCCTTGGGTCTTGAATACTGAATTGACCGGTTGGCAAGAATCAACAGGGGAAGACCCTCGTGGAGACCGTCTTTACATTAGTGAACGTGCACATATCATACTTCCATTCCACCGCCACCTCGATAGTTTAGACAAAAAAATTGGAACCACTGGTCGCGGAATTGGACCTACTTATGCAGATAAAATCAATCGTATAGGATTGCGTTTTGGTGATGTTGCTGAAGTCATGAACGACAACGACTGGGCAAAATCGACAACAGAGCGAATGAATGCGACACTTGCAGCAGCAGGAAGTGATGAAAGAATAACAATCTCAGCATTGCAATCTGATGTGGAATGGATTTGGAATGCTTACAATTCTTCGATTCAAAACACAGGACTTATGCTCGATAATGCTTTGAAACTTGGAGAGCATGTCATTCTTGAAGGTGCTCAAGGCTGTCTTTTGGATATCGACCAAGGTACATTTCCCTATGTGACTTCGTCGATCACTTCTCGCGGAAATGCATCACACGGAGCAGGAATTCATCCAGGACATGTTGAAGAAGTAATTGGAATTACCAAAGCCTACATCACAAGAGTTGGACACGGTGCAATGCCAACTGAACTTGAAGACGAAGTCGGCGACCATCTTGGAACAGTAGGTCATGAATTTGGAACAACCACAGGCCGAAAGCGTCGCTGTGGATGGTTTGACGCTGTGGTCATGCGTCATGCAAACCGTATCAACGGATTTACTGGTTTGGCTTTGACCAAACTCGATGTTCTAGGCGGTCTTGAGGAGATAAAAATCTGCGTGGCTTATGAGTTGGATGGTAAAGAAATTTTAGAAATGCCATCAAGTGCAACTGCATTAGAGCGATGTAAACCAGTTTATGTCACGATGCCAGGTTTCCCTTCACATACATTGGATGAATGGCTTAGTATTGCCAAGAAGGCAAATTCCGAAGGACTTGGATATTCTGCTCTGCCCTCTGCAGCACAATTATACATCAAAAAAGTCGAAGCGATTGTTGGAGTTCCTTGCACTAGTATTGGCGTCGGCCCCGACCGTGATGCAACGATTGATGGCGTTTAATTTGAGTTCCTTCGGGGTGAAGACTCAAAAAGGATTGGCTCAACGCCTTGAATACAGGGGCGTTTAGCTCAGTTGGAAGAGTGCTTGGTTTGCAACCAAGATGTCGGGGGTTCAAATCCCCCAACGTCCACCACCCCTCACGGATTCAAACCCCGCGAACGCATCACTGCGAGGCATGAGCATTTGAGAGTTTGAATCCCTTGAGGCATTGATTCACAAGAGTTAGAAAATGTAAATATCAATATTATATTTTTGTCGGGAAATCATTTATCATCTTGAATGATATACTTTTGATCTGCAGGAATTGACGACTTGAATTGGATAAGATTATCCATAGCGGTTCATTGGATTAAACATGAGCAGGCTATTCTCGAAACTAGTTGTTTTGGCGCTCATAGTATCGATACTCGCGGCAACAATTCCCTTTCCGAACAGTACATTGAGTTCTAAACCAATGATTTCTAATGCCGATTCAGATAATGATGGCATCGAGAACTCTGTCGACCCTTGCCCAGAATCACCTCTTCCGACTTGGTCTAATCAATCGGTTGAGACGATGCTGAATTGTGAAACTTGTGGACGAACAGGCATGGATGTGAAATTTGATAGTCAAAATAATACACATGTTGTCTATTCAGGAACAAATCAAGATTCACCAAATGAACATAATGAAGAAGGAATGTATTTTTTGAAATATGCCATCCATGACGGCAATAATTGGAATTCGTCATATGTATCATTGGTAACTGAAACCGATTATGAAAATCTGAGTGGAGGGGGCAATCAGGATGGAATCGGTCAAATAATTGACATGATCGGTGAAAGGCCGTTGCTTCAACTTGACAGCAATGACTTGCCGCACATCGTTTACTACACTTATAGTGGGCCGAGTGATGAACTTATTCAGAGTCTACGATATGCAACTTACCAAGAAATTGAAATTGGAGCAGGTTATAATTGGCAAAAGTCAACTATTGCTCAAAGAAATGTATCTGAATGTGATACTGAGCAATGGATGTGTAATGACATTGCAGGATTTGAATTGGATTCAAATAATCAACCGCATATTGTTTATAGCGGCTTGAAGGTTGTCGGAAGTAATTCTAATTATTCGTTTCAAAGTACATTAGATTATGCAGTTTCAGATGATTGGGTTTCTTGGGAAACTACTAGGATTTATACAGCCGATGACGTTTCTGGCACAGTTTCAGATATAATTATAGATGTATCGATGACCCTAGACTCTCAAGACCAAGTCAATATGATTGCCCTGACCCCGGGGCCTGATTTCGATAGTGAGAATGACGAAAATATGACTTTTGAGATAAGTTATCTCAAATACGATGGTGAAAATATCATTCAGCCACTATCTATCTATCCCGCAGGACTATCAATCTCTTCTGCAAGTCTATCTAGAATGGGATTGAATTATTGGTTTAGAACATCTCTTTCAATTACCGTTGATTCAGAAGGTCTAATCCATATGGGTTATATCGATTCTCTAAGTCAATTTATTTATTCCACCCTAGAATTCGATGGTCTTGAACCTTTTATTACCACATCGATAATCGATGCCGGTACTACCGATACTGGGTACTCTGCGGTTACTAATTCATATTATGATTTGACGTTGGTTATCGAACCTGATGGAACTCCGCATGCACTCTATACATCATCTATCGGAAATGCACCACTCCCTGAAGGTCTAGACATGGAGTGGTTGGAAGATCAGGATTTTGATTTATATTCTTTCTATTCCGTTTTTGAGGATGGTGAATGGAATCGCCTTGATATTGGTGGTGTAGTGGGTTTACCAGGACTTGCTGTGAACACAAATGGCCTAACTACTATTATCCATTTCTCCAGTCAGGGCAATGATAATTGGTCAGGGCTTTCTCTATTGAATTTGAAACCTATTGATTCGGATGATGATGGCGACGGTTGCATGAATTTTGAAGACCAATTCCCGACTGAATCATCTGAGCATATTGATTCGGATGGGGATGGAGTCGGAGATAATGCTGATGTTTTCCCTGAGGACCCAAATGAAACCCAAGATACTGATGGCGATGGATTTGGGGATGAATCCGATGCATTCCCTACACAAATCACTCAATGGGCTGATTATGACGGAGATGGGTTTGGTGACAATTATGCTAACTCAAGTTGGAATGCAGGTTTTACAATGCCTGGCGAATACGTACCCTTTGCATTTAGGCAGGATGCATGTCCACTATTGGCAGGAACTTCTTATTTAGGAATCATCCCTGATGAGGAAATTGTAATCTATGGATGTCCAGATACTGATGGCGATGGTTATGCAGATATTATTGAATCTGTATCGAATGATCTCGGACAAGTAGGTGAAAAAGAAGATGGTTTTTTAGGTATTGATTTAGACCTAATAGGCATTGTTTTATCGCTTATAATACCACTTATTGCCATTACTATAGGGTGGTATTACTCTACTCGAAAACGTAGAAATATAGAAAATTTAATTGAAGTTATGAAAAACTGGGATAATCCCTTAGATTTGACAACATGGTTTGATTCGATATCCACAGATGCGATATTGAGTGGTGAAATAAATCATGTTCAATTAGAGCTATTGCGAACCCATTATAGACGCCACCACGACTATCTTGCATCAATTCATAATACTACCGAGCTATTGCCTAAAGACCAGAACTTGGAATAAATTGATTCCGAAATATTTGCAATTGTTATTTACATTCAATTTACGGCACCCATCATCATTCAACCCTGCCACTCTTTTGGCGACATATTTCTCTACGAAGGCTGAATTAATGATGAAATCATTACTGCAAATAGGTTCGAACGATAAATGGTTTTTCAGCGATTCGATAAAACACAAAAATACTCAGGTGGCATACTGCAGCATAGACCAGACCCCATACGCTTCCAAGCATGATGGCTAAGCAGTAACTGTGCAAGTATCCAATGCCATACATTGGGTTACCCGACCATTTGTAGGGGCCCGCTTCAGTCCACTCGCCATGTGATTTTTCATGGAAGAGGTCCTTGTAGTAATATACATCAATTCCAATCACCCAAGTCGCCCAATATTTGATGCCAAAACCGATGATAAACATTGGAATTACTAGGGCCCACATTAGAGTCGGTGATAGAGAAAAGGCACCTTGTAGATGTAGGGCGGCAGCAGAAACTCCCGTTCCGACGTTGAAAAACATCAATCCCAGAATCATTTGGAAGTAAAGCCAAGCTCTTTGCTCACCAAATTTCTTAATCATCCAGCGCTTGATTCCGGTCCCCAAAAGGAGGGTCATTCCAACATAATAAAACGCCCAACAAGCGATTGCAAATTCCACTAGAAATTCATGCTCTATGGCAAAATTACCGAGGTATAGTGAGAGTGCAATCAAAGGAAGCCATACTAGCAAAATTTTACCGGTATCAAGACGAATGCCCATCATTGAAAAGAATACATTGACGAACTTCCAAGCATTCTCTTTAGTCCATCGATTATCATTAGAAAATTGACCCTCAGTTCCCCTATGGTTTGTAGCCATAATGTGTGGTATTAAAATGTACAAATGAATGTTTGGGGTCACAGGAGATTTGAATACTGAATATAGTAGTAACCGTAAAACGCTACAAACATCAATACAAAAGACTTCCAAACCCAAGGTCTTTTTTCCGGGAAGAGGTATTCCTGTAGGGGCAATGGGTCAAGGCTTGTGTCTTCAGAACTATCTTCGTTGCTCAATGCAATCTGTGATGGTTCATCATTTTCTTCCTCGATAGCCTCTGTTTTGGTTTCATCTAATTCTTCGGTCAAATCATCACCTCCTTGGCAATTAATATTCCAAGTATAATTGTCGCAATAATATACACTCCAAATGCCGTATTGGTCCATTTGACTAGACTATCACCATCTCCATCGATGAGCGCCCAGTCAGTGTTTTCTTCATTCGCTGGTGGTTGCATTGCCTGCATGATTTTTCTTTCGATTTCAAAGGCGAGAATTGCTCCAAGGAAAAATCCAGAAATCAGTTGACTGATGCCGAGCATAGGTTGCAATATTTCAGTAATCACAGACATAGCACCTGCTAACGACATGATCATCATCGCTCTACTGAGGTCAGGCGCATGTTCAGTTTGAACCATGCCAAATCGAACTGCAATGAAAAGCACAATCAAAGGCCGAGCAAGGGACTGCATTGTTCCGTGTGTGAGTAGGATAAATGATTCGCGAAGGTCTTCTTCGTTGAAAAACCGAGCAGTGCTGTTGTAATCTTGGGACTCGCCAGAGAAAAATAAGAAGTGAATAAGGCCGAGTATCAAAAATCCAAGAATGGTTCCTCCGAGTAAGACAGAACCGCGATTACGAAGATACATGATGGAGCCTATACTTAGGACAAACATTGGCAAAATAATCATTCCAGTTTCAAACTTGGTAATCAAATCAGCCACCCAATGAAGCATTGAGTCTCCAGGTGCGCCATCAAAATAGAAGAAGTCTGAACCACTGAACAATCCAACCCAATCAAACCAATTCTTTCCGCCCCAAAGAATTAGGGCCATGACCGCAAACAGTCCTGCTTTGTCGGTCAGTGCTTCAGTTCTGTCTCCAGCACCTTCTGGTGAAGTAAGGAAATTCCATGCCAGGTAAGACAAAATCACCATGAGGACGGCAGGGGCGAGTGACCAAAACGGCCAGAAGTAGACAAACCATTCCTTTCCTGTTAATGGACCCCATGTGTAATATGATTCCAAGAATGCAAAAGTTAGTCCAGAGATTATCCCGATTTTGTAATTTCTTGCATTAGTGAACATTGGCATTGGTGTCGAAAGTGCGGTAACAATGAAGCCAACAATCGCAGCTTTCCACAATGTTTCAAGGACCATGTGTGTCACTGTGTCATACCATTCGCCAAGGAATATTTGTGTGCTAAATTGCCCATAGGCGATGTTCATTGCCAAGTGGCAAAGCAGAAACCAGCACATCATAGTGGCTCCAAGTTTTTGGGTCCACGTACGTTCATCTTTCTTTTGACCGAGGTAGAGAATGAACAGCAGAACCATGATGTCAAGTATTATTGATACAATAGAAATATTCTCTTCATGCTGGAATTATATCATTATTTAGTATATAACCTCCACTCCGGATACATCCACGAAATACACTTTCGCGCGGAAAATGTGTTGCGGCAAGCAGTTCATGAGTAATTTCTGTGATCTCAGAACAGAATCAAGCGTATTATTCGTTGGTAGAATAGCCAAGAAAAAATTGTAATTGAGAACGTCATCCAACTGAGATACAATTTTCGATTTGGTGGTTTAATGTCATCTTCTCCCCTTCGAAGAGCAGATATTGAAGCCCAGAAGATGTAGATAAATGCACCATAGATAAGGGGTGAACCGGGATTGAAATCAATGGCTGCTGAAAGATCGAAATGTGTTATTGCCACAAAAGCTCTTGTCATGCCGCAGAAGGGGCATTGGTGCCCTGAAAGGTGAAACCATGGGCAGAGTTTCAATCCATCAACCCCGCCATGTGGCAAGACCGCAGATACCAACAGTGCCCCACCTGTTATTGCCGCTTTTATTGAAGCAGAATTTACTTGAGACCACTTCATGTTTATTGCAAACATCAATAGTTAATGTGTTTTGTTATTGAGCAACAATTAATAGATGCCGTCATAAGTTGGGATTATGCAACCACAAGATATGCAACAAGGAATGCCCGCACAAGGAATGCCAATGACATCAGACCAAGATTGGTTGGTATTAGTACTAGTATCTTTTTTCGTAGGGGTCTTCGGAGTCGACCATTTTATGACAGGTAAAATCGGAACAGGTGTACTAAAACTTCTGACTTTGGGCGGCTGTACAATTTGGGCGTTTATCGATTTCATCATGGCCCTAACTGGTAATTTCAAGGATTCAAACGGCCTGCCAGTTGTCAAAAAGTGAGTGATTACTTAGTTAGAACTTCTTGAAGTTCGCCATTTCCTTATTGAAGGAAATTCTACAGACAATTAAAATATCTCATGCTAGAGGTTTTCCCATGGTGGAACGCAAGACATATCTGTCGAAATTTCCGGTTAGGTCGGGGCAAGGTCGGCCAACTCAGATGATGCGACCCTCATCTGCGATTGAGATTTGCGCTCAAGAAAAATATTTTGAGTTCTCTGGTCGAGCATCACGTTCTGAATTTGGATTCTTTTTCCTCTTCAGTTTATTATTTGCTACTGTAATCAATTCAATTCTCTACTATATTGGAGATTTATTTGGAGAATGGGTTGGTTCAATCTCAAACATTCTCATGGTTATTACAAGTCTAATTTTCATCATACCTTTGCTTGCGGTAAGCGCTCGTCGACTTCATGACGTTGGAAAGTCTGGTTGGTACATTCTCATCGGAATCATTCCACTTCTTGGCTGGTATTTACTCATCAAGGCCTACACCGATGAAGGAGAAGACTCACTGAACGCATATGGGAAATTGCCCATAAATGACGTCTGATTACCTTTGAGAATTGTTTCGATTACGACGGGAACCGGAGTCGCCTTGTCCACGAGATTGGTTGTTATTTCTTTGGCCACCACTTCTGTTTCCCCGCTTTTGAGAACTAGAATTGCGCTGAGAATTACCACGTGATTGTTGATTTTGATTCTGATTCCGTGGGCGTTTCTTCGTACCTGACTTGTCTTTGACCTTACCTGGCTTTTGCCCGGGTTTTGGGATAGCACCAATGAAATGGAATGGATGGTTACTAAGGACAGGAATTTCTTTGCCAATTAGTTGCTGAATTCCGACAAGATAGCCACTTTCAGAGTCGTCGCAAAATGCGTATGCTATGCCACTTTTACCAGCGCGTGCAGTTCGTCCGATTCTGTGGACATAACTTTCAGGTTCATTTGGCAAATCATAATTGAAAACATGGGTGATGCCATCAACATCGATACCTCGGCTTGCGATATCTGTTGCTACAAGAATTGGAATATTTCCATCTTTGAATCCTGCTAGAGCTTTGGTACGAGCACCTTGACTTTTATTTCCGTGAATTGCTGCTGCAGATATGTTGCTTTGGTCTAATTGTTTAACCAATCGATTAGCACCATGTTTAGTACGAGTAAATACAATGCCTCGTTGTACACGTTCGTCTTTGATGAGTTGAACCAATAAGCGTCGCTTATCGGCTTTTCTCAAGAACATTATTTTTTGTTGAATTCGGTCTACTGTCATCTCTTTTGGACTTACGTCAACCATGACTGCATTATGTAGAAAGGTTCCAGCAAGTTTTGCAATTGACTTTGGCATTGTGGCACTAAATAGTAAGTTTTGTCGGCGTTTAGGTAGAAGTTTGATTACCTTTTCAATATCTCTGATGAAACCCATGTCAAGCATACGGTCAGCCTCATCGAGAACAAAAAATTCAACACGAGTGATGTCAAGATGGCCTTGACCGATAAGGTCCAATAAACGCCCAGGGGTTGCGACAAGAATATCCAATCCTTTTTGCAAAGCACGAACTTGAGGGTTTTGGTTGACACCTCCGAAAATTACCCGATGACGCAAGTCCATATGCTCACTATATGCTGCAAATCGTTCATCGATTTGGGCTGCTAATTCTCGAGTAGGGGAAAGGACGAGGGCACGAATGAATCGTTTTCCCTGTGGTTTTTGCCGATTCATAATTTGGAGGACAGGCAAAGCAAATGCTGCTGTTTTTCCGGTTCCAGTTTGTGCTACGCCGAGAACATCCCGTCCTTCTAGGAGAGGTGGAATGGATTGTTCCTGTACAGGCGTGGGTGTTGTATAGCCTTCGGATTCAACTGCACGAAGCAAAATGTTTGAAAGGCCAAGAGATTGAAAGTCGGTCATTGAAATCCTGTTCCATTTGTCGTCCCAATACATGACTGTAGGGGTGACTACAAGCACACCTCAATTCTCTTTGCCTAAATACCCGATTGAAGAATAGAGGTACTATCGGCTGGTCTTACCTTTGACGTTGTTTGCCGTTAAAGGATTGGTTGATTACGAAGCCATTCCAAGTCTGAAATGTATAGTTGACGAATATCATCAAGGCCAAGTACCAACATTGCCAATCGCTCAAGGCCCATTCCCCAGGCCAATACCGGTGATGAGATGCCAAGAGGCTCAGTCACTTCAGGCCGGAATATCCCAGCACCACCCAATTCAAGCCATTTACCGCGCCATTTCACTTCGATCTCTAGACTTGGTTCGGTATAGGGGAAATATGCAGGGCGAACACGAACTTCGGGATAGCCCATTTTGGCATAGAAGGTTTTGAGGGTGGTGACAAGCATTTGCAAGTTTGCCCCTTCCTCCATAATAATGCCTTCAATTTGGTGAAATTCCGGCAAATGAGTACGGTCAATTGCTTCTTTTCTAAAGACACGGTCAACTGAAAATACACGACATGCTTCTTTGGGATGTTCCGCAAGATACTGAATGGTATTCACAGTAGTGTGAGTTCGTAGCAAACCTTTCTTTGAGGTGTCGGCAGAAAAATCACCGCCCCATCCAACAGAACCAGTTTCTCCACCATGTTCATGAATCGCCCCCCATGCATCGGTGAGGTGTTTAGGGAGGTCAATTGATTTTGGATTTTCAAGATAGAATGTATCCTGCATTTCACGGGCAGGGTGGTCTTGGGGAATGAACAGTGCATCCATGTTCCATCCAGCAGTTTGGACGTAATCGTCAACTAATTCGGAAAAGCCCATCTCCAAGAATATGCTCCGTACACGTTCAATCAATGCCTGCATTGGATGGCTACGACCAGTACGTGGTGTTGCAGATTCAAGAGTAACATCGAACGGGCGGTAATCAGCATCTTTCCATGCATCTGATTGAAGTAATTCCGTGGTGATTTCACTAATAGATTGTTTTTCTTGTAAGGATTCTGGTTCGACAGATTGCCCTTTTGGAGTAATATTCCATGTGCGGGTCGTAGAAATTACAGATTCAATCAAGCCCCGACGGGATTTGAAATGCTCAAGAAGTCCACCGTCGAGCGATTCGGATGCGGCTGGTAACTGGTGGAGAAAGGCGGTTCTTGCCTCGATTTTAGTAGATACATCTGAAGGATTTGCAGAGGTAAATACCCCGTTTTCAAGTTGAACACCTAAACGCTTCAAGAGACCGACACCGGGTCCTGCTTCATGGCGTTCGAATTCTGATTGCAACCCCTTCATGTCAGGTGTATCAGACTTAGATAACCAATTCCAAATACGTGCTTCAAGCAATCCGTTCTCTCTTGCTTTGAGTCCTTCATCGGCAAGTCGCACAAGCGCTGAACTTGATTCACTGGTATTTACTAAGCCTGTATTACTAAGTCCATGACCTGCACCAACAGCAACAGCCTGATCGGTCCATTCACATGCACTCAAGATTTCTTCAAGAGTCCATTCATGGTTCTCTTTTTGTTGCATGACACGCAACATTCTGCGCTCAGGGTTGAGCAAAGCGTCTGCGTCCATGTTGCTTCGTAATGATTCATGCCCTTCAATTCTATGGCGCAGAAACATCCGTCAAAGGGATTCTTTCAACTTTGAAGGTTTGTCGTTACTCTTCTTCTTCGGTCCAGAGAAGGACGGAACAGGCAGGGCATGAATATTCGACAGGTCGGTCGGTTTCTAGAACCTCGAGGTGTCCGCATGGACCACAAAGAACGGTACATTTTTTTGGTTCATCCAAGGTTACATCGACACGATACATAACCCTACCAGCATCTGGAAGTTGAGCCGCCTCAGGCTTCCAATTTGCAATTTCTTCAGGAGACAAGCCTTTCTCGGTTTTCATGGTCATGCCAAGCACAAACAGAACGACTCCACTCAAGCCAATTGTGGCGGCTAATGACATTAAATTGGCGACGGTGAAAAAAGCACCAGTCGTGAGACAAATGATACTTGCAATGAGAAAGTTTTCACGGATATTTTGCATCAATTCACCTCATTGAAGTGCATTGGCTAAAGCCTCAGCAACGCGCGGTATCTGTTCGAGAGGAACTGCACACAAACCAATTCTAACACCACCTGTGAGTGGGACAAGAAATACATTCTGTTGTGCACATTTTTCTGCTATTGTTTCCGGATTTTCATGTTCGAGCCATGCAAAAAATCCATCATGAGTTGGATTGATTGGGACATGATGCTTCTCGCAGCATTCCTTGAATAAATCTCTCCGAGTGACAAGTAGGTCTTTCAATCGGTCTCGTTCCTTCCCCCATGCATCTCCTGCTTCTACGGATGAATGCATCTCACTGATTGTGTATTGGGCAACCCTTGGTGCAGCAGACCAAGTCTGCCGACCAGTAACTCCCATTACCGTTCCAATTTTATCTGTAACTTCAGAATCTGGATGAATACTCACCAAAGCACCTGTTCGTAGTCCATAGACCGTATGTGATTTCGACAATGACACCGAGAATGTGATTAGTAGATTTTCAGTCCAAGGCCAACCTGCTTCAATGGTTTCACGGATAGTTTGCCCCCACCCATGAGGGTCTTCTGCATACAAATGGTAGGCTGAATCAAGAAGTAATGTATGGCCTACTCCTTCATTTGACGATGCGCTTTCCATTACGGCTTCGAGAAATGCCATTCGTCCCTCCGGGGTCAAAGATACACCCGTTGGATTATGGGCGGGGTCATTCAGCCAAATCATGACTTTATCCTGAGCAGAGCAAAGGGATGCGAGTTGGAGTTTGAAATTTTCAATATCAACAAAAGGATGTAGTGGATTTTCCGAGGATGGCAAGAGAGGATAGGTCACAGGGTGTAGGTCACAACCTGCCAAAAATCCCTTGTATGGTCCCCAATAGCGGTCGCGAAGTAAGACTTTGTCACCTCTATTAGCAAAATTAGCAGCAGCGAGATACAAAGCACCTGAACCACCTGGTGTAGCAGTGGCAGTCATGGAGATTCCCAGTTCTTCTAACGAATCACGGTGTTCTCCCATCGCAAGAGTTTTTGCTAAATCAAGGAAGGATGGAAGTCCTTTCAAAGGCGCATATGCAGCAATTTCGACAGCAGGAGCCACACGAATTGCTTTATCGACAACTTGGTTAATTGCCAATGAACCATCATCTTCAAGCAGTGCTCCAATTGTTCCATTTACTGCATCTTTACCTTCCGCAATGGCATTTTGATAACGCGCCCACCAACCGAATATGGTATCATTGCCGACCTTTGTCTGGGCATAGGGGTTGAGTAATCCCTCGCCAGCATTCGGGTCCATACCTCTCCGAATGCGGCGTTGTTCTTTGACTTGCCTCTCCTTTTCGTTCAAATAAATTCACTTTCAACACATGTTCGTCCTTCTTTTCTATCCGTTTCATTCATCAAGGGTAAGTGTCTCGGGCAGTTTAGCGCCTGTGTAGCATAGCTGGTAGTGCATCGGATTTGTAATCCGAAGGTCGGGGGTTCGAGTCCCTCCGCAGGCTCCATACCAGTGTCGTTTTCAAACGATAATCCGATGACTTCCGTGTCGAAGGACTCTTTGAGTAACCAGTTCATCTCAGCCTTTCGATCAAGCGTGAAGAACGCTTCTTTACTACGTTAAAGGGTTCAGAATATATTGCCGGTGGCGGAATGAGGTAAAGCGAATCCTCAAAGTCAAGGATTCAGTGGGAATGCCATGGTGGCCCAGCGATTGGATGGCAAAGCCTGTGCTGCGGAAGTAGAGGAGGAACTTCTTCTTCGTATAGCCGCATGTAAGGAAAAAGGCATTACGCCCCATTTGGCTGTTGTCATAGTAGGTGATGACCCAGCAAGTCATGTCTATGTTGGCTCAAAAGTTAGAGCTTGTGAACGTCTTGGTATCAAGAGCACCCATATCGAATTGTCTGCTGATTCAACCGAAGAAAATGTCCGTGAAGTGATTGACAAATTGAATCATCAAAATGGCCTCCATGGAATACTCATACAATCTCCTTTACCAAAACATATGGATGAAGAAGCACTCACCGATTTAATTGACCCAGCAAAAGATGTCGATGGTTTCCATCCACAAAATCTTGGCAGATTGGTTCAAGGGCGTTTGGATGGAATGTTACCATGCACTCCAAGTGGTGTTATGCGAATGTTAGCATGGGCTGGTATTGAAACAGAAGGAAAAACAGCAGTAATTCTTGGTCGTTCTCGAATTGTCGGAATGCCTCAATCTCTCTTACTCGGTTCGAAAGGAATTGATTCAACTGTGACTGTGGCACATTCTCGTACTAAAGATACATCATTATTGTGTGCTAGTGCGGACATCGTTATCGCAGCGGTAGGACGGCCAGAAATGGTTACTGCGGATTGGATTAAGGATGGTGCAGTTGTCATTGATGTCGGAATAAATCGGGTTGATGACAGTAGTCGTGAACGAGGTTGGCGTCTTGCAGGGGATGTTCACCCAGATGTTGCCAATAAAGCCTCTTGGCTTTCTCCGGTTCCAGGAGGAGTAGGGCCAATGACCATTGCAATGCTTATGGAAAATACAGTTCGCGCAACTGAGCAATTGAATACTGATTAAAAACACTCATAGGTCGAGGGCCTATAGGAGGATTTACCATGGACCCAAAAGCACCTAGAACCGCTACGGCGTCCCTCGTATTGGGTGTAGTGTCATGTGTATTATCCCTTTTTAGCGTCATTTTCAATTTTGGCCTTACTCCCGGATTTAGTAGTGAAGAAATTCTACTCCTCGTTATTGGAGCGTTCTTTTTCCTAATTTGCTTTTTCGCTTCTCGGGAGCGTGAACAGATAGGAATGATTGAATCACTTTCCTCGGAGGAAAAATTTGCTGAAATTGAATCTCTACCAACAAAATTCAAATCTTCCACAACAATAACTGATCAATACGGCTTAGAAACTCAAAAGAGCCCCGAATCTAATTCAGAGGCAATTATTAACTCCATCTTGGGTCAAAAGGAGGAGTCCAATCTAGATGATGTCAGTTCTGCTATGGCGGCATTATCCTTTGGCAAAGACGGAGATGTTGGGGCTGAAGCGGTTCGTAACAATCCAGCCCCACATGCACAAACGGAACAATTCCGTGAAGTCTTCAAAACTTCAAATACAACCAAAGAAGGATTTGCCAGAATCAAAATAGAGAATATTCCATTGCCGGGCGAAAAGACTGCTCGAGCAACTCCTGATTTGCCATGGTTTGATCCCAAGCATGAATTTCAATCATCCGGAGTTGCTAATATCCCCTTGCCGGGTATTGTTGAAACAAAGCCCAAAGTTGAGGCTATTACAGAGGAAAATATTCCCGAGATGCCCAATTTAGATGACTTGTTTGCTGAGCAGTCGCAGGAAATCAAATCAGGCACTTCTCTACCGGACCTCCCAAATCTTGATGACTTGTTTTGAATATACTCAATAGTTCAATAGAGGTTGAACACTTGGCTCAAAACATGTGGACTGAGATGTTTGACCTTCATAGCCATTCCACCAACAGTGATGGACAGCACTCCGTTAGTGAAGTTGCTCAGATGATGTCAGATTCAAAAGTTCGTTATTGGTCTTTAACCGACCACGATACGATTTTGGGTTGGGAATCGGCCCGTCAAGCCGCGGATAATCAAGGTCTTGTTTTCATTCCTGGAGTGGAATTGACCTGTGCCCCGGGACTTCCTGCAAATGCAAAGGTGCTTGAACACCAAGGCCTTGAACGTGCATCGGATTCGTGGCACCTCTTGGCCTATTTTCCAAATATTGAATTTCAGAGTCAGCAACATAAGCAATTCAAGACATGGCTTGCCCCCCTTGGAGAAGGACGCATCCCTAGAATGAGAACTATGGTTGAGAAATTATCTGAACTAGGAATGCCAGTAGACCTAAATGCAGTTCTTGCTCGAGCAGGAGATTCTGTCGGCCGGCCACATTTGGCTGATGAAATGATGCAATTAGGTTATGTTGAAACACGTCATGAGGCATTTGAAAAGTGGATCGGAGATGGAAAACCAGCCCATATCACTCGACCTAAACCCAGTATTGTTGATGCATGCAAGGCAGTTCATGCAGCCGGTGGAATAACTTCTATTGCACACCCACTTTACTACTGTGTAGATTCAGAATCTTTGATTGCTTATTGCCTTGAATCCGGTGTCGATGCAATCGAATGCTTTCACCGAAGTCATAGCGATAAATACAGGTTTGAGTTGTGGTCTGCTGCTAGAGATGCGGGGCTTTCAGTTACTTGTGGTTCAGATTTCCACGGAAAAATGTACAATCAAACACCTGGTAGGATGGCAGTTCCTGCCGCAACGCTTCCAATACAGTTCAAGAATTAGCATTATCCTCTTTACGAGACAAAGCATCAAACAAGAGTGCTGCCTCGAACAATAGTATAACTGGCATTGCTACTAAGAAAAGAGAGAGAGGGTCTGGTGGAGAAAGAAATGCTCCCAATAAAAATGCACCAAACCAAATGTGTCTACGATACGAGCGAATAGTCGCTCTTCGAACAATCTCCATTCTCAAAACAAGTAAAGTGGCCAATGGAGCTTGAAATCCAATGGCTGACGCAATCGCCAAATTTGCAATGAATCCAGTATAACTAGAAAGCCTCCATTCAGTTGACAAACCTGCAGTTTGTGCATCTGTTGTCAAATATTCGAGAAGCATTGGTATGAGCCAATTCCAAGCATAATATATGCCACTACATGAGAGAAGTATTGCAAATATGGCAGTGATAATTACGGTTCGATTAGGACGAGGAGTTTGAACATTTAGTTCCGCAAGACGTTGCCTGAATGCTAAATTTTTGCTTGCGTGCCAACTTCCTTCTGATAAGAAGACGAAAACCATGCAGAGGAGGCCAATGTGTGCGGCCAGTCCAACTTGAAGTAAGATAAATTCGACTGGAGTGATGACAATGATTTCTACATTGTCAGGTAATCGTGTCGGGTCGATAAGCCATGCAATGAAGTTTTTTGTCAGTGGAAAGGTGACCATAAATCCGAGCGTAAAAACAACGGCCAACATCTTGACTCTTTTACGGAGATATGAGCGGAAGGAAGCGAGGATGACCCCACCAGGTGAATCAAGCAGTTCGTCAACTGCATTGACCAATCTATCAACTTCTGCCATTGATGGATGCACGAGGCTGACCCTCATAACACACACTCATGGAACATGTCATTCTTGTTCCCAAAGATGAGAAGGTGTAGAATCGAAGAACCTACGATTATATTTCTTCAAACGGCGAATACGATTGATAACAAAACCAGTCATCCAGAGAGATGCTAATGAAAGAAAAATCGCTTGCCCCATCATATCTTCATGGTAATCATTCAAAATCCGTACCTGAATTACATCTCCTGAAGTCGAATTACTTGGATTATGCATCATGATGTAGTGGTAGGACATCGATGAATCGATTGCTAATTGGAGAGTTGAACCTGATTCAACGATGTATGCATCGCCAAGCGAACGGGCGACACCCCAATCAATTGAACCATTTTCCATCGCGGTTGGGGCAAGGTCAACTATCATGACTACCACCTCCATTGTCAATGAATCATCGAGGTTTGTCACATTGGAGTTAACTTGTTCTCCGGGTCCCACCATTTGAATAATTTCTAAACGAGAATCATTCGGCCCCAGTTGAAAAGAGACGCGTTCATCAATTGTATCTGTTTGAACCTGAACGGCCATGAGTATTGCTGTCAGCATGAGTAAGGTTATTACCCCTTCAACAACCAAGTGCTGTCGTATTTTTTTGGAAGTAAATCCTTTGAAAAAACTCCCATGGTCATTTCGTAATCGAGGTTGGAGATGATGAATAAATAGGGCACCAAAACCACCGATAAGCAGACCTAATGGAATATCGATAAACCAATGTATTCCTAGATATAAGATGGTAAACATGAACAGAATTGTATTGATGAGGACGAACATATGGTATCGATAGTGGCGCCATTCTTTGAGAGTACCACCCTTTTCTTTAACATGTAAATAATTCAAGAGAAGAATACCAAAAGGTATCGCAATGTGAAGTGAAGGAACGGCATTATCCAGTGGATCATGAGTTGCATAAAACACACTATACAAGCCATCATGGTAAAGAAGAGATTCCATCCCCGGAATCCATGATGAAGTGACCTCTACATTGAAGAACAAATAATATGGAACTGCAAGGGCGTAAATTAACAAATAATTCAATGTGACTTTATCGGTCATGTCTCGGTCACCGGTATAGGCGAAATAGACAGTAGTCACATAAATCAAAAATAGGTAAATGAAGAGATAATGAAAGTTTAGAAATGATGTGAGTATGTCATTGAGAAAGAAATTCTGGATATACAAAGTAAAATCGCCTTCTAAAGAATATATCAATTCAGTCCAATGACCAGTTTTGAGTTTAATGGGTTCATTGATGGCATCAGTGATACTTTTCCATTTGATAATCACGAGGTAGCCCATCACATGCAGGAAATATCGCTGTTCATTAATCACCTGCAACCATTTATTGAATGGAGTACGGGCATTCACATCTTGGATAGTAAAAAGCCAGCAAATTATCGGCGTGAGGAATATAATGAGTCCCATCATTATTACCTGATAGGAGTCCATAATTGTGGGGCAAAGATAGTTCATATAAGGAGGTATGATTCTAAAGCAACAGGAAGTCCATTTCTTTCATACTCAGCCAATACGCATGACAGTCCTTAGAAGGGAGTTCTGTATAGGGTTCATTGGTGACACATATGTGGCAACAGGCGCCGGAGAATACTCTCGAAAGCTTGCGGCATGCAATCCAACAGAATGACGGTGTTGAATTTGATGTACGTCTCACTCAGGATGGAGAAATAATTCTTCACCATGATACTAAATTATCTGTTCCAAAACAGAAAAGGCCACACTCTTATGCATGGACTGAAAACCATACTCTTGATGAATTAACATCGCTGGGTTTTGTTTCACTTCGCTCAATATTTGAGGACCAACAAATCATGACCGAGTGGAGAGAAAAAGGGAAAATGGCCTGTATTGAATTCAAACGCCCGCATCCTCGCGCATTGTATGGCGGTGGCATATTCGGAAAAAAACAGCACATTTCTCATGTGGCCACAATGATGGAAAAAGCCGAAAATCTTCTCAAGGAATTTGAAATCCCTTCTAATAATACTGTGTATTATGCCTTTCATAGGGGGATGAAATCCTCTATTAAATTAGCAGGGATAAAGCGTCCTTGGGCCGAATTGACACCTTATGTTCCACCATTTGGAACACATTACACCAAAAGAATGCGTGGTGGAATCCAATTTTTGACGACCTCTATTGCCCGACTAATTGGCACCCATCGTCAGTCAGGTGCTTCTATGTCACCGTGTGCAGTGGAATATTTCATCCCTCCAAAAAACATCATTCCTATCGGTTTCACAGGAGGATTACATGGTTCCAAAGCTACACGCTTTCGCAAACATCAACGAGGTTTTCCAATTTATGTGTGGCCAACTGCTTTGAAAATAGAGCATGATGTACTGTCTGCAGGACTTACTGGGCTAACCGATTGTTCTGACCCAAGCATCACTTGGCTTCCTTCAGGACATGCACGTTGGACACTGCCGGCTACGCGACCATTAGATGCAAATCAGCAACTCTCATTGGAACGCGCAACTCAAGAAAATCACAAAGAGGTTCTGCGTGAACTTCAGACAGAAACAATGCCATGGTCTGAATGCGATGCGCAACGACGAGGTGAACTGGTCGATATGTGGCGCAAGAAATGGCTGTGGGATGAATCAACTTCAGCGATTCTTGAACGTTCCCAAGAAGCATCGCCTCCTTGGGAATCAATACGCCTCATCGGCCACCGTGGTTCTGGCAAAACCTCACGGCCAGTACTCAAGTGATTTCACTCAATATGGCGCAATGTTTGGGCTTCAGCAATATATTTTGGACGGTAAATCGGAATTCCCTTTCCATCACGGAATACAGTACGCTCATCGACAATTTGAGCACCAATTCCAGCAACTCGTGCCCATCCGAAGAATGTAGTATAATATGTCGGGTCAGTAAGTCCTGCGTGGTGGAGTAAAGCACCACTGGAAATGTCCACATTGGCATTAGGATTACTGATTTTTGGATTCTCAGCGAGAACTCGAGGTGCAACTTCACGAAGAGTAGTAATTATCTTGAAATTTTCATCATCGGGGCAGAGTTTTGAACCCAAGTCGAATTGAACAGTAGCGCGTGGGTCTTCGGAACGAAGAACTGCATGGCCAAACCCAAATATCGGGCGGTTAGCTGCCAATTCTGCTCGAACAAAAGCCTCGACTTCAACAGGGTCACTAGTTCCAACTTTCAGAACAAATTCCAAGCAGGATTGATTTGCTCGACCATGCAATGGTCCTGATAATGCATTCATTGCCCCGGCCATAGCCGAATAAACAGTTGCCTTGCTCGATGCAATTGCCTTGCCCGCAAAGGTCGACAGGTTTCCGCCTCCGTGGTCCATGTGGAGCACAAGATAAGTTGAGATGATTTGCCTCATTATTGCATTGTCAGAATCGTGTAAATCGAGTGTGTTAACAAAACGGTCGACCATTGAAAGAGTTGGGTCATCAGCTGGAATGTTTTGTTCTCGGCCATCTCTGATTCTGAAAATAAGCCCCATTAATCGCGGCATACGGGCAATAAGGTTGAGTGCATCCTCCATCCAATCATTGGTCGTGTCAATCATTCCGAGTGTATGAATGCCAACACTCAACCAGTCCATTGGGTGGCCAAATTTTGGTAGAGTTTTGAGTACTGATTCCACATCTCCCGGGAGGGCAGCACGTGCTGCAAGGTCTTGACGTATGGCTGCAGATTGTTCAGCATTCGGCAATTCCTTGTTAAACAATAGATACACAATATCTTCTGGTTCAAATTTAGCCAATTCAGCAATTGGATATCCACAGTAATGAACGCCTTCAGAAGGTGTGACGAAAGAAGTGCGACATGTACCGACGGGAACACCACGAAGTCCGGTATTAAGATGCTTCTCTGTTATTTCCAAAAGCACCTCATTATTAGTCATTGAATCCCCCTCGATACCCCCCACATGCCCCTTTCGTATAAAGTCGGCTCCTCTATATACAATCTTTGAGCATCGTAAGTAAAGGAACTTTGAGTATTTTCAACATCTATCTTTTGTTCCAAGGCGGCCAAGAACGGAACCCTTTGGTCGACTCTCGGTCAGCAAAAACATGGATTCTAATCGTTTCACCTTCGATGATAATAGCATCATCTGCTGTAAGTCCGGGGCATTCATCTTTTACCTTATTCCAGGCTCGTTCAGTTGCCAAATTTTCACCCCACCATGGGAATGCAGCACACTGTTGAGGACGCGATGAATAGATCATACATTGTTTGTTATCGTCCAAATAGATGCAAACATCGTCTACAGGCCGACTTTTCAGTATGTATCTTCCATCGAGGGTTTGACGGCAATCACGTTCTAGCCATTCAGCGACATCCAAGCCATTTTCGGAGGAGATTCGTTCAGCATCGGTAACAGAGAGATAGACAATTCCACCCGGCTCATCACAACATTTGCCACAATTCGCTTGACAGGAAAAGCCAACGCCTTTCATCCACCAAGGTGCTCTCATTCTTCTTCACCTAGAACGGGTGAATTGACTGCTTTGATTCGACCAAGCCGAATTGTTCGACCCACCGATTCTCCTTCAAGTAAATCCAGCATGTCTACTTTTTGTGCATCAATATTCCATTCGCCTTCAGGTTCATGGCTTTCCAAAGTTTTCTCGCGAGATTTGCCTTTTCGTCGGGCAACTCTTCGCCGCGGTTTCTTTTGAATTGTATCCTCCTCCATCTGTGGCCAAGGTTCACGTTCGGGGTCAAATTCAGTGAGATTTTCTTCTAATGCTCTTAATTCATCCGCAATCGAAATTAATTCGTCCATTGATGCATCAGGCGTCCGTTCATGAAGATTCATCAATGTGTGTTCGATGTTTGCAAGTTGCAATGAACTTTGACGTAAATCATGTTCAAAAGCATTGATTTGAGTATCAAACGCCTCATCTAAATCGGTAAGAATGTCGGCAGCGCGGCCATAATCTTGCTCTTCAATATGGCCTTTACGGGTGATGAGGTGTTCATCGCGTTCATGGAGTGCTAAGACTGACGGTGCAGCAGGAGCAGTGTCTTCCAGTGCAATTTTGAGGTGAGCAGCATGTCTTTCATCTGCATTCTGGGTCATTGCAGCAATATCGAGTTCGGGGGGCTGATACGCGTCACCTCCAATTTCTGGAAGTTCTGAATATAGGTCGATTCCTCCATGTACGCTGTCACTGTAAACGGTATCGACAGCGTTAGAAATCAGCCGAGTAGCGATATCTTCAACATTTTCTCGTTCAATTGGCACAACGATATCGTCTTCGACAAGGTTTGAGAGAAGTGTAGTCACATCATCTCCATCAAGAACTTCACGTCCTGATTGAAGAGCAAGAGCAACCAAGTCGAAGTTGGCTTTTGTTGCACGCCAACCGACAGAGTCCTGCAATACAATGCTTGCAAGTTGTCCATCATCTAGCAATAATCCCTTTTTCTGAGCCAAATTTCGTGCGTACAACACCATACTGGCGGGTTTTGGAATGCCAAGATGTACAGAAGCCGCATGCCTAGTTAATTCCCATAATCGGGATGTTGGCCAAGTCTGTGGTTCCGAATGTGAAGAAAGAATTACATGAACTCCCATATTGAGTGCATAATCAACCATGGTGCCAATTTCATGAGCCAAATTGGCATTGTCAGCATATTCGTGAACATCATCTAGAGCAAGCATTCTTGCATTTGCCAGTGAATCTTGCCAGCCTTCGGGAAGGTGTTCCAATCCCGAAAAATCAGCAGCGGAGAGGAGATGAACGTTTCCTTCTTGACGTCGAAGAACAGCTTGAGCAGTGGCATGTAATAGATGTGAACATCCCGTTTCTGATGCACCAATAAAGAGCATTGGATTTAACGGGCCACCAGGCGTGTCTACAATTGCTTCAGCAGCTTGAGTGGCTCTAATATTACCTTCAGTGGTGAACCATTGCTTGAAACTCATTCGAGTCTCTGGACGTAAACGCTGAGGCCAATTTCCCTCGATTGGAATGATGACATCATGGTGAAAAGGAGAGTTTGATTCAACAGGGGCAAATTCTGGTGCTAAGGACGGAACAGTTCTCCCACGATGTTCATCGAGAATACTTTCCCACACAGGTCGTCCATCATCCTCCATCCCAAAGTAACCGTCTTCAATTTCTTCATCGCCCTGCCGCTCTATTTGTTCAAACGTGCGTTGCCGTAGTGAGCGAATTCTACGTGCCGCGATATCTGCGAGAGAATCCCCGTTCGAGGTGAGTTGAATCGTTGGTCTGCGTTGTTTGCTTTCCTTACCTAATACATTGTCTGCAACTAAATCAAATGTTGGACGTTCGACAACCCTGGTTCTTTGCAGTAATGTGCCTTGCCGGCTATCCCTGGCATCGTTCTTTCCGAGCAGCCGGTTCATTTTTGATTTCGGTTGCTCGGATTCTGTTTTTGGAGACGATGAAATCCTATTTATTCCAGAATCCGATACATTGAGTCGCTGCTTCGCAAGTTCTAGTGCAAGAGCTAATTTTTCTCGACGAACACTCATTTCTTCGTACCCTCCGCTTCCTTTCTCAATCGTTCACGGTCTTCAATCTCCCATATGCTGAGTTTTGATTCAATGGTCGATTCGGACTGTTGACGTGAAGCCGACTCGCGTATGACATCCTTTGATGGCGTTGAACTTGACGCACCGGGACGGGCCATTAGAGGTGTGAGTATTGTCTGGGTATTGACGGGTTGTCGGCCCTTCACTGATTCAAGAGAACGATTAGGGAGGGGTGTTTCAGGGAGATTCAATTCTTGGCGATTGATGTGTTGGCGAGTTGCATCATTGAGTGAGGAGTCACTTTTTGCTGTTGCTCTAACACGCATATTTTCAACAGCCCTCTCTTGGCGATTTGCATACGCTTCAAGTGATTTGGAAAAGCCACTTCGCCGACTTGAATATTCACTTTCAATACCCTTCAACTCTTTTGCCTCAATGGCCTGCACAACTGCCGCCTGTATTCCCTGTTGATTACGGGGTTTGGTTCGATGAGTGGGGGTTTTTCGGCGACGTCGGATACGCTGTGCAGTTCGTGGTGCAATTATTTTTTCAACGTCCTTGGCGATTTGTACAACGGGGATTTCGATAGGTTCGGCCTTCTGCTTTGCTTCTGTTTGAATAATGTCCTGTTCCTTTTCATCTATCGAATCAGCACCTTGTTGAGGAGCAGGTATCTCGTTTTGATGAGTTTGTTCTCCCTCTAGAGGGCCTGAAACGGCAATCGATATTTCTTGTTCCGACTGTATGACCTCTTGAGGGTCAATTGCTGCGGGTTGAGACCATTCACGTATCACATTATCAAGCGATTCTGTTGCAGCCAAAATATCTTCAGAATCTGGAGTTTCAAGGCCACCTTCCATCGTTCCGAATACCGTACTTTGTGGAGAAAGATCACCTGGATTCGAGTCGGAAATTGCTAATTGTAATTGTTGTTCAATCCATTTCGTCTCTTCTTCACTTGGAGGCGCACATAGCGGGTGGTCGAGTATGAGGTCAGGTTCAAGATTCCAATGTTCCAATACCGATGATTCAAGGTCAGTCAT